>OJDD01000109.1_pt1 | contig 26519 bp, 29 predicted proteins | sample 1592591 | NCBI WGS metagenome assembly OJDD01 (sample SAMN05416809, study PRJEB24817) | seawater metagenome | isolation source: Sea water | place: Canada:Atlantic | collected 2013-07 | reverse complement strand
GAAGGAGCAAATTTAGAAGACATCGCCATTCAACTGGACTACGCCAAACTGGTGGAAGGAAGCAATCTATCCCAAGATGAAGGCGGTGCCAGTGGTTGTATGTCAGGATTCAGCGACCCGGAATGTCCCGCAGTTTTCAAGCGCCTGGGCCTGCCATGGGGTGACACCGAAGCAGTCGAGCAAAGTGTCTTTTCTATCGTACCGAAATGATGAAGAAGCCATTTCTCCTTTTGGCCGGGCAATCGCCCGGCCTTTTCCTTGTGCTCGGCACGCTGCTCCTAAGCGGCTGCCCAGAGCAGAGCGAAACCCGGGTAGATGATCAAGGCGCGTCCTACTCCGCCTATGACTGGCAACTCCCGGAAAACATTCCGCTGCCCCGCGAACCGGCGGACAACCCGATGACGGAAGAAAAGTTTCAACTCGGCCGGCATCTATTCTATGACAAGCGACTCTCCGTCAATGGCACCATCAGCTGCTCCAGCTGCCACCACCAGGACAAAGCCTTTAGTGATGGCGTTGCCCGCCCCGCTGGCGCCACCGGCACACTTCACCCGCGTAACAGCCAAGCGTTGGTGAATGTGGCCTGGTACAACACCCTCACCTGGGGCAACCCGGCGCTCAGCACCATTGAACAGCAAATCATGCTGCCCCTGTTTGGTGATGACCCTATCGAACATGGCATCAATGGCGCTAACTCGGAACAGATTCTCATGAATCTGCAATCCGACCCTGTCTATGCGCCGTTGTTTGCAGCGGCCTTTCCTGAGCAGGATGAGCCGTTATTTGGCGACACTGCCTATAGCAACATCGTCAAATCGTTGGCTTCCTTTGTACGCGGTTTGGCGTCGTTCAATAGCCCGTTTGATCGCAATGAGCTATCCGCCTCAGCCAAGCGCGGTTCCGCCCTGTTCAACAGTGAAAAGCTGGAATGTTTTCATTGTCATGGAACCTACAATTTCAGCGATGCCACAGTGGACCGTCGCACCAGTTATATCGAAGCACAATTCCACAACAATGGTCTGTACAACATTGATGGCCTTGGAGGCTACCCCGAACCCAATACCGGTCGCTACGAACTGACCGGCAAAGCCCATCACATGGGTCAGTTCAGGGCTCCCTCGTTAAGAAACGTAGCCCTCAGCGCCCCCTATAACCACGACGGTTCCGTGGAAACGCTGGAACAGGTGATACGCAACTACGCGGCAGGTGGGCGCAACATTACCAGCGGCCCTAATACAGGCGACGGGCGCATGAGCCCATACAAAGATAGCTTCATCGTTTCTTTCTCTATTTCCGATTCTGAAATAGCCGATGTGGTGGCTTTCCTGGAATCGCTCACCGACGAAGAATTCATTAATAACCCGCGTTTTTCCAACCCCTGGACCGAGAGCAGCCCGCAGGACTCCGCCCCATGAAATTCCGTTTTTTAGCTCCACTGATGGCTGCCAGCTCCCTGAGCCTGGCACACAGTGTGCCCAGCCAAAATAACCCCACCACCGTAGACGCCAGTCTCGCCGCCACATGGCGGTCCGCTAACGTGATTGGCGATTACGATTACTGGCAAATCCCTGGCACCATGATGGGAGGCGAAGCTTGGCCGGCGGAAAAAGGGGCGCAGATTGATGAACTGAACCTGGGTGTCGCTCACCGTATTGATGAGAATTTCTACGGGGTCATCAAATTCAACCACCACGCCGGCGGTGATGATGATCACGGCGGTGCCGAGCTAGAGCATGCTTATGTCGGCTGGGTCTGTTGTGACGATACCGGTCCCTGGCTGGTGGAGGCAGGCAGGATGTCTGCCCAATTCTCCCCTGGGCTGGCTCAGCATTCCGTAGACCGGCTCGCCAGCGAAAGTCCGCTAGCGCTGGATGTGCTGTTCGGGCGCGATTTCCATGATGATGGCTTACGCTTCTGGTGGCATCAAATGGCAGGCTTTTCCCTTGGCGCTGAGGTCTGGAAAGGCAAAGCCTTCCCCGCTACCGACACAGAGAATGGCGGCGCCTGGGATGTATTTGGCCAATACCAGTGGCAAGGCGAACGGTTGGCGCTAACGCTGGGCGGGTGGTTCTACAGCGCAGAAGCGGAGTCACGTAGCGACCATCGCTACGGAGGCGGCCATCAACATGTACCGGTAGCACCTCCAGGCGAAATCGCCACCCTCTTTCCGGACACACGCTACACCGGCGAAACCGAAATCGCCGGCGCTCACTTCAAGCTGGGATATAAACTCAATCCGGATTGGGCATTAGCCCTCGACGGTGAGTGGATGCAGGCAAAACCCGATGGCGTAGTGCATGACGGCATCGGCCGTGAAGCAAACTTCACCGCCACCCAGCAAGGCGGCTGGCTACAGCCCTCCATTACTTGGCGAGCGCATACCTTTGGGCTGCGTGCAGAACAACTGAACACCGACAACAAGCTCACCGGTGCCGCAGCGCCACAATTAGCTCAGGACAGCGGGTTAGCCAATCCTCTTGAGCATGATCCGCAGCGCCTCACCGCCATCTGGCGGTGGCAATGGCGGAAAAATATCGCCATCCGCGCGGAAGCTGTTCAGGACGAGTCCCTGCCCGAAAAAGAGCATCGCTGGAACCTGGGAATTGTCTGGAAAGAAACCTTATGGTCTAGCAAAACGGGGCTGCGCGGTCATCATTAAAGCGCCGCGGCCAATTGCGCCCATCCCCGATCGTGCCCAGGCAAACCAAAACGCAATGCGGGCACATCGGGGAAAAGCCGAACCAACACGCCCTGCCGGGCCAGTGCCTCGGCGAGGGCGTTGGCCTTATCGGTCTTGCACCAAGCAAATAATCCACAATCGCCTTCTGCTTGCAGGCCTGCGTCACTCAGCACCGTCAGCAGCCGTTGGTGCGCCGTTGTAATCCGCTGATATTGACGCTGTTTCCAATCAGCATCGGTTAGCGCCTTAGCCATCACAAAACGAGCCGGGTGATTCACCGCCCAGGGCCCTAACCGCTGAGCCATTTGAGAACACAAATCCGGCGTCGCCGTGACGAGCCCCGCACGCAAACCGGCCAAACCATAAAACTTGCCCAGCGAACGCAGCACAATCAATCCAGCTCGATCACTCAGCGGCGCCAAAGACTGCCCCTCAGTCGCGTCCAAAAACGCTTCATCCACCACCAGCCAGCCACCTCGCTTCAGCAACTGCTGATGCCAGCCCAACAGCGTTTCACTGTCCGTGAGCTTCCCTGTGGGGTTATTGGGATTAATACACACCAGCACATCGAGCGTCGCCAAGGTGGCCTCAATGCGGTCGTAGGCCAGCGGTATGACCTCATGGCCTGCTCGCGCCCAAGCCTGCGCATGTTCCGCATACCCCACCGCAGGCACACCCACACGGCAACGGGGCCGCAATAAAGGCAAGGTTTGCAATGCCGCCTGGCTCCCCGGCACCGGCAAGCAATCGGCATTGCTGGGTAGCGCCAGCACCTCACGACAAATATCCACCAGGCCATCGTCATCTTCCGGCAAGCGCCGCCAAACATGCTCCGGCACTGCCGGTACAGGCCAAGACCAAGGGCTAATCCCCGTGGACAAATCCAGCCAATGGTGCGGGGGAATTCCCCAACGTCTCGCCGCGTTATGCACCCCGCCACCATGGTCCAGCTTTGCCACGCTCACACCAACGCTCCCGCTATAAAGACCAGTAACCACAACAATACGCTACGCCACACCAGTACAATGGCCGCGTCGATGCTGTCCGCATCCGCGGGCCGGCCCTCTCCTAACAACGGCTTATTTTTCCAGCCACCGTGGTACGGGGCGCCGCCGCCCACTTGCACCCCCAGCGCACCTGCGCCGGCGGCCATCACCGGCCCCGCATTGGGGCTATCGCAGCCCTTGGCTTGCTGCCGCCAGCAGCGCAACGCGGTCCAGAAGCGGCCGTGCAACCCGCCCACTAGCGCATAACTCAGCGCGGTCAGTCTCGAAGGCAACCAAGCAAGGCCGTCATCCAGCCGCGCGGCAGCCTTACCGAAGCGTTCGAAACGAGCGGTGCGATACCCCCACATGGCATCCAGCGTATTCACCAACCGATGTAATATCGCACCGGGCAGCCCCGCCACCACAAACCAAAACAGGCTGGCAAACACCGCATCGACCCCATTTTCCAATACGGATTCGGTGGCGGCCCGTGCCACCCCGTTGGCATCCAGTGCCTGTGTGTCACGGCTAACAATTCTCGCTACCTGTTCTCTGGCCTCAGGCACATTCTGCGCCCGTAACGGTGCGGCCACCGCACGGCCATGGTCGGCCAAACTGCGCGCGCCCATCACCAGCCACAAGCCCACCACCTGCAACAGCCAGCAGGCCCACCCTGGCAGGGTCGACAACATCAGCACAGCCAACAGCACCACCGGTAGCACCAAGACCAGCACCGCTCCGGCCCCCTTGAACACACTACCCGGCGCAGCCGCATTCCAACGCTGCTCTAACCACCCGGCCAGCCGACCAAACCCCACCAGCGGATGCCAGCGACGCGGCTCGCCCAGCAGAAAATCCAGCACAATCGCTGCCACAGCAGCACTTATCAGGGAAACAGAAAGCATGATTTTGCCGTCATTGTCCGGTATCGATGGCGGGCAGTGTACTTGACACTCCCGGTTGCGGGGCAGAGGATTTGCCGCTTTCCGGCCCTGCGCCGCCCCAACCGGAGACACTCGTGAGTACGCCTTTGCCTTGGCAACAGCCGATTGACGCCCCCAGCGAACCCCATCGGCAAGCCGCCCTGCACCGCCAAGCCCAGCTCACCAAACCCGCCGGCTCACTAGGCGAACTTGAATCTCTGGCGGTCACCCTGGCGGGCCTGCAGGCGACAAACCTGCCACGCATTGAGCAGGTTTGCATTGCCGTTTTCGCCGCCGACCATGGCGTCTGCGAGGAAGGCATCTCCGCCTTTCCCCAAGCCGTCACCGGGCAGATGATTGCCAATTTTGTTGCTGGCGGAGCTGCCATCAGTGTCATGGCAAAACAACTAGGCGCCGCTCTGGAAGTAATCAACCTGGGCACCGTCAGCCCGCGGCCCATTGACGACGGCGTGATTGATGAACACATCGCCCCGGGCACCGGAAACCTAGCCCGCCAACCCGCCATGACCGACGCCCAATTGCAGGCCGCACTCGCCGCCGGAGATCGCGCTGCGCAACGGGCCGCCGATCGCCAAGCCGACGTGTTTATTGGCGGGGAGATGGGCATTGGCAACACCACCAGCGCCACCGCCCTGGCCTGCGCACTATTAGGCGAAGACGCCACCGCACTCACCGGCCCTGGCACCGGGCTGACACCAGAAGGCGTTGCCCACAAAGCCCAAGTGATTGCCCAGGCCCTAGCCCGTCACGGCACCCGGCCCGAACCGTTGGCCGTGCTGGCCTCTTTGGGGGGCTTTGAAATCGTCGCTCTGGCTGGCGCCTTTATCGGCTGCGCGGTACGCGGCATCCCGGTATTAGTGGACGGTTTTATTGTCTCCACAGCAGCCCTTGCCGCCTGCCAACTTCGACCACAATTACGCCCCTGGTTACTGTTCGCTCACCAGTCACGCGAGCCCGGCCACCAACGGCTGCTGCACGCCCTGGACGCCACCCCGCTGCTGGATCTTTCCCTACGCTTGGGCGAAGGCAGTGGCGCGGCTGTAGCAGTACCGTTATTACGCAATGCCTGCGCGCTACACAATCAGATGGCGACCTTTGCCGACGCCAATGTCAGCAACGAAAACTAATTTTGCCGGATTACAGTAACGCCGAAGCCAACCTACAAGAACGGGAATAGATACCGATGAGCACCACTATTTTTGACCTGATTCGTCATGGTGAGCCCGCCGGCGGGCAAATGTACCGGGGCCACAAAGATGACCCGCTAAGCGAGCAGGGCTGGCAGCAAATGCGTAATGCCATTACCGGCGACGATCAGTGGGACCACATCCTCAGCTCGCCCCTATTACGTTGCCGGGAATTTGCCGCCGAGCTGGCCAAGGAAAAGAATTTGCCGATGACCGTAGCGCACGATTTTAAAGAAATCAGCTTCGGCGACTGGGAAGGAAAAACCCGCGAGCAGGTGGCCCAGGAATACGGCGATCACCAAGCCAACTTCTGGCGCGATGCAGAAAGCCACCCACCGAGCAATGCGGAAACTATTCAGGATTTTCATCAACGCATCGGTGAAGCCTGGGCGCTGTGGCAAAACACATTGAAGGGCCAGCGGGTGCTATTGGTGTGCCACGGCGGCGTCATTCGCATGGTGCTAAGCCACGTACTCAGCATAGCCCCCAGCAAAGCCATGGCCGGCTTTCAGGTGCCTTACGCCTGCCGCTCACGGGTGCGGCTAGATGCCAGCGAATTCGGCACCTTGAGTTGCTTGATACGGCACGGGTAATTCTGGGTTGAAGCTTCCAAGTTGAAACGCGGGTAAGCCCCGGCTAACTGAGCGTTTTAGTCGCGACCTTTGAGGTGTATGTGATGAGGTGTATTTGTGATGCGGGCATCGCACACCCGCCCTTTAGAGCGTTGAATTACGCCCCTTTTAGCGTCTGCGTGAGCCCGGCCACCGACAGCAGCACCGTATCGCATTTTTCCGCTAACGACTGATTCAACCAGCCCAGCTCATCGGCGAAGCGACGGGTTAGCGGATCCATGCCGATAATCCCTAGCCCCACTTCGTTGCTGACTACCACCACATTGCCGGGGTACTGCCCCAGCGCCGCCAGAAAACTGTCTCGCTCGCGAACAAAAGTAGCCTCCCCTGCGTGCAGCAAATTACTCACCCATAGGCTCATGCAATCAATCAACACGCAGGGGAGCGGGGACAACCTGGCCTGGCGGTTCAGCAAAGCCCCCAGATGCAATGGCTCTTCCACTAGCCCCCACCCCGCCGGGCGGCGCAGGCGATGGCGACGAATGCGATCACTCATTTCACCATCGCCCGCCGTCGCCGTGGCCACATATACCACCGGTTCGCCTGACTCGGTAACGCGCTTTTCCGCCAACGCACTTTTGCCGGAACGAATGCCTCCGAGGATCAGGCTACAGGGCATCAGTTTTTCTTCACGAACTGAGTCAGAATAACAATCCGCTGGCCTTCAACCCGACCTTCAATGTGCTCAGGATTATCCTGCACCAAAGAGATATTGCGCACTGGGGTGCCGCGTTTGGCGGTGAAGTTGGCGCCTTTCACGTTCAGGTCTTTAATCAGCGTGACCGAATCGCCGGCTTCTAACACGGCGCCATTACTATCGCGGTGTAATTCCCGCGCTTCTTCATTCTGGCCTTCCCCTGTAGCCTGGGCCCAGGCGAGGGTGTCGTCCTCCAGGTAAAGCATATCAAGCAGATCCTGGGGCCAGCCTTCCCCCTGCAAACGCGTTAGCATTCGCCATGCCAGCACCTGCACAGCGGGCACCTGGCTCCACATGCTGTCGTTAAGGCAACGCCAGTGATTAACGTCTTCATTGCCGGGATTATCCAGCTGGGTTTGGCAGGTTTCACACAGCAGTACGCTTTGCTCGGCACTGCCATCGGATTCAGGGGGTACAGGATATACAGCAAGAGCATTGCTCGCCCCACAAAGCTCACAACAAGAATTGGCGCGGGCAAGCAACGAAGATTCCAGTGTCATGTAACGGCTCCTTTATCGGGGCCACATTATAACCGATTTGCGGCCCCCCAGCGGGCACCTTGAACGCCATTGCCGGAAAAAGTCGTCACTAACCATGGTCAAGCCCCCCCCTACCTATGGCTCACCATGCAACCTACCCCGACAACAAATCAGAAAATGAAAAGAACGCCAAAGCATCTCCCGGAGCCACCGTACAGCCCACCGGAACCACGGCCAGGCCATCCGCCCACACGGCCGAGCTGAGCATGCCGGAACTCTGATTAGGGTGCTTTTGCAGCACCGCTTGGGCGGCGTCAACCACGCAGCGCACACGCAGGTATTCCTGTCGTTTGGCCGGCTTGTTGATAGTGAAGTCCGCCGGCAAAGACATGGCCGTTGGCAATACCGCATCCGCGCCACAACAGCGCCGCAACATTGGCAACACCAGCATCAGATAGCACACCAACACCGCAGAGGGGTTTCCCGGCAGCCCAAAGAAGGGGATACCGCCAAGGTTGCCGTAGGTAAACGGCTTACCTGGCTTAATCGCGAGGCGCCAAAAATCTAACTCCCCCTGCTCGGCAAGCACCGCTCGCAAATGATCTTCTTCGCCCACAGACACCCCGCCGGTAGAAATAATCACACCCGGGCGTTGCGCTGAATCGGTGAGTAAATCATTGAGAGTTTCGCGGATAATGGCCGGGTCATCGGGCAGATGTTCCCGATGCACATTCACAAAGCCGCTTTGCTGTAGCAACTGCGTTAGCAGGGGGCCATTGCTGTCGAAAATTTTTCCCGGTAACGGGGACTCTTCCGGCGACTGGATTTCATCGCCGCTGGTGAGAATCAACACCCTGGGGGAATACACTTTTACCGTCGCGATCCCAACGGAAGCAGTCAGCCCCACCGCCTGGGGGGTCAGCCTCTCACCCCGCGCCAGCACCACTTCGCCGTGCCGAGCATCCTGCCCCGCCGGGCGAATATTTTGCCCGGCAGTCACCGTGTCTCTACCCGGCAAACGCACCCGGTGTTCAGCAATTTCACAGTCTTCCTGCATCAATACCGTATCGGCCCCGGCAGGCACCGGTGCACCGGTAAAAATCCGCGCCACCTGACCTGAAACTATCGTGGCAGGCGCATCACCCGCCGCCACACGCAGCGGCATGGGCCGTGTTAGCCCCGGCTCGCCCAGGTCCGCATAGCGCAGCGCCACACCATCTACGGCCGCGTTATCAAACGCCGGCACATCTACCCGTGAGGTAACGGGCTCAGCCAAATACTGCCCCTGACAACCGGCCAACGGCACCTCGGTAATTGCCCGAAACGGGCGCGCCGAATCCAGTAACCGCTCCAGCGCTTGTGCCACTGGCATTAAGGGTTGCTTGCCTGCGTGCATTTTTCTCTTCCTTTCAAATCACCGCGACAACATTCGCTTTATCGGCGCACTTGGGCAACAAAGTTACAGGGCCGATGACGGGCATCCAGCTGCTCGACAATAATGCGATCCCACCCTGTGGCACACGCATTATTGGACCCTGGCAGGCAAAAAATCACCGTGCGGTTGGCCAGCCCGGCCAGGCAACGACTCTGAATAGTGGAAGAACCGATATCCTCCACGCTCACCTGCCGGAACAGTTCGCCAAACCCCTCAATGGTCTTGTCGAATAGAGGCGCCAGCGCCTCCGGGGTGGAGTCCCGCCCTGAAAACCCGGTGCCACCGGTAGTCACAATCCCTTGTATCCGATCGTCGGCAATCCAATCAGAAACCACCTTGCGCAGCTGATAGATATCGTCCTTCACTATCTGCCGCGCTTGCAGGGTATGCCCCGCCTCTTTTAACCGCGCTACCAGCAGGTCTCCAGAGGTATCGGTTTCCGGGGTTCGGGTATCACTCACGGTCAATACCGCCAGCGCCAAGGGCTCAAATCTAGCCGCAGGTTTGGACATACATTCTCTCCTTACGCAATCCGCCAATGCTAGCACGTGTCATACCTGGGCGGCTGGACAGCACAGCATGATTTGACCGTTGCCAACAGCCCCTGTTCTAGGCTACTCCCCAAAGGTAAATTCAATTTCTATCAAGAGTTTATCGGAGAACCGCCATGAACCGTATGGAAGTCGCCCAGCAAGAGGCTGCACAACTGCCCCGGATGCCACAACGCAAGCTCAAGGATATCCCTGGTGACTACGGCTGGCCGTTACTCGGGCATACCGTGCCGTTTCTAAAGGACTATCACAAAATGGTCACCCAGCAAGCGGCTAAGCATGGGCTGATTTTCAAAAGCTCGGTGTTATTCCAGCACGGGGTGACGCTGCTCGGCCCCGATGCCAACGAGTTTGTTCTCAAGGACCCGGAACATGCTTTTTCCAGCCGGGCGGCCTGGAATCCGATCTTGGAAAAGCTGTTCACCGACGGTTTAATGTTGCGTGATTTTGCCGACCATAAATTTCACCGCCGCATCATGCAGCAGGCATTTAAAAAACCCGCCTTGGCCAGTTATCTAGGCCGCATGAACGGTCACATTGGCAGTGAGATCAGCCACTGGCCCACAGGCAAAGAATTGAGGTTCCAAGACCATATCAAGTCTTTGTTACTGGACGTGGGCGCACAAATCTTTTTCGGCTTGGAAATGGGGCCGGAGTCCAACAAGGTGAACCAGTCTTTTATCGACGCAACCGACGCCTCTTTGGCCGTCGTTCGTCTGCCCATCCCGGGCCTGCTCTGGCACCGTGGCATGAAAGGGCGCCGCTATTTGGAAAAGTTTGTCACCGGGCTGATTCCACAAAAACGGGCCAGTAACACACCCGATTTCTTCAGCGAGCTTTGCAAGGCCGCAGACGAAGAAGGGGGCCTCTCAGATAAAGACGTGATGAACCACATGATCTTCCTGTTGTTCGCCGCCCACGACACCACCACCAGCACCCTGTGCTCCATTGTCTACATGCTAGCCAAACACCCGAACTGGCAAGATATACTGGTGAAAGAAATAGAAGGGCTGAATAAAGAAACGCTAGACTATGACGACTTGGCGAAAATGGAAAAAACCAACTGGGTCTTTCGCGAAACCCTGCGCATGCGACCCGCGCTCACCACCTTCCCCCGGCGCACAGTCAAAGAGATTGAGTATCAGGGCTATACCCTGCCAAAGAACACCTTGGTAAGTATATCCACGCTCTACACACACTACATGGAAGACTACTGGAGCAACCCGACCACCTTCGACCCGGAACGCTTCAGCGACGAACGCGCCGAGCACAAGAAGCACTTTTACCAGTGGGTCCCTTTCGGCGGCGGCCATCACAAATGCTTAGGTCTGAATTTCGCTGAATTACAAACCAAGACTTTTCTGTTCCAGTTTCTGAAACGTTACCGCGTTAGCGTCAAACCCGGCTACGAACTGCCCACCCAGCAAGTACCGCTGATCATGCCAAAAGATGGATTGCCCGTGGTGCTAGAAAAAAGAGCCTAACGTTGAAACGCAACCACACCCTTTCCACGCCAAAAAAAGGGCCGCGATCATCACTGATCACGGCCCCTCTTTTTGGTATCACCAATTCACCTCGCGTTTTAGCGTCTAACTTTCGCCTCCGCTCTGCTGAAATAAATGCACATCCCGCTGGGGGAAAGGAATGGTGATACCGGCTTTATCAAAGGCGTATTTCACCTGCTCGAACAAACCAAAATACACCGGCCAATAATCTTCCGAATTCACCCACGCCCGAGTCAACATTGTAATGCTGCTATCCGCATGGGCCGAAACAAAAATATCGGCGTCGAAACTACCACCATCCAGAATGCGATCATCGTTATCAATCACCGATTGAATCGCGGCCCGAGCCTGCTCAATGCTATCGCCATAGCCAATACCAAATTCAATATCTATGCGCCGTTGCGGCTCCACAAAAATATTTTTGATACAGCCATTGGACATGAGTCCGTTGGGGATCACGATGCGCTGGTTGTCGTAGGTCGTGAGGATGGTATTGAAAATCTGAATGTCCCATACTTTTCCGGTATGCCCCTGGGCTTCAATAATGTCCCCCACCCGGTACGGTTTGAAGAGCAGGATAAGTACACCGCCGGCAAAGTTGCCCAGGCTTCCTTGCAACGCCAGCCCCACCGCCAACCCCATGGCACCCAGCATGGCAATAAAGGACGTCGTTTGTACGCCAACCATTCCTGCCACCGCCACCAGCAACAAAATTTTAAGCAGCACATCAACAAGGCTGGTCATAAACTTCTGTAAGGTATCGTCCACGGCCTTGAAGCCCAGCAGCCGGTTCATGCCCTTGATCACCCTCTTGATGATCCAGAAGCCCACAATCAATGTAATCACCGCTAGCAGCACCTTAGGAAAATAGGCCATGCTTAGCTCAATTCCCTTGTCCAGATACGGCTGTATTTGCTCCATATCCATGATTCCCTTCCTTTATGAGTTATGTAGACACTTAAAGTACCACTAAGAGGCCAACCGCAAACCTTAACTGCGTCTGAATCTGCCGCTATTTATCCTTTTGGCCCAACGGTGGAGGTGTGAATCCTTACCCAAATTAGCGCTATACTGCGGGCACATTCTCCACCGAATAGATAGCCATGAAGTACGCCATCGTGCCGGTCACCCCGTTCCAACAAAACTGTTCTATTCTGAAATGCGAAGCGACCAACAAGGTGGCTATCGTGGACCCAGGCGGCGACCTGGAAAACATCCTCACCGCCCTTGAGCAAATAGGCGGCACACCGGAAAAAATCCTCGTCACCCACGCGCATCTGGACCATATTGGTGCCGTGGCAGACCTGGCTGAGCGGCTATCTCTGCCCATTGAAGGCCCGCACCGGGACGATCAATTCTGGATTGATATGCTGCCCCAGCAAGCACAAATGATGGGCTTTGCTCCATCACGCCCATTCACGCCAGACCGCTGGCTGGAAGGCGGCGATAGCGTCACCGTGGGGGAAACCCGTTTCGAAGTGCGCCACTGCCCCGGGCACACTCCCGGCCACGTAGTGTTCTACCAGCCCGAAGCAAAACTGGTGGTGGTGGGTGATGTCCTATTTAACGGTTCCATAGGCCGCACGGATTTCCCCAAAGGCGACCACGACACACTGATCCAAGCGATCAAGGACCAGCTGCTAACCTTGGACGACGACGTGTCCTTTATTCCCGGCCACGGCCCCATGTCCACCATTGGCCATGAACGCAGCCACAACCCTTTCGTATCTGGCAAACACGGATAAACATGGATTCAGTGGTAATGAAGTGGCTGCTCACCGTGATGGTGCTGCTGGTCGGCTGGGTATTGTCCATCGCCCTGCGTGGGGCAACCAAACGGCTGGGTCGCCGCCGGGGCTATAGTCGCGCGCGTATTTTTCAAACCGCCGTGGTGATCAACAGCAGCAGCTTGCTCCTTTGCCTGTTGGCGCTAAGCATTTTGTGGGGCTTAAAAGGCGACGGCATCATGGTTTTCGCCACCTCACTGATGGCACTGCTCGGCGTGGCGCTGTTTGCTAGCTGGTCCATGCTGAGCAACACCACCGCCGCCATCATTCTGTTCTTCAGTGCGCCTTACCGGGTCGGCGACCGAATCCGCTTACTGGACGGCGACAACACTGTCACCGGCCAGGTCCGCCACATGGGGCTGATCTTCATTACCATTCAAGATGAACTGGGCCATCGCTACACCCTGCCCAACAACCTGCTGCTGCAGAAAACCGTCATCCAGCTACGCGGCGACACTCTGCCCCGGGATCAAAAACATATCAAAGCAGACTAACCCCCCGTTCTCGCCACATTCAGAGTCCGGTAAAGTAATAACAGCGAAGAAGCATCGGCCCAACGAATAGAGCACGCGGTCAAAAAAATGGCCATGCTCGCCCTGCTTCTTCCCCTTATTGCCGTAGCGACCCTACTGAGCGGCGGCCAACGTAATCGGGGGCTAGGTGCAGCATCCGCCGAAGGCTCCCGCCAGCAAAGAGGCCCAACAATGAGTAACACCAGCACCGCCAACCTGGCTCGCATCATCTATGTGCTACATTTGCTGGGTCTGATCACCGGCGGGCTTACCGCCATTGTCGGCGTGATTCTTGCTCACATTAATGTCAGCGATGCTCCACCACCGCTACGCGAGCATTTTCGGTTTCAGTACCGCACCTTCTGGATTGGCCTGCTGTACTGGTTTATTGCCGGCATCACCACCCTGGCCCTGATTGGCTGGCTGTTGATGGTGCTAATCTCCGTCTGGTGGATTGTACGGTGCGCCCGGGGCATGTCTGCCCTGAATCGCAACCAGCCACCTAGCAAGGTGGAGAGCTGGGGGTTCTAATACCCCTATCGATTTGTCACATAACTGACACAGGCGCAGGCCAGACTGGCCGGCCGCGTCATCAACCGCCCTAAGGAGAAGTCATGTTGCCCCTGCGCCTGCTTACCGTAACCCTTTGCGCCCTGTTTCTGGCCGCCTGCGCCCGCAGCCCCGTGGTACAGCTATACGATGGCCCAGCCAAAGCCGACAGCCAAGTGCTCACCGTTAAGGTGCCCAGCGAAATCGAAGTGTTCACCATTAACGGCAAAGAACTGGAAGGCGTAAACACCTTTTTCGCCACCGACTTTAAGGAACTGAAGTTAGCGCCCGGCCGCTATGAAATCCTCGCCTATTACAAAGAGTTATGGCAACTGGATGTGGACAATCATGAGATTGTGAAAACCAACCCAGCCAACTTCATCATCGATGGCAAGGCAGGCGACCAATGGCAGCTGGGCTTCGACAAACCCCAGAATGTGGAAGAGGCCCGCGCCATGGAAGACAGCTTTAGCGGCTGGGCCAGCAATACCGAAACCGGGGAAAAAGTGGCGGCCAAAGAATCTGATCTGATCCTTAACCGCGGTTTCCTGGCGCCAATCACCGGCGAAGAAGTCACCACCGCTACCAGCAACAGCATTGCCCCCCAAAATGCAGCAGGGGCCAATGCCGCCAATGCACAAAAGAGCACCAGCGTCGCGCCTGGGGCCAGCTACTTGGATACGCTTAAAGCGCAATGGAAACAGGCCACCCAGCAAGAGCGTCGCGAATTCCTGCAGTGGATCTCAGAATAACCCAACACCGCATGCGTTCACGCGGGCAGGCAAGCGGCACCGCCCGCGCCTTGCCCGCGCCTTACCCACACAAGGCTCCTTCAGGCTCGGCGAGTCACTCCCCCTGAATCGTCGCCACTAGCCGCCTTGTGCCAGCGTTATCGCGATGTTCGCACAGGTAAATACCCTGCCACGTGCCTAGCGCCAGCCGCCCGTTACTAATAGGCAAGCTCAATGAAGGGCCTATCAATACGCTCTTAATGTGCGCCGGCATGTCATCCGGCCCTTCCAGAGTGTGCTCATAATACGGCGCGTTCTCCGGCACCATTACATTCAGGTGCCGCTCAAGATCACCGCGCACATCCGGGTCCGCATTTTCATTCACGGTGAGCGATGCAGAAGTGTGCTGAATAAACAGGTGCAGCAAGCCTATCTCTAGCTCAGCCAACTCCGGCAGCTGCTCCAACACTTCACGGGTCACCAAATGGCAGCCACGCCGTTTAGCGGTGAGAGTGATGTTGCTCTGTTTCCACATCGTCGTTCCTCGCTGGCGGTTAAAAGCCTTTTTCATGCCCGGCCTGAAAGCCCGCGCAGGCCTTAGACCCTAGCGCCTAATGCTGAACACGACAGACTGTATTTTGACCGCACAGCATTCACAGGCATGCATAAAACCTAAAGGCCAAACCATTGTACTTATCGGTGCCGTCAGTGGCATCCGTGCCGAGGCTGCGGGGATCAGCGACAGATCAACACACCACGTTGATTGGCGTGCCCGCCTGCCATTGGCGAATATTCTCCACCACACCATTAAGCAACCGTTGCCGGGATTCGCGGGTGCCCCAGGCATTGTGGGGGGTAATCAACAGGTTGGGGATACCGTCCGCCAGCAACGGATGCGCCATCGAAGGCGGCTCGCTGCTGAGCACATCCAACCCGGCCCCGCCAAGTTGCCCACTGCGCAACGCTTGCGCCAATGCAGGCTCATCAATCAACCCGCCGCGGGCGGTGTTCAGCAACACTGCGCCGGGTTTCATCTGCGACAAAAACGCCGCGTCCACTAGCTTGTCGGTCTGCGCTGTTAGCGGGCAATGCAGGCTAATCACATCCGCCGCCGGCAACAGCTCCGCCATCGGTACCCGGCCGGGCTGATTGCCCTGGGCCTGAAACGATTCGGCAACCAGCACCTGCATGCCAAACGCCTTTGCCAGCCGGGCAACTTCGCGGCCCAAATCGCCATAACCGATAACCCCGAACGTTTTACCCGACAGCTCCATCATTGGATGGTCAAGCAGGCAGAACTGCGAGGCACGGCTCCACTCCCCGCTACGCACCGCTTCATGGTAGGGAACCAGCCGAGCCGCCAGCGACAACAGCAGGGCCATCGTATGCTGTGCCACCGAGGCGCGCGCATAGCCCGTCACATTGCAAACCGTGATGCCCAGGGCAGAGGCCGCAGCCAAATCCACATTATTGGTACCAGTGGCGCAAATGCAGATAAGCTTAAGGGAAGGACAGGCTTTCAGCGTGGCGGCATCCAAAACGACCTTGTTGGTCACCACCACCTGCGCACCTTCCAGCCTAGCCGCACACTGGTCGGCACGGGTCTGCGGGTAGCACGCCCACGACAACAAAGTGTCGAAGGTGCTGAAGTCCAGCTCACTGGGAACCAGGGTATCGGTATCCAGAAAAACGCCTTGCATAACCTGTCACCGTTGGGGAAGAAGGGAGGCCTGCCATGCTAACGGATTTATTGGAAAAAATGGGCTTCGACCTGCCGCAGCAGGAGTGGCAAAAACCCATCATTGGCGTTAGTGCCTGCCTCACCGGGCAAAAGGTACGCTACGACGGCGACCACAAACACAATGCCATTGTGATCCACCAGCTGGCGCCCTGGTTACGCTTTCGGGAAACCTGCCCGGAGGTGGCCATTGGCCTGCCCGTACCGCGCCCCCCTATTCAGGTGGTGCAACTGGAGGGCCGCCTGCGGGTTCGGGGAGTCGATCAGCCCCAACAGGATGTGACCGACGCACTGGAAAACGTGGCGGCCACATTGCAACAACCCTTGAGTGGTTTCGTCCTCAAAGCCCGCTCGCCCAGTTGTGGTTACCTGAACACCCCGGTACATAACCCCCAAGGCCAACAAATCGGCATAGCCTCCGGCGCCTTCGCCAATAAGCTCCACCAACACTTCCCGCGCATTGCGCTGGCCAACGAAGAAGACATGGAAAAGCCCGCTTGCCTGCAGGCCTTTGTGCTACAGGCATACTGCTACCACCAGTGGCGCCACAACGATCAGCAAGGCCAATGGCTACATCACATGCAGCAGCAAACCGAGCAGTTGGATGAGCCGCTGCGCAGTGACATGCGCCAGTACCTGGAGCAGCTCGGCCAGGCCATGCATTAAGAGGGTCGCTCAGGCTCTCGTGTTACGTCTTTCAAGCGAATTCGACTTACAAAACCGCACGGTTCATCGGTATGGCGAATTAGGCCGAAGGCCGTCATCCGACTCCACACCGAGAATCGTTTTGGCAAAAAAAACGCACGGCCCTAAAACCGTGCGCTTTTATTTATCCGTACCGTATTCAGGACACCTTGCTCAACACCGCTTCATTACGGTACGTCACGTCATAATCATCAAGATCAAACACACTCAGCCGTCGCTTCAATTCGGCCAATGACCAAGGCCAGGCGGCGAAGTTGCGGCCGTTCTGGTCCAGGTAATAGCTCTTGCAGCCACCACTATTAAACACCGTGCCTTTCAAGTGTTTTTGCACCTTGGCGTTATGCTGTCTGAGCACATCAGAGCGAATGGAAATTTTGCCAATATCGTTGTCCTTCACTTTTTTCAGGCCATCGATAATGTAATCCAGCTGCGCCTCGGCCAGCCCGATAAAGGAGTCGTAGACCAAAACGTTGGGGCCCAGCACCAAAAACGCATTGGGCGTATTTTCCAAGGCCGCGCCCAGATACGCTTCCGGCGACGTGTCTTTCCAAAGGTCCGACAGGCGATCACCATTGGCATTCACCACCTTGCTGCCAATCGGCGGGTGCGACACTTCAAAGCCGGTACCCCAGATAATCACATCCACTTCATGGCGTTCACCGTTGGCCGCGACCACAGTATTGCCATCCACTTCTACCAACCCGTGGGGAATCAGGTGGGTATTGTCTGCCTGCAAAGCCGGGTAGTAATCATTGGCGAACAGCACGCGCTTGCAGCCCAGGGTAAAGTCCGGCGTTACCGCCTTGCGCAAGGCCTTGTCACTAATCTGTAGCCGTAGCAGCTGTTTTGCTGCGGTACTAATGGGCCTCAACACCTTAGGGTTACGCAGGCCAAAGTTAATCACATTCAGCGATCTGGACACCGCATTGCGCCAGCCACGCTGAATCACCGGCAGCACTTCAATCGTCTGTTTGACTCTATCCCCCAGTGGCAGGTCCGGCTTGGGCAGCACCCAAGGCGCCGTGCGCTGGAACACAAACAACTCTTTCACCTTGGGCTGAATCTGCGGCACGAATTGAATGGCTGACGCGCCAGTACCGATCACCGCCACCCGTTTCCCGGTCAGGTCGTAATCGTGGTTCCACTTGGCGGAATGGAACATTTCCCCGCTGAAGCTTTCCAGCCCAGGGAGCACAGGGGTCTTGGATTCGGTAATCGGCCCGGTGGCAAAAACCACCGTCCGCGCCAAGTGCTCTCCGTTAGAGGTTCCCAACACCCAAAGGTAACGACTTTCATCCCAGGTCGCGCTCTGCAAATTCGTATTGAATTCAATCAGCGGCGTAATATCAAAATTGTCACTCACCTCTTCCAAGTAGCTGAGAATTTCAGGCTGCTTAGCAAACAGGTGGCTCCACTTGCTGCTCAACGCAAATGAATAGGAATACAACGATGACGGCACATCACAACCACAGCCGGGGTAGGTATTTTCCCGCCAGGTGCCCCCCACTCGGTCCGCTCGCTCGATGATTTTGAAATTGTTATAGCCTTCTTTCTTCAGCTTGATCGCGGCGGCAATACCGGAGATACCGGCACCGACAATAAACGAATCATAAATTTTTTCCGCAGGGCCCTTGGCCGCTGAGGGTTTGGTTTTTTTTGCTGCGGCCATGTTATGCCTCCTTGGTGCGAACAAAGCGGTAAGAGAAACTCATGAACTTGGCGTAAAGGCGGGGCGACGCCCGCTTCATTATCCAAAACAGTTTGGCGTCCACCTGGGGGGTGGTGTACAGCTCGCCCTTATCCAGGCGGTTCAGGGTCAACTTGGCCACGCTCTCACTGGTGGTCATGGCGTAGTTCATTAGCGCATGATCCGCCAGCTTGGCGTACCGGTCGGGGATACGGCCATTCTTAATAATATTGGTGGGCACCAGTGTCGGGCACAGCACATTCACCCGAATATTATCCTTGGCCAATTCCGAAAACAGGGTTTCAGACAGGGCACGTACCCCTGCCTTGCTCACGTTATAGGCGCTCATTTCTGGCGCCGCTGTGTACGACGCCGCAGACGCCACATTGATAATGGCGCCGTGCCCCTGCGTCTTGAAACCGGGTACAAAATAATGGCACCCGTTGATCACGCCCCACAGATTCACATGCATGCACCACTGCCAGTCTTCCAGGCTCAGCTCATCGAACTTGCCCCCCAGACCAACGCCGGCGTTGTTGACGACCAGGGTTACCGGGTGCCCCAGCAACGCTGCGGATTTTTCGGCCAAGGCAGCGACCTGCTTGGCATCGCCCACGTCACAGTGAACGGCAAACCCCTTCGCGCCCTGCGCGTTCAGTAACGCCACCGTTTCTTCGGCAGCCTTCAGATTCACATCGGCACAGACCACCGCGCCACCGCGCTTGCCCAGCTCCAGTGCAAAGCTGCGACCGATACCACTACCGGCGCCGGTCACCACCGCATAGGCATTTTTACTGGGCTTGATAAAACGCTGCTTCAAAAAATTCATCATTACGATTATCTCAACAGATTATGGCGACACGCTCGATTAAACAGGCGCACCGGCAACATCACGCTCGCAGTGTCGGCACCCATGCCTTAATCAGATTCCGCGTCTTAAAGTACACAGTGGCAAGCGCGGCATCGTAAAAAACAGCATCGAGCCCCCTAACATACAAAGTGGAATTCATATGCCAGCGGGAGGCCTGCGGGGGGTTTCCCCGGTTTTCGGCGCGAATGAATTAATGGCACGATAAAGCGAATGCTTGTTCGGGTTCAATTCGGATTGTTATGCCGCTAAGGCCCGGCCCAGCCAGAGAAGAGCGACGAAAGAGGAAAGCCCGACTTTAAAGGCTCTCATAGATAGTAAGCGCACACAAACAAGGCAGTTTCAGGTCGCCTGATTATGCAGCAGCACCGCCGCTATTAGCGCACCAGGCAGCGCAAAAAAACCGGCGCAGGCGCGCCGGTTATCGATCACAAAATCAGGGTCAGGCCGCCAGTAATCACGGCAAATAGCACCGTCAGCCAGACCAGTGTCCACCACGGGAACGGCGGTGGCGGCGGCTCCACTTCCAGCTGCTTTTCCAGGTAGTTTCTCAGCAGCTGGGTGTTACGGGTATTGGCTTTGTAAATCGCATCAAAGGCATCGCCTACCACCGGCAGCAAGCCACCCAAGAAGTCGATGCCCATGTTGCGCAGCATACGCAGCTTCACGCCCTTACTGGCGCCGGCCCGCTGGGCCTCCACCAGCACATAGCTGCCAAGCACTAAGCCGGCCGCATCACCGACTATCGGCACCAAACCAATAATCGCCTCGGCGCCAATTTGAAACTTGGTGAAGGGAATGCCAATACTGCTGTCAGTGAAGCGGCTGAATTTTTCCAACCGCTCCAGCGCGGCTTGCTGCTGCGCCTTGCTCCGATTTGCCATTAGATCTCCACGTACAGCTGGCCGCCTTCTTCCGTTACCGGCCAAGTTTCCAGGGCTTTCTCGCCCCGCACCACATTCAGTATTTGCACCCCCGGCGGGAAGTTCGCCCACTCGGTGACGGCACCGGTGCGGATATCAAACTTGGCCCGGTGCAGCGGGCACTGCACACACTGATCTTTAAGAATTTTGCCTTTGCCCAGCGACACAAACATATGGCTACAACGGGCCTGAGTGGCATAGAAGCCATCACTCAGGTGGTACACCACCAGCTTGGTGTCCCCCGCCTTCATGGCGCGGCTTTGTCCTTCCGGTAAATCTTGGCTGGCACAGAGTTCATAACGCATGGTGGTCTCCTTGCTGGCTGAGAATCAGTAATGAGTTGACCGTTCAACTCAATCATTCCAAATAGGTATACCCGCCCAACCCTTCGCGTACCAGTTCGATGAAGCCATCTTGTTCCGCTGCGCTTAAATGCGCTTGGCGACAATGCTGCTCCAAAGACGCCAACAGCCGGTCCGGGTCGTAATTCACGTAGCGTAACACCGAGCTCACCGTATCGCCTTGAATGGCGTGGTCCAGCACGATATTGCCCTGCGCATCCACATCCACATCCACGGAATCCGTATCCCCGAACAAGTTATGCATGTCGCCAAGGATTTCCTGGTAAGCGCCCACCATAAAAATGCCCAGGTGGCCGTTGAGCTGTTCCGGCAGCGGCAGGGTGGCTTCCACCCCTTCACCATCCACAAACTGGTCGATGCGGCCATCGGAATCACAGGTAATGTCCTGAATCACCGCACGGCGGGTCGCCGGTTTATCCAAACCGGAGAGCGGCAACACAGGGAACACTTGATTAATGCCCCACACATCCGGCACCGATTGGAACACTGAGAAATTCACGAACAACTTGTCCGCCAGGGTTTCGTTAAGGCTATCCAGCAGCGCCCGCTGCTGTTTGCGCAACGGATTCAGGCGGCCACGCAACGCCAGCAGGCAGTTGATGTATAACTGCTCGCCCCGCGCCCGCGCCGCCAGCCCTAACTCGCCTGCAATATAGCGCTGGTGAATATCCTGCCAGGCGCCGGCCACTTCCGAGAAACGCTCCAGCAGGTTGCCCGGCTCGCCGGCCAACACCTGTTGCAGGCCCCACAGCTGCTGCAGCTCCGCCGCATCATGCTCGGTGGGTGCATCCACCGCCACCGGCGCCATCTGTTCCTGATCGGTGATATTCACCAGCAACACTGCATGGTGGGCGGTCAGCGCGCGGCCGGATTCGGAAATAATATGCGGCTCCGGCACGCCGTGCTCCGCACATTGCTGTTGCAGGGTCTGCACAATATGGCGGGCGTAATCGGCCACCCCATAATTCATGGAGCAGTAAGAACGAGAATGGGTGCCTTCATAGTCCACCCCCAGGCCGCCACCCACATCCACGGTTTCCACCGCCGCGCCCAAGGCGCGCATCTCGGTGTAGTAACGGGCCGCTTCGCGCATGCCAGCTTTAATGTCCTGAATATTGGCCACCTGGGAGCCCAAGTGAAAATGCAGCAGCTTCACGCAGTCCAGCCGCCCGGCGGCGCGGCAATGCTCAATGGCCGCCATCAGCTGCGGCGCACTCAAACCAAACTTGGATTTTTCACCGCCGGTGTTCTGCCAGTTACCCTTGCTGATACTCATCAGCCGTACCCGCAGGCCAATGCGCGGCGACACCCCCAGTTCATCGGCCAGTGCCAGCAGCGCCGGCAGCTCGGAGGTTTTTTCCACCACAATCTGCACGTGGAACCCCAGCTTTTCGCCCATCAACGCCAAACGCAGGTATTCCGCATCCTTGTAGCCATTGCAGACAATGGTGTCGCCGGGGTTGGACAATGCCAGCACCGCCAACAACTCGGGCTTGGAACCGGCTTCCAGCCCTACCCGCTCGCCGTCATCGCGGGCACGGAGGATTTCGTGCACCACCCGGCGCTGCTGGTTCACCTTAATCGGGTACACCGGCGTGTAGTCACCCTGATACTGGTGCCCCTCGATAGCCTCCCGAAAGGCGCCCGCCAGCAGCTTCACCCGTTGGCGCAAAATGCCAGAGAAGCGCGCCAGCACCGGCGCCCGCAGGCCAGCCGCCCGGCAGCTTTCCAGCACCGCTTCCAGCGTGGCTTGGCCGCCTTGCTCGCCATTGGGGCGCACACACAGCTGGCCCTGGCCGTCGATACGGAAGTAACTGTCGCCCCAACGATCCACGTTATAGATATCGCTGGCGGGTACGGGAGAGTTATCGGTCATTGCGGGTCCTGAAAAAACGCCTGCACGCAACACGCGGGCAGGCCATCATGCGGTTAATGGTCGCCATTATGCCTGCCGGAAGGCCGCGCTAGCACCCATTTTTCATGCTTTCACAGGAGCCGTTCTGGTCTTACAATCGCCCCTATTGTCCACCACGGAGCCCGCCCGCTCCCAGCCACCGGAATCGCCCATGAGCAGCACCACAAAAAACTGGTTTTACGAGCACTTCGACTCCGCTGGCACCGCCTTCGGCCTGCGCCTGAAACAAAAACTGGAAGAAGTACAAACCGAGTACCAGCACATCGAGATGTGGGAAACCGACACCTTCGGTTACCTGATGACCATCGATGGCGCCACCATGCTTTCCACCCGCGACAACTTTCTCTACCACGAGATGATGTCGCACCCGGTACTGTTCAGCCATGCCAGCCCCAAGCGCGTCATCATTATTGGTGGCGGCGACTGCGGCACCCTGCGTGAAGTGCTGCGCCATCCGAGCGTGGAAAAAGCCACTCAGATCGACATCGACGAAATGGTCACCCGCTATTCCGAGAAATATTTCCCAGAATTGTGCGAGTCCAACGATGACAGCCGTGCCGAGCTATTGTTCGAAGATGGCGTGCAATACATGCGCAACTGTGAAGACGGCAGCGTGGACGTGATCATCGTCGATTCCACTGACCCGGTGGGCCCGGCGGAAGGTTTGTTCAAAGCCGACTTCTTCCGCGATTGCCACCGCGTGCTGGCCGACGGCGGCATCATCGTGCAGCAATCTGAATCCCCGCTGCTGCACAGCGACACCATCATCAAAGACCTGCACACCAACATGCGCGAAGCGGGCTTCACCACCACCCAAACCCTGCCCTTCCCGCAGCCGGTGTACCCCAGCGGCTGGTGGAGCTGCACCCTGGCGGGCAAAAACACCGACGTGAGCCGCTTCCGTGAAGCCGATGCCACCGGCAAAGGGTTTGATACCCGCTACTATTCAGCGGCGATTCATAAAGGGGCGTTGGTGATGCCGCCGTTTATGGAAGCGGCAATTAAGCGCTGAATTGAACGTTAAAAAAATGCCCTTGTCTTCGCTGGAAGCAAGGGCACTTTTTAGATATATCGACCGATAAGGACCAGAAGCGCACGGGACAAGACCTGACCCCACGCCAAAACCCTCACTGTTTGCTTCCTTATTTCCGCATCACAAGCGGCTTATTCCTCTTCTTTAAACCGTTAAGTATATTTTCTTTATTCCTATGATGCATAGAGTGGTAGAAATCATTAAAAACCAAACAAAAAATTAAATTCACATTTTCGCTAACTCTAACAATAAAATCTTTAACCAAGCATGATTTATCATCATCAAAAGCGGGAATATCCGCCAGAGAAGTCAAATGCTCCATATTCTGAAGAGCAGCAGTATGAGCATCAGCACAAAGATTTACGTAGTCAGCATGCAACATAGAATAAAATTCCTTACACTCATCAAATACGGACTGAGATGATGCAACGACAAAAAGCTTATAAACATTTTTTTCCGAAATTTGAGACTTATCCTCTATAGCGCTAACAGCTCTAATAAAGTTTTCGATACAAACCCTTAGCATAATCTTGGAAACTTTATAATTACCGTTAAGCCAATTAAAAACACATGACCCAAGATCAGATACAACCTCGCTCAGCCTTAACACAATATCATCATTAGCATTTTTATAAGTTTTCAAAAATTCATCCCTGCCATGGGACAACTCTGAACTCCATGTTATGGCTGAAAAATAGCCTCTATGCACCATTTTAAGAGAGGAAATATAGTTGGCTTTTTTTAAATTATGAGAAATACTATAAGATTCTACGTAGCCCTTTATCGCTTCAAAATCCTTTTCGCACTCCCTAGTCATGCTGGTCAGCCAATTTTCTTATTGTTTCATTCCAAGAGAAACTATTCATTTTTTTTTCTTCAGCAAACCGGTTAATTTTCTCCGAGTTTCCCGTCACCATCGCCAAGGCTCCCACCATCTCCTCAAGCTGAGAATCATCAAGCTGATTACATTCACAAACAACCATTCCGATCAATTCATATTTAGATCTTTTTTCTACCCGGGATACATCAACCCCTAAAACATCATTAGCAAAAGAAGCTATATCTTCATTTTTCGGAAAAAGCTTTTTATCCTGAAAAAGCCTTGGTAAGACGCCGATCAAATAATGAATATTAGGGTTTGGAGATTCATAGCTATTTGCAGCCCCTGTTATTGATTTACTTGTCTGAAGCTGCCCCCTAAGAATGCTTGGGATTTCACTAAGCTTAAGCTTTTGCTTTGAATCTAAAAGCCAAGAGAGCTCCTCTATAAAATCTATAGCATATTTAACTTTAGTATCATCTTTTACTGTTTTATTCTTTGCTCTCTTGTTATCAATCATGCCCTTCAACTCTATTAGTGAACTCAGTAGTTATTCCTGAAATAGATATTTTAGCATCAGGGTTTTCTCCTGCCAAAATATGAACCTGATCAAGCTGTCCTTGAGCGATTCCTACGCGCTTAGGCAATGAGACAGGGTAGATATATTTACGCCAATAACTATCACCCTCCAAGTTTTCCTTTGCACTTTGATATATTCTAGTATTAGCTTCGGTAAGCGTAAGAATTACTCCAGCACAATTTATAGAAAGACCAAAGTTCTCTCGCTTCTCTTCAACAATACTCCTAAGAAGATCTATCCCTGTCAGGGATATCGGATCCGCCTTAACCGGAATCAAATAAAAGTCAGAAGCAATAAGCGCACTAGTCATCCAAACAGAGGGCGTTGGTGGAGTATCAATCACTACATAATCGTATACATCTTCAATCGTTGAAATATAATTATTTAATCTATTTTCTCTGCCATCTCCCGGAGCCATCTCCAGGCGATAAAGTTCAAGATTTCCTGGCAAGAGATCAAGATTCTCTCTAACATTTACAACATCAATATCCTCCAGACTCTTCACATCTCTAACACCGCCACCAACAGAGCTTGGCACCGCACGCGAAGACCTATCGAAAACTCTTACGATAGTATCTCTATCACCTTTTAAATGATCCATATAATCATCGGGCGACATCAAGCACTGAGTTGCATTAAACTGAGGATCTACATCAACTATCAACACTTTCTTTTGATGCCGGGACGCCAAACAATCAGCCAAATTTATTGCCAGTGTTGTTTTGCCTACACCCCCCTTCATGTTAATCAAACTAACAACTTTCAATTCCCATTCCTCCGAATTAATTATTCTAATACATCTCACTATTTAACAATCACGGTCCAAACTTTCTCTCGGCATTTTCATGATACGAGATTTTGCAATATGCGCAGAGTAAAAAGAGAGAAGAAATTGCCGGAGCCAGCCACAGACTGGTACAAATAAAACAGACAGGCATCCTTTCCCCCGATTCGCTTTCGCAGGCCGTGCCACCCTGGCTGGCCGATTTTCATTTGTGATCCTATTTTGAATCTACACAATCCATCCCCACAAATAAATGCACATGAGGAAAAGTCTGTTTACGGCTTACACTCCGCGTTGACGGCGACGGTGGAGCTTTCCATGAGCCAAGGCCTCTACACAGCAGAGGCGCTGAGCTGAATGTCGTTTTGCATGACTTCCAGTTGCGCCAGCACCCGTTGGCGCAGCCAACTGTGAGCCGGGTCGGCACTC
>OJDD01000104.1_pt1 | contig 27248 bp, 23 predicted proteins | sample 1592591 | NCBI WGS metagenome assembly OJDD01 (sample SAMN05416809, study PRJEB24817) | seawater metagenome | isolation source: Sea water | place: Canada:Atlantic | collected 2013-07 | reverse complement strand
AACCGATAGAGGCAGAGGCTCTTGATATTTCTTCCATGACGACAAGGTGTGATAGGTAATTTAGCCCAGTTCCACCGTATTCTTCAGGAATGGTCATGCCTAATAAACCCATGTCTCCAAAGGCACGCCAAAGTTGATTTGGAAATTCATTGTCTTTATCAACAGACTCAGCGAGTGGGGCAATTTCACCGTCTGCAAACTTACGTACAGCCTCGCGTAACGCATCTACTTCATCATTAATTTGAATATTAAAAGGCATGGGCTTCCCTTGTCTTATTTTGTTATTGTGTTGGCTTGATCATATCACTATACTCAATCTAACGTAAATTAGAATCTAAGCCAAATTAGATTTAAGCTGGGCTTAATAAAATGACCTTAAAAGTAAGCAATACGACAAAAAAAAGCTCCGTTACCCGTCAGCTCATCCTTGATGCTGCCGCTAAAAAATTAAGTCAACATGGTTACCATGGCACTTATTTAAAAGACGTTGCTGAATCAATTAATATGCAAGCAGGTAGCTTGTACTATCACTTCAATTCTAAAGAATCCTTAATGCAGGAAGTGCTGAATAAGAGTATCCAGCTAATACAAGATATTGTTAATTATGAAGTAGAGCAGTTAGGCGAAACACCATCGTTTCCCGATTTATTAAAGGCGGCTATTCGTGGTCATTTAATCGCCATTTTGCGTCACTCTGACTATACCTTAGCAAGCATTAGAAACTATGGGCAAGTGCCTGTAGCCGTTCATAAGGCTGCTCAACCTGATCGCGATGCCTATGAAAACTTTTGGCGTGAGTTATTTGAGCAAGCCGAAAAAAATGGCGTGATCCGCGCAGGAGTAGACACGCATTTATTACGCCTTGCTATTTTTGGCAGTATGAATTGGGCGACCATTTGGTATGTTGATAGTGGGGCCAGTGTGGAAGAAATAGCAGACTCACAAGCCGAGTTGTTTCTAAATGGCTGCTATAAAAAAGGAGAGCAAGGTGGAATATAAAAATACGATTATGACGGTGGACGATAGAGGTGTTGCTTATGTGACCTTTAACCGACCAGCGGTTCATAATGCGATGAGTGCAGAATTTATTCAAGAAATGCTACATCTTTGCGCCACTATAGAGGCTAGCAAAAGCATTCGAGTAGTCGTGTTAACTGGCGCTGGTGAAACATTTTGTGCCGGTGGGGACCTGAAATGGATGGAAAGTAATATTGCAAAATCAAGGTCTGAACGCATTGAAGAAACAGGCGAATTGGCTGAAATGTTTGCCGCTTTGAATTGTTTGAGTAAACCTGTCATCGGCCGTATTCAAGGCCCTACTTATGGCGGTGGTGTTGGCATGGTGTCGGTGTGTGATATTAGTATTGGCGTCGAGACTGCAAAATTTGCTTTAACGGAAGTTAAATTAGGCCTTACACCTGCAACTATTTCCCCTTATGTTGTTAAACGAATAGGTGCAACAAATGCACGTAGAAACTTTTTTAATTCAAGAATATTTGGTGCGCCAGAAGCGAAAACCATTGGTCTTTTAAGCGAGGTAGTTAGTGTGGCTGAATTAGATTCAGCAATAGAGAAAGAAGTACGGATGATCTTAAAGTGTTCGCCCAGTGCGATTGCCTCTAGCAAAAAACTCATTGATTATGTTGATACGCATACGGCAGCAGATAATCGCATATACACGGTGGCAAACTTAGCCGATGCGTGGGAAACAGATGAAGGTAAAGAGGGCATTGATGCCTTTTTAAATAAACGAAAAGCCAGCTGGAATTAGGTCAATAATTTTAAGGATTAATAAATGAACTCAATTTATTTTAATGAAGAGCACATTATGTTACGTGATCAAATTCGGCGGTTTGTTGAACAACGTGTTATGCCAGTAGCAGAAGAATGGGAAGAAACCGGTGAAATACCACGCGAAATTTTACAAGAAATGGGTCAGCTCGGTTTCTTGGGAATACGCTACTCAGATGAATATGGTGGTAGCGAAATGGATGCGCTGGGGTCTGTTATTTTGGCTGAAGAGCTTGGCCGTTCAACCTTTGGTGGCTTTGCGGTAACGGTGCTGGTTCATACTGATATGGCCTCACCACACTTAGATAATTTTGGTAATAAAGATCAGTTAGCTAAATATATGCCAGATATTATTTCTGGTAAAAAGATAGCGGGTGTTGCCGTCACAGAACCGGATGTAGGCTCCGATGTTGCCGCGATGAAAACACGCGCTGTAAAAGACGGCGATGAATATGTTTTGAACGGTTCAAAAATGTTTATCACCAATGGCGTACACGGTGATTTATTTTTTGTTGCGGCAAAAACAGACATGGATGCTAAACCTTCGCGCGGTATTACGATATTTGCGGTTGAAAAAGGAACCCCAGGGTTTAGTGTTGGTAAAAACCTTAAAAAAATGGGCTGGTTATCATCAGATACCGCTGAGTTAATTTTTGATAATTGCCGTGTGCCAGCAGAAAATATATTGGGTGAGCTTAATAAAGGCTTTTATTCCATTATGCGGAGTTTTCAAAATGAGCGTTTAGTATTAGGCGCGCAATCAATGGGCGAAGCCTCTAAGGCGATTGAGCTAACAATGGATTACGTGACAACACGCAAAGCCTTCGGCGGGGTTTTGTTTGATAAGCAGGCCATACGCCAGCGTTTAGCGTCGTTAGCCACACGTGTTGAGGCCGGCAAGCAACTTGTTTATCATTCGGCATGGCTAGATGCGCAAGGGTTAGACTGCATTAAAGAAGTGTCTATGGTTAAAGCCTATTGTGGAGAACTGGTAAATGAAGTGATGTATGACTGTCTTCAGTTTCATGGAGGTTTTGGTTATATACGTGAAAGTGCTATCGAACGTATGTATCGTGATGCTCGTATAGAATCCATTGCTGGTGGCGCTACGGAAGTTATGCTGGAAGAAGTTTCAAAAAGAATGATCGATTAATTTTAGAGGAAAGAAATATGTCAGAAGGGTTTAGTGTTGAAGAGATGAATGTGGGGCAATCTGCCTCTATGAGTAAAACAGTGACGGAAGCAGATATTATTTTATTTGCCGGTATTACGGGTGATTTTAACCCCGCGCATATTGACGAGGAATATGCCAAGCAAAGTATGTTTAAAGGGCGTATTGCTCACGGCATGTTATCGGCAGGTTTCATTAGTGCCACCTTGGCGATGAAGTTGCCTGGGCCTGGAACTATTTATTTAGGCCAAAATATGAAGTTTAAAGCGCCTGTTAAAATTGGCGACACGGTAAAAACCACAGTAACGATTACTGATATTAATCTTGAGAAGAAAATTGTTAAACTGGATACGGTGTGCACGGTTGGTGATACGAAAGTAGTCGTCGGTGATTGTGTAATGATGAAACCATAGTTTTTTTGAGTACGGACCGTACTTGTTAAAACAAAATAACAATAATAATTTAGATTATTTAGGCTTGGGGGAAAAAGTGCCAGTACAAAAAATGCTTCAGCAAAAAATGGTGGGCGTCATAGAAGCAGTGGCGTTAGTTAACAGTGGTGATACGGTCGATTATGGCTTTAGTGTCACTCAATCAGATATATTTGATACTGAATTAGCGGCACAAAAAGATCGCTTAAAAGATGTGATTGTAAGAGGGACCTTATCGGTAGCGGCTAGGCAAGTTATTGAACAGGACCCTGAGCAACGACATTTTGAATATCAGAATTGGCACTTCTCTGGCTATGATAGAAAAAAATCAGAGCAGGGCGGCATGAGTTATATCCCCTTTAACTTTGGTGAAGGCCCTGGGATTTATCGAGAACATTTAAAAACAGATGTATTGGTGCTTAAAGCTTCACCGATGGATAAACATGGCTATTTCAACTTCGGTGTTTCTAATACATTTTTGCGAGCTTGCTGTGATATAGCGAAAAAAATTGTTATAGAAACATCAGGGGCTATTCCTGTTTGTTACGGCAACCAAAATACCGTTCATATCACGGAAGTGGATGCTGTATTTGAAGGTGATAATGCGCCGTTATTTGAATTACCTAGCGCACCGATAAGCGATATTGATCGGCAAGTCGCTGATTATATTGTGCCACTGATAAAAGACAGGAGCTGTTTGCAGATAGGCATTGGTGGGATGCCTAATGCAGTTTGTTCTGCTTTAGCACATTCAACTATCAAAGACCTCGGGATTCATACGGAGATGTTTGTTGATGGGATGGTCGACCTAGTAGAAAAAGGCAAAGTAACGGGTGAATATAAGCAAACTCACCGTGGTGAAATTGTCTATACCTTTGCACTGGGTTCAAAAAGAATGTATGACTTTATCGATAAAAATGAACTGTGTGTCAGCATTCCCGTTGATGAAACTAATCTGCCAAATAAAATCGCACAAAACGATCATGTTATCTCTATTAACAACTGCTTGCAGATTGATCTGAGCGGGCAGGTGGCCTCAGAAAGTAGCGCTTACAGGCAAATTTCCGGTACCGGCGGGCAGTTGCAATTTGTGCGTGGTGCGGTTGCGTCAAAAGGCGGTAAGTCGTTTATGTGCTTATCCTCTAGGTTTGTCGATAAAGAGGGCCGCTCACACTCTCGTATTGTACCGGGTTTGGATGAGGGGACTGTGGTCACCACACCAAGAAGCGATACGATGTATGTGGTTACCGAGTTTGGTATTGTTAATCTAAAGGGTAAAAGTATTACTGAGCGGGCTTTGGCGTTAATCAGTATTGCTCATCCAGATGACCGTGAAAGCTTATTACAGCAAGCGCGTGAAAATCACATTATCTCACGTCGTTATTGGTAACGTTAATTCATTAGGTATAAAGAAGTGATATACGAAACGGTCAAGTTAACAATAGAAAACAAAATTGCCACGGTGATCTTAAATGACCCTGCAACACGAAATGCCATTACCGACCCTCTCTTATTAGAGGAAGTAAAAGCAGTATTTACGGCGATTCAAGATAACCCAGAGGTTTCTGTCTGTATTCTTACTGGTGCAGGCAAAGGCTTTTCGTCGGGCGGTAATGTCAAAGATATGTTGAATAGAGAAAAGATGTTTGCAGGTGATCATTTAGAGCTACAAAATAACTACCGAAAAGGCATTCATAGTTTATCTAAATTACTGTATTCGATTGAAATCCCTCTTATTGCGGCGGTTAATGGGGCGGCGGCAGGTGCCGGGTTTGACTTAGCCTTGCTGTGCGATATAAGAATTGCATCTGAACGTGCAACTTTTTGTTCATCGTTCTTAAATTTGGCGGTTATTCCGGGTGATGGCGCCTGCTGGTTGTTACGTAAAACCGTGGGTGCACAAAGAGCGGCTGAATTAATATTGACAGGTAAAACAGTGGGCGCGCAAGAAGCATTGGATATGGGGCTTTTGTTAAAGTTAGTCGAGCATAATCAACTAATGATCAGCGCAGAAGAGCTGGCGTCATCAATGGCGGAAAAATCCCGTGAAGCCCTCGTGGTAAGCAAGCGTTTATTAAGGTCTACTGATAGTTTAGGCTATGAAGATCACCTCAATCTTTGTTCGGCAAATCAGGCGATGTTCCACCACGCACCAGAACATCAAGAGGCCTTAGAGCAGTTTTTTAATAAGAAATAGATTGATAAATTACTAGAAGTTAAATCTTTAACTTTTTGTTTATTAACTAATATTAAAAAGCCCAGCTATTAAAAATAGCTGGGCTTTTTTTGTTAATGCTTTAAATAGAACTAGAAAGGGTAGTGCACATGATCAGGTGCTACTGTCACCCAACGTAGTTCAGTAAACTCGTCAATCATTGCGCGCCCGTCGAATCGACCGTAGCCTGTTGATTTGCAGCCTCCATAAGGTGCTTGCGATTCGCCATTAACCGTAGCGCTATTGATATGGCAAATACCAGACTCAATATGTTTGGCCATTTTCATGGCTCTTGGGAAGCTGCGACTAAAGACTGAACCTGATAGGCCATATTCGGTGTCATTAGCAACAAACAAGGCTTCTTCATCCCCTTTTACACGAATAATAGAAATAACAGGGCCAAATGACTCTTCGTCATAGGCTCTCATGTCGTTATTAACGTGATCTAGAATGGTTGCAGGCATTGAGGCACCATCTGCTTCGCCGCCACTGACCAGCGTTGCGCCTTTATCGGTCGCATCTTTAACGATCTCATTGAGTCGTTTACCTGATGATTTTTCAACTAATGGACCAATAATGCACTGTTCATTACCTGCTTCTGCTGGATTACCCATCGTGAGTTCTTTAGCAGCCGCTGCAAATTTTTCAACGAACTCATCGGCTACTTTTTCGTCAACAACGATACGACCGGTTGTCATGCAGATTTGGCCTTGATAAAGGAAACAGCCAAAGATAGCGGCTCTAACAGCTTCATCGATATTAGCATCGTCTAAAATCACTAATGGTGATTTGCCACCAAGCTCAAGTAAGCAACGCTTTAAATGTTTGCCTGCTTGTTGCGCAATAATGCGACCAACACGTGTAGAGCCTGTGAAGTTAATGCGTTTTACAGCAGGGTGAGCAATTAATGCTTCTGTTATTTGAGGAGCATCTTCTGAAGCATGTGTAATAACGTTAAGCACACCAGCAGGTAAGCCTGCTTCATATAATGCTTCAGCAACGAGTAAGTGTGTTTTAGGGCTCACTTCCGATGCGCGAAAAACCACTGTATTGCCACAGGCGATCGGATAAGCGATAGCACGAGCAGCTAATGCAACTGGGCCGTTCCAAGGTGCCATACTAAGAATAACGCCAACAGGCTGACGGAATGTCATCGATAAGGTATCAGGCTTATCAGTAGGAATAGTTTCCCCTTGAATTTGCGTTGTCATACTAGCCGCTTCACGAAATAAAGCTGCTGCCATCATCACATTAAAGCCAGACCAAAGTGCTGAAGCACCGACTTCAGAAGCCATGGCTTGAATAAAATCATTTGTTTTGCTTTCTAGCAAATCAGCCGCTTTTAATAATAATAAGCGCCTTTCAGTAGGCCCAGTTTCAGACCACGTTTTAAAAGCTATGGCGGCTGTATCAGCGGCTCTATTAGCGTCTTCAACTGTGGCTGCAGCACCTTGTGTTACAAGCTCGCCAGTGACAGAGTTTAGTCGCTCGAAAGTGGCTCCATTTGATGCATCAATGGCTTCATTGTTAATAATAAGTTGGGTTTTCATAAGTACCTTTAGTTAATGATTTAAATAAGAACATTAGCTTTTCATTATTTAATTTTTTGTATCGATAGGCAAGATTTATTTATGACAATTAATTAAACTCAATTAAATGTACTTAATGCAAAGTTGCTGCATAACTTTAAATACATTAGCGGAGCTTCTGAGAAGGGTTTCTTCATTACATCATCATGTGATGGGCTTTTGTTGTATTTTTCATAAAATACATAGATGAATATAAAGGCATTGTTAGGTTACCTTAGGGTGGGTAGTGTTCAGCCGTCAATTTAGCTGGAGCACCACATTTTGTGAGTTAGCTCCGGTTTTCATCACCACGTTTTTATGTTTTTTTAAATTAGGCGATGAGAGTGACTGAATTATTTATATGGGCAACTTTTAGTTCGATACAAAATCGATGCAATTATCCACTCAATGTTGCTTTCTACATTCACATGTAGCGCGCTTGGCATTAGAATGTACGTTTAATTTATAATTCGGAGCACCTATCTCATGGGGAGAGCCTACCAAAACCGCAAAGAGTCCATGGCTAAAACGTCTGATATGAAGGCGAAGGTTTATAGCCGTTATGGACGTGAGATTTATGTCAGTGCAAAATCAGGCGGTGTTGACCCTGAAGGGAATTTGGCGCTACGTAGTTTGATTGATCGTGCTAAAAAAGACCAAGTACCTGCGCACGTGATTGATAAAGCCATTGATAAAGCAAAAGGTGGTGGTGGGGAAGATTACTCGCCGGCACGTTATGAAGGCTATGGTCCTGGTGGTAGTATGGCCATTATTGATTGCCTAACAGATAACCCAAATCGTACGTTTGGCGATGTTCGTCAGGCTTTCACCAAAACTAAATGTAAAATTGGCACACAAGGTAGTGTCAGCCATATGTTTGATCATTCGGCCATTTTAGTGTTTAAACACGATGATGAGGACGCGGTGCTTGAGACGCTAATGGATGCGGATGTAGACGTTACAGATATTGAAAATGAAGAGGGTAAAATTTCCGTTTTTGCACCACCTACCGATTACTTTAAAGCAAAACAGGCGCTTCAAGATAGTCTAGGTGAGGTGGATTTTGAGGTGGATGAAATTCAGTTTATCCCCCATGCTTTTACCTCTATGACAGGTGATGACGTGGAACTCTTTGAAAAGTTTATTGCTATGCTCGATGATCTAGATGATGTGCAGCAGGTCTATCATAATGTTGAACTAGGCTAGGGCAGAAGGCTTTATTCGTAAATCAAAGTTTATATTCTCATAAATCTATTTTTTGTTGCACTTCACCGCTGATTTGCCCAGCAGATGAATAACTAACTTCTGTGAAATTAACGGTGCTATTGCTGATAGTTAAAAGTGTCGTACATCGCGTGCCGTATTCTTCCCCTTGAATGAATATTGGCGATAAAAATCGCTCAAACTCTAGGCCTATTCCGGTATTGGGTAGTGCATCATCAGCGGGTTGAGCTCGTGACTGCATTGCGCTCAGTATTTTAAGAGTATCTACATTATTAGATGACAATGAATTTTTAAATGCTTTTACGGACGTGGTTAATTTTGGCCAAGGCGTGTTTAAGCTGGCATTACTCAGCCCATGGGTCCCAGCGAGTACTTTATTTGTCTGACACGAGTCGTTTGAATAATGCCAGAGGCCGGTGTTATCCATTAATAACAAATTAAACAAGCCGTAGTCTTTACCGCCGTTTTTTAATTGCTTCATAAAATCGGCAGCAGAATATTGTTGAGATAAAAAATCCTTTACCAAATAACCGCGAGATAATTTTATAGGATCTTTGTAGGGTGGTTTACGTATATTGGTTAGCACGGCTAAACGGCCTGAGGTGTCAATGCTTAACCAACTTCCGCCTGCCACAGCGTCTATCCCTCCAAAAATATTCGGCTGTTCTGGCCAAAATTTAGCGGGAATAGCTTCACGTTGATGATACTCATCACGATTGGCAGCGAGAACGAGTTTGTTATCCTCATCTGGTTGATATTTGAAAACAATTAAACACATAGGGAAATAGTTTTTTTAGCTATAGACGTAAGACCTATCTATATAAAACACTCTCGGGCTAGACCTGTCAATTTTGGGTGCTAAATGCTAAAATGCAAGTCTTAATTTGTAAGCGTTGCTTATTTAAAACCTAATTTTAAACGTAGGAGTGATCAGTGTTAGAAGAATATCGTAAACATGTAGATGAACGTGCCGCATTGGGTATTGTTCCTAAGCCATTAGATGCCGAGCAAGTTGCCGGCCTTGTTGAACTATTAAAAGCACCTCCTGCGGGTGAAGAAGAGTTCTTGCTCAATTTGATTGTTAATCGCGTACCTGCGGGTGTGGATGAGGCTGCTTATGTGAAAGCAGGATTTTTAGCGGCCATCACTAAAGGTGAAGCATCTTCTCCGTTGATTGATGCGGTTAAAGCAACAGAATTATTGGGTACGATGCTAGGTGGTTATAATATCTCGCCTTTAGTAGACCTATTAGATAGCGCAGAACTAGCTGAAACAGCAGCAGACCAGTTATCACATATCTTGTTAGTATTTGATGCATTTCACGATGTAAAAGATAAAGCGGATTCGGGTAACGCAGCAGCAAAACGTGTATTACAATCATGGGCTGATGCTGAATGGTTCACAAGTAAAGATGCTCTAGCCGAAAAACTAACGGTTAAGGTATTTGAAGTTACCGGTGAAACGAACACCGATGATTTATCGCCAGCCCCAGATGCGTGGTCACGTCCAGACATTCCTTTACACGCGCTAGCGATGCTTAAAATGCCACGTGATGGCATTAACCCAGATGTGCCAGGCGAAAAAGGCCCAATCGTTCAAATTGAAGAAATGGAAAAAGACGGTATTCCTCTCGCCTATGTGGGTGATGTTGTGGGGACTGGTTCTTCACGTAAATCAGCTACTAATTCGGTGCTATGGTTTATGGGAGATGATATTCCTTATATTCCAAATAAACGTGGTGGTGGTGTGTGTATTGGTGCCAAAATTGCGCCTATCTTCTTTAACACTATGGAAGACTCTGGCGCATTACCCATTGAAATGGATGTGTCTAAGCTGAACATGAATGATGTGATTGACATCTACCCATACGACGGCAAAGTAACCAAAAGCGGTACGGATGAGTTATTGGCTGAATTTGAATTAAAGTCAAATGTGATTCTTGATGAAGTGCAGGCTGGCGGCCGGATTCCTTTAATTATTGGTAGGGGGTTAACACTGCGTGCTCGTACTGCTTTAGGACTAGGCGCATCTGATTTATTCCGTACACCAGAAACCCACGAAGACAGTGGTAAAGGATTTACGTTGGCTCAAAAAATGGTGGGTAAAGCCTGTGGCGTAGAAGGGATTAGAGCGGGTGTTTACTGCGAACCTCATATGACGACTGTTGGCTCACAAGATACAACAGGCCCAATGACACGTGATGAACTTAAAGACTTGGCTTGCTTAGGCTTCTCAGCTGACTTGGTAATGCAGTCTTTCTGTCATACAGCGGCTTACCCTAAGCCGGTTGATGTAACAACTCACCATACATTACCTGATTTCATAATGAACCGTGGTGGTGTACCCTTGCGACCAGGTGATGGCATTATCCACTCGTGGTTAAACCGTATGTTACTTCCTGATACAGTGGGTACAGGTGGTGATTCGCATACACGTTTCCCATTAGGTATCTCTTTCCCTGCTGGTTCTGGTTTGGTGGCGTTTGCTGCCGCAACAGGCGTTATGCCATTAGATATGCCAGAGTCAATTTTGGTTCGCTTTACTGGTGAAATGCAACCAGGAATTACCTTACGTGACATGGTCAATGCAATTCCATTGGCGGCGATTGAAAAAGGCTTATTGACCGTTGCTAAAGAAGGCAAAATTAATGCTTTCTCAGGTCGCGTGCTTGAAATTGAAGGTTTACCTGATTTGAAAGTTGAGCAAGCATTTGAATTATCAGATGCATCTGCTGAGCGTTCTGCGGCGGGTTGTACCATTAAGCTAAACAAAGAACCAATTATTGAGTATTTGAACTCAAATATCACCATGTTGAAATGGATGATTGCTGAAGGTTATGGTGACGTAAGAACGATTGAACGTCGTATTACTTCAATGGAAAAATGGCTGGCCAATCCAGAGTTAATGGAAGCTGATGCCGATGCCGAATATGCTGAAATCATTGAAATTAATATGAGCGATATTCATGAGCCTATTCTTGCATGCCCCAATGATCCGGATGATGTTAAAACATTATCTGAAGTTGCAGGTACGCATATTGATGAGGTCTTTATCGGTTCATGTATGACTAATATTGGTCACTTTCGTGCAGCGGGTAATTTGTTACAAGAGTTTGGCGGAGTTATACCGACTCGTTTGTGGATTGCACCTCCAACTAAAATGGATGAAGCGCAGTTAACCGCAGAAGGTTATTATAATATCTATGGTACATCTGGCGCACGTACAGAAATGCCAGGTTGTTCGCTGTGTATGGGTAACCAAGCGCGTATTGCTGAGAAATCAACAGCGATTTCAACCTCTACACGTAACTTCCCTAACCGTTTGGGTAACGGCGCTTTTGTTTACTTGGCGTCTGCAGAGTTAGCGGCAGTGGGTGCGATTTTAGGAAAAATTCCAAGCAAGGAAGAGTACATGGAGTACGCGAATAAAATTGATACCATGGCAGAAGAAACATATCGCTACTTGAACTTCGATCAAATTGAAGAGTATCAAAAAATAGCTGATACAGTGGAGATAGCTGCTAAGGCTTAACCTTATTAGTAAGGTAAGAAAAAAGGCGCTGTTTTAACAGCGCCTTTTTTATGGATCTAACGTTCCAATAACTTAGTGATTATCGCACTCGGCTAGGAAGGTCAGTAGTTCTTCTCTATATTTATAATAATCAGGGTGCGATACCAGCGCCTTACGTGTACGTGGTCGTGGTAAATCAACCTTCATAACCTTACCGACTTTTGCGTTAGGCCCATTGGTCATCATCACCACACGGTCAGCAAGTAAAATCGCTTCGTCAACGTCATGGGTTACCATAATGGCCGTTACTTTAGTCCGCGTCCACACTTCCATTAACACCTCTTGTAGCTCCCACCTTGTTAAGGAATCTAACATGCCAAATGGCTCATCTAGCAAGAGCAGTTTTGGAGACAGAGCAAAGGCACGTGAAATACCGACACGCTGTTTCATTCCATTTGAAAGTTCAGCGGCTTTCTTATTTAAGGCTTCACTTAAGCCGACCTTACTTAGGTAATACTCAACAATGCTGTTGCGTTCTTCTTTAGTCGCGTGCGGGTAGACCCGTTCAACACCAAGGGCAACGTTTTCTTTTGCACTTAACCAAGGGAAGAGGCTGGGCGCTTGGAAAACAACCGCTCTATCAGGGCCGGCAGCATCAATTTCTTTTTTATCTAAAACAATACCACCATCACTGATGTCGGTTAAGCCTGCAGTCATAGATAACACTGTAGATTTACCACAACCGGAATGGCCAATAATTGAAATAAACTCGCCTTTTTCAATATTGAGTTCAAACTTATCGACCACGGTTAATGGGCCTTTGGGTGTTGGGTAAATTTTTGTCAGATTAAAATACTCTAAGTATTTCTTATCACCCATATTGTTTGAGTAGGGTTTTAATACGTCAGGTTTTTCATCATCAGTTAAACCAAAGTCACTCGCTGTATTAGGCTGAACATCTGGTAATTGATAAACATTATTCTCAGAATCACTATCTTCCGATATACCGACACTCATTAAATACTGAGTGATATCACTGCGTAATTTTTTAAAATTTTCATCATGGTTCATGGCTGTTCTATCGCGTGGGCGAGGTAAATCAACAATGAACTCTGGGCCGAAGGTTGCATTTGGCCCTGGGTTTAAGGGAATAATTCGATCAGCCATAATTAAACCTTCGTCTACATCATTGGTGATGAGTACGACGGTTTTCTTTTCCTGTTCCCAAATTCTAATAATTTCATCTTGTAGATTGGCACGAGTCAGGGCATCTAATGCACTCAGGGGTTCGTCCAATAACAAAACATCTGGGCTTGCTGCTAGTGCTCGTGCTACATTAACACGTTGTCTCATACCACCTGACAGCTCAGAAGGGTGTCGATGTGTTGCATGAGATAAGCCAACCATATTAATGTATTTCTCGATACGTTCTTTGCGTTCAGTGGACGACAGGTCGCTAAAAACTGAATCAACAGCTAAAGCAACATTTCCAAAAACGGTCAGCCAGGGCATTAATGAATAGCTTTGAAAAACCACACCACGTTCGGAGCTTGGACCGGTAACTTTGTTACCTTGCATGGTCACCTCACCACTGTCGGGCTTAATCAAACCCGCAATGGTTGAGATGAGCGTCGTTTTACCGGTACCTGAGAAACCAACAATGGCAACAAATTCACCTTCTTTAATATCAAGGTTAATATTGCTAAGCACGTCACTTTTATTGTGACCACTGCCGTAGGATTTACTAATATTGTTAAGTGCTAAAAATGACATATTCATTCCTCCTACATTGCGTCGCCGTATGAGAAATATTTTTGCAGCGTTAACATGATACGGTCGAGCATAAAGCCGATAATACCAATTGTGAACACAGCAACCATAATTTTACCCAGTGATTGAGAACTACCATTTTGGAATTCGTCCCACACAAACTTACCTAGACCTGGGTTTTGCGCTAACATTTCAGCGGCAATGAGTACCATCCAACCGACACCAAGTGACAGACGCAAACCGGTAAAAATTAATGGCAGCGAACTGGGTAAAACAATTTTAGTGATTGTTTTCCACCAGCCAAGTTGCAAGACCTTTGATACATTCATTAAGTCTTTATCAATAGTGGAAACGCCCACCGCTGTATTAATTAATGTTGGCCATAATGAGCACAGTGTGACGGTAATGGCTGACACAAGGAATGATTTACTAAATGAAGCATCCCCTTCAACAACATACAGCGCACTAACGATAAGGGTAACAATCGGTAACCAAGCCAATGGAGAAACGGGTTTAAATATCTGAATAATCGGATTAATAGCGGCATTAAAAGCAGGACTTAATCCACAAATGACACCCAATGGAATAGCAATAATTGAGGCTAAGAAAAATCCCGCGAAAACAGTCCATAAACTGGTCATGATTTGTTGAGGGTAGGTGGCTTTGCCCGTGTAATCACGAATTTTAATAACGGCATCGGGGTTCTTTTCAAGCTTTTTTGCGTTACGAACCTCTTGACGTTTGTAGAAAGCAACTTCTTTTTCTTTCTCTTTGTAATGATCGGCAGCGAGGCTTTTTGTTTCTTGCCATACTGCAGCAGGCCCTGGGATAGCGCCCAGGCTGGTTTGAATTTTAGCGGCACCCCAGTCCCAAAATCCAATAAAGATCAACATGGCTAATACGGGAACGCCAATGACTTTTAAAATTTCTTTTGATTGTTGAACAGGGTCTTCACCAGCTAATAATTTTACGATGGGTATAAACCAAGTAAAACCGATCAATTCTAAAAAGTTATTAATTTTTACGGATATTTTAACGCCTTCATTAGCGACCTTTTTGTCAGGGCTACTTGAAGCAGCCTCTTGTGAATTAGCGGGTGAGCTTGCCGGGTTGTTTGTTTCAGTATTTTCCATATTTTTATCTTCTAGCTCTGAGTTAACAGACATCGTGTTGCCTCTATTTAGGTTAAATAGGCACCCGCATCATCACAGGTGCCTATTGTTGTCATACCGTTATTTACTTAACAGCGTCTTTTCCTTTTAGACCAATGTTGAATTTTTCTAAATAAGCATTGGGTGTACGTCCATCATATGTAATGTTATCGATGAAGTGAGTTTGTGGTGCACGGTAACCATCAGTATCCCAAGGCATATCTGCTTTAGCAATCTTGCCTTCTTCTAGCAACTCTTTAGCCGCTGCTAAATAGATATCTGGACGATAAACCTTTTTAGCAATCTCGTGGAACCACTCATCAGATTTTTCTTCGGTAATTTGTCCCCAGCGACGCATTTGGGTGAGGTACCAAATAGCATCTGAATAGTAAGGGTAAGTGGCGAAGTAGCGGTAGAACACGTTAAAGTCTGGTAAGTCACGCTTGTCACCTTTTTCATACTCAAATGTACCCGTCATGCTGTTAGCAATCACATCGTAATCAGCACCAACATATTCAGATTGAGACAGAATTTTTACCGCTTCTGGACGGTTTGCATCGTTGTTAGCATCCAACCATTGAGCCGCACGAATTAACGCTTTAATGACTGCTTTATGTGTATTTGGATTTTTTTCTGCCCAAGCTGCGCTAACGCCAAATACTTTTTCTGGGTTGTTTTTCCAAATTTCATAATCTGTCACAACAGGAACGCCGATGCCTTTAAAAACGGCTTGTTGATTCCAAGGTTCACCAACGCAATAGCCATAAATAGTTCCAGCTTCAAGTGTTGAAGGCATTTGTGGAGGAGGGGTAACGGACAATAATGCATCAGCATCAATTTGGCCGGTAATATCCGTTTTTGAATAATAGCCAGGGTGGATACCACCGGCTGCTAGCCAATAACGCAGCTCGTAGTTATGTGTCGATACGGGGAAAACCATACCCATATTGAAAGGTTTACCTTCGGATTTATACCGATCAACAACCGGTTTCAGTGCAGTTGCACTAATAGGGTGCACAGGTTTGCCCGCTGCATCTTTTGGAATATTCGGCTTCATTTCTGCCCAAATATCGTTTGAAACAGTGATAGCGTTACCATTTAAATCCATACTAAAAGCAGTAATAATATCGGCTTTAGTACCGAACCCGATGGTGGCACCCAGTGGTTGACCCGCTAGCATATGTGCGCCATCTAACTCGCCATCAATCACACGATCCAGCAACACCTTCCAGTTCGCTTGTGGTTCAATGGTGACGTATAAGCCTTCATCTTCAAAAAAGCCTTTCTCATAGGCAACCGCTAATGGTGCCATATCAGTTAGTTTGATAAAGCCAAATTTCAGTTCATCTTTTTCAAGCTCACCAACAGCATGGGCACTGGTTAAACTACCCGCTATCGTTAATGCTAGACCAGCGAGGCAACTTTTCAACATGCCTCTCGTGTTCTGCGAGATAGAAGTCTTTCGATCTTTTTTCATTTGTTTTCCTATTTACGTTTATAAAAATGCAAAAAAAAACGCCCGCCGCTAGTTTTCGTTTTAAAGAAAACTAGCTAACGGACGCCTTTGTCCTGTGACCTTAAATGGTCTATTTTGTTTTAAGCCCCAATACTGGGGATGGTGCTATAAATTACAATTATTCCTATAAAAATATAAAGCAATACCTATGCCAGTATTTCGCTAGCTGAAATAATGCTTTTTGCAAGCTCTATCATTTTGATATTTTTATCCATCGCCATTTTACGCATGGCTTTGTAAGCATCGTTTTCACTGATATTAGAACGCTGCATAACAATGCCCTTTGCTTTATCAATCAGTTTGCGATCGCTTAAGGTGTTTTTAGTCTTTTCAAGTTCCTCTTTAACGAGTTGTTGCTCGTTAAATCGAAAACAAGCAGTATCAATAATAGAAACGATGCGCTTGGCTTGAAGACCATCAACAATATAAGCGCTCACACCCACTTTAATGGCAGATTGGATAACATCTCTACTGTCTTCATACGTGAAAACAATAACGGGAATAGGGTTCTGTAAGTTAATTTGTTGTATGCAACTAAACAACTGATCGAACCTTTTATCCGTGACCGCGATAATAATGTCTACCGTACCGGATAAGGCGGCTCGGCTTATCTCACTTAGCTCTGATGTAACCGCTGTGACCTCATAGATGGAGGCGGATAAATGTTGCTGAACATCTATGAGCTCATCAGCGGTTGTATTAAATAATAGGACTTTAGGTTTCATTAAGTGTTTATTAATACTTATCAGGTCAATAATTTAGGTTATGGTTAGAATTTAGCACTAACAAATGCCCATAGTTTAGTTGTATCTACAGCTGTAGCACCGGTGTTTAAAGCATTATTGTCTGCATTGTAATCGGCATATTTAAGACCAACCGTGTAATTTTTAGCGATTTTCTTTGTCGCTAAAATATCAAACTCAGTCCCGTAGTCATAACTATTATTGTCTGAGCTAAAGTCGTGATAAGCCGCAACAAACTTCATGCCATACGCCTTTGCTACGGCTGTTAAGTAAATATCTTCAACACCATCGCCCGGCGTTACTAAAAACTTATCTGCCCAACCTTGGTAAGCATGGTTTGTTCCAAGAATGGTCACGAAACGATCAGCACCACCGCTACCTTCCTGTAACTCATAGCTCGCTTTAAGTAATAGCATTTTTAGGGGGCCATCGAATGATGTTTTCGCGCCTATTTCAGCTAATATATAATCGGCATCTATTGAGTTAGGGTTGTCAGCAGCATCTGATTGAGTAGCGTATTCGGCTGTATAGATAAGTTTAGTGCTATCGCTGACAGGCGTGCCACCGCTGAGCCTTAAACCATAGGTGTTTGTTGAAAAAGCATCTGCATTTTTAAAGTCATATAAATACGCATAGGCTTCAATCTTTGCTGGCTTAAAGCCACTGTATTGAACGTTAAAAAGGTGCGATGCGCTATCAAAATCATCCCATGCACCGGCTGCATCTTCACCAAAGATGCGATTCACATTCCAAACATATGCATAATTAATGCTTGTATCCGCTAGGGATTGATTAGAAATAGAGAGGGCATCAAGTGTTTGCCAATTTTGACGCCATGCAACGGTGCCGATATGTCTATGGAAAGGTGCACCACGGTAGGTCAGAGCTTGACGACCAAGTTTTACAGACGTGTCCTCAAGGCCTGTGTAAAACAAATAGCCTTGATTTAGCTCTGTTTCATTAGGGTCGGCTATCACAGGGTAGGTGGCACCTTTTGCCTGGGATTTATGGGCGTAGTTATTACTAAACAGGCTGTGCACACTTTCTACTTCACCAAAAAGCCCAAAGCCGTAATAAGTTCCGGTTTTGTAGGCTGCTGTTAGTCTGGCTGTATACGCATTAGCTTCTTCAGATAAGTTATCTTGATCGACGTTTTCATAACGTAATCTAGCGCTATAACTGGCTTTACCACTGGATAAGGCTTTTAATAAAGATTCCTCAGCTTGGGCTAAGGGCGCTGTGCTCATTAGCATTGTGCTAGCGATAACGCCCATAAATATTGAACTGGACTGGCTTTTTCTTTTATTTTTCATGTTGACTCTCTAAATTAATTTTATAAAAATCATAAAACATAAAAAAAGCCAACGCGAGTACACCGAATTAGCTTCTTTGCTTTATATATTATGATTGTTGTATTCACTGCGCCGTTACAGTGGTGTTATTACTTAATCAAGCAAATAGCACATATAGAGAGAATAGCAATGATTATGCCAATTTTTGGTTTAGTATTACATATGGGCTTTTATCAGGTTCGGTATGATAAATGATATTGCGTCGCATCATTAAGGTGCCCGTTATAACAGGCAGGCACTAAAAAGGTGCGTAATAAAGAACAGTCTAGTCGTATGGCCTTAGTTTATGATTCGAATAGACCCATTAATGTTCACCTGAATAGTTGATGAACTTTGTTGTAAATTAGCTGGGGCCGCCTCATCAGACATGCTGCTAGAAAGCATTCTTGATTTTGCGTAGTGCACCGGCAGGCGTTGGTTATTCGAATTAATGCTAATCTGATGAATAATGTATTTATTCTTACCAAGCTCCTCGATAACTGTTTTTGCTTGCGACTTGAAGGTTGCAATAGCTTGCTTTGTTAGTAGTTGCTTGGTAACTGCTAATTTTTCGTTTGAAACTTGATAGCGAAGAGACTTAATGAGTAGTCTTTTTTGTAGTAGGCCGATTAGCTTTCCTAGCTGTTTACTGTCTTTGCTTTCAAGGGTAATGGTTTGAGTACCACGCCAGGCTTTGAAAATACGGTTATTATAAAGTTGGTGAGATGTGTACTGGCCGCCTTTAACTTTAACGGTTTTAAATGGGGCTGCTGTTTTAAGGGCCCAAGACATTGTTTTATTGATTTCATCAGCAAGTGCACTTGGGTCGTAGTTTTCACCTTCGACTGCAATACTCGCCAGCATCGTGTCGGTTTCAACCTCAACGCTGGCGGACGCTTGCAAATTAACGATACCGTCAAGCTTTACTTCATGTGCAATAGCTGAGCTGAGAAAAAAACTTAAACTTAGCAATAATATCCGTTTATTCATTTTTAGCCTTTAGTTTGATTGACGTGTTAACACTATACGGTCTAAACCTGAATGCTCAATTAATGATTATCCAGGCGATTTAAGCCATTTAAAGCAGCGACACGGTAAGCTTCAGCCATTGTTGGGTAATTAAAGGTAGTATTGGTAAAGTACAGCAGGGTATTTGCTTCACCTTCTTGAGACATAATGGCTTGTCCAATATGAATAATTTCGGCGGCTTGGTCACCAAAACAATGCACACCGAGAATTTGAAGAGTCTCTGAGTGAAAGATAATTTTCAACAGGCCCTGTGTTTCTCCGGAAATTTGCGCCCTAGCCAGTGAGTCGAAGCGTGAGTAACCTGTTTCATAGGGTACTTTTTGTTCAGTTAACTCTTTTTCTGTGTAGCCCACTGAACTAATTTCTGGATTGGTATAAATACCGGTTGGGATGTCTTTAACCAATTTGGCGTCAGATGAGCCATTAACAATATGGGTAGCAGCAAAGCGACCTTGATCATACGCAGCACTGGCTAAACTTGGGAAGCCGATAAAGTCACCAACAGCGTAAATATGCTCTTTGCCTTCTACTTGATAATGATCGTTAACGTTAATTTGACCACGGGAGTTGGGCGTAATACCTACTTTCTCAAGAGCTAAGGCTTTAAAGTTACCAGTTCTGCCATTGGCCCATAGAAAGATATCGGTCTTAATTCTTTTGCCAGATGTTAAATGCGTTGTGACGCTTTTATCGTCCGCTTCAATGGAGTCGTATTCTTCACTTGAACGGATCACAACGCCTTGATTGCGCATATCATGACTCAGTGCATGAACAATTTCTTCATCCAGGAAAGCTAGTAGGCTGGCTTGTGTATTGATTAGGTTAACTTTAACGCCTAATCCCTGAAAAATTGAGGCGTATTCTGAGCCGATAACACCAGCGCCATAAATCGTAATGGAGCGGGGCGTAAAGTCTAAATCCAGAATGGTATCGCTATCAAAAATATTATGATGATTAAAATCAACGTCATCAGGTCGATAGGGGTGAGAGCCAGGGGCAAGCACAAAAACGCTAGCGGTTACTGTCTTAGGCTTTGATCGATCATTGGTCTTGATTAGCATGGTATTATCATCGATAAAGCTAGCGGTACCATGAATCAAGTCGAGATTGTTTCTTTCGTAAAAACTACTACGCATATCGACTTGTTTTTTTATAACATCTGTCGCTGAGCTTAACAGCTGGGGAAATGTTAGCTGGAGCGGGCCGCCACAAGCTTCTTTAAACCACTTGTTACGGTTAAACTGAATGACACGCTGAACGGCCTGACGTAATGCTTTTGACGGGATGGTGCCCCAATGAGTACAGCCACCGCCAACTTCTTTGTGTTTTTCTATAATCGCTACTTTTTTGCCTTCTTTACATGCTTTCATCGCTGCACCTTCACCACCTGGGCCTGTGCCTACAACAATGACGTCATAATCATATTTACTCATCAATTATTCTCATTATTTATTACAAATGCTAAAACAAGTATACATTAGATACGATAAAATCTTACTTTAGCCAAGAGTTTTGATAAATGCCTGATTTATTTGAGTACATAGAAAAAGCACTGTTAACATCATCGGTCTCTGAAACGATTGACATGACTCGACAAGCATTTGAACTGAGTTGCGCCACTAGTGGCGACTTTATTGAACCTGCAACGCGAACTATTCAGCCTATTGAACGCGTGAGTTTTCCTGAAAAACCCATTTGCGTGCCACCTAAAGAATTGCCTCGTCGGCGTTTAGGTAGCGAAGCTGGGAAACGTTCTTTTATTCATGCGATTGCACATATTGAATTTAACGCGATAAAATTGGCGTTAGATATTGCCTATCGTTTTACAGGATTACCTGAGCAGTTTTATAAAGACTGGCTGTATGTTGCAAATGATGAGTGCAAGCACTTTAAGCTGCTTTGTGATCACTTAACTCAGTTTGATTGCCAGTATGGGGATATCCCATCACATGATGGTTTATGGAGTATGGCTGTGAAAACGGAGCATGACCTAGCCGCTCGTCTATCGCTAGTTCCACGCTACCTCGAAGCTCGTGGACTTGATGTTACGCCGGGTATGCTCGATAAGCTGTATGCACAAAAAGATACTGCTTCTGCTGAAATTTTAGAAATTATCTTAGAAGATGAAGTCACCCATGTTGAGTATGGTACAAAGTGGTTAGATTTTGTTTGTCAGCGGGATGCTATTCAACGTGAAGAGTTGTTTTTTAAACATATTGAACATTATTTAAAAGGGCAAATACTGGGCCCCTTTAATAAACCGTTGCGCCGTAGGGCCGGTTTTACAGACCATGAATTATTAGAACTGGAACGTTTAGATAAGCGCCATTCAAAAAATTAATGGCTCGATAGAGTAGCTAAAGGCAAGGCTTAGTTCAGCGTGATGACTTGATAGCCACTCTCGCTCCAGTCAAGAATACTACCTTGCGTATCCCATTCAGCTAAAACAAACCTTTCAGCTGCCTGACCATTGACAAGGTGTGAATGTACATGAGGGCGATGCGTATGACCATGAATTAGGCGTGAAACTTGGTGTTTTTTAAGTATTTCAATCACAGCTGCTTCATTAGTATCCATAATAGCAGCAGACTTCTCATTTTTGTTCGAATGACTTTCTTGCCGATAATGTTGGGCAAGTGCCAAGCGTTCTTGTAGGGGTTTGGATAAAACCTCTTGTTGCCAAGCTGGGTTGTGAGTCAGTTGTCTAAATTTCTGATACTCAACATCATCGGTACACAGTAAATCACCGTGCATTAACAGTGTTTTTGTACCAAACAAATCAATCACAGTCTCATCGTCCAAACAAAGGATGTTTGTCGCTTTAAAAAAAGCTTCACCGATTAAAAAATCTCTATTGCCTGGTAAAAAATGAACGTGAATGCCTTGCGTGGTTAATTTGTTAAGGGCTTCCTTAACGACAATATTCGGCGGAGTGGGGTCATCATCACCGACCCATACGTCAAACAGGTCGCCTAATATATATAAGTCCGAGACAGTCGCATCCATTGAATCAAGATAGGCCAGAAAACGTTGTGTAGTTTCTGGCCTATCCTTGCTCAGGTGTAAATCTGAAATAAAATGAACGTGTTTTGACACAGGTTATTTTACAACCTCGGCTTTTTCGATGATCACTTCTTCTTTTGGCACATCTGTTGGAAACATCCCGCCAGAACCAGTCGGAATAGCAGCCATTTTATCTACAACATCCATACCGTCGGTTACTTTACCGAAAACAGCATAACCCCAACCTTGTTGTGTTTTTGAACTGTGGTTTAAAAAGCCATTATCAGCTAAGTTGATGAAGAACTGGCCGGTTGCAGAATGCGGGTCGCCGGTTCTTGCCATAGCGATGGTGCCTCGGTCATTTGCTAAACCATTGTCAGCTTCATTTTCAATAGCAGCGTTGGTATCTTTTTGTTTAAAGTCAGATGTGAAACCGCCGCCTTGCGCCATAAAATTTGGAATAATACGGTGAAAAATCACACCCTCATAAAAACCTTCCTCTACATATGTTACGAAGTTTTTAACAGTGTTTGGTGCTTTTTCAGCATCGAGCTCTAAGGTGATATCACCTTGGTTAGTTGTTAGTTTAATGGTTGTCATGTTTGTTTTGTCCGTTGCGTAAGTTGCTGTTGAAAAAAGTAAGGTTGCAGCAAAGATAGCCTGTATAAATTGGGTTAACTTATGGGTCATCGATAAAGCTCCTATTAAAATGTAATGGGGTATCTTATAGTCTTCTAAGTCGATTATAAAGCTGAGATTAGCTTACTTGTTACTCATTAAGCGATTCAGCAACATTCCAACTTGTTGAGCAAACAATAGAAAGCTATCGTAACTAGCATTATCCAATGGCCGATGGCTGGTGGAGCGGTCTGCGTAAAAGACACCAATGGGTTTGCCTTTAACAATCACTGGTGAAATATAAAACGATGTTGATTTTGTTTTTTGTGACAATGATTGCGTCAGAAGTTGTTTAATCTCCGGGCTGGTATTTTCATCGATTCTTATGGTTTGCTGGTCCTTGATAGCATGAAGGAAAATCCTTGCAGCTGGCTCAGCTAAGGTGAATTTAAAATGCTTATGAAGCCAGTCATTATTGTCACCAATAACTTGCTTAACATTCAGTTCTTTACGGTTAGGCGTTAATAAGGCGAATAAGGCATTATCCATCCCAACACCTCGATTAATGCCCTCTAGTGTCATCTCGACAAGCATATTAAAGTCGGCTTGATCTTTCTCAATGGATATTAACTCTTGCAGAATTTGTAATTGCAATAAGGGATCAGGTTGAACAAACGCATCAGCAAGAGCATGAGTGTCGTCTAATACGGCCTCAATCGGTAAAGGAATCACTTTTGCCACGGCTTTCGCACCATAATAAGCAGTCGTTTCAGCTGCTTTTGTAGCTGTACTGTGGAGTTGCTCTGTGGTTTTTTTGGCGGTAGAGCCAATCAATGATGAAATGGAGGCGGTTATTGTTTTGACCTCTTTGGAGTCCCAGCCAGCCTCTACAGCTTCAGCCAATTGATGTGACAGGGTGATCGCTTTACTTCTTGGATTTGAAAATGTTGGGTTTTCGAGTGTCTGTTTTAGTAAATCGCTTAACCCCCAAGAGTGTGCTAGACCTTGACTTAATTCATTCATCGTAAAGCCAAGGACCTCTTTTTGAGCCTGCTCAGGTGTTTTATCGGTGTTTATTAATACCTCATGAAGCTCTTCACCTATACTGTCAGCAAAGCACCAAAACGCAAGGTCGCCAATATGTAGGAGAAGGGTGGCAATAAATACTTCCTCATTTTTACCTTCAGAACATTTTTGAGCAATTTCCTGTGCTTGCGCGGCAGCATGTAATGAGCGTGCCATTTGTTTAATTAACTGTTCACGATGAATACCATGCACCAAGCTATCAATTAACGATATGGTTAAACACATGCTTCGTACGGTATCAAAGCCAAGCATCATAATGGCTCGACTAATAGTGCTAAATTTATGGCCCGTAGCATTGTAATGAACACTATTGGCTAACTTTAAAACACGAGCGGTCATTGCTGCATCTTTTAGAACGACTTTTCCAAGCTGAAGGGCAGAGCTTATATCATCTTCTGAAACGCTAATCACTTCTTGAACGGTGCGGCCAAAAATTGGCATTTCACTTTCGGCAATCCTTTTAACCCATGAATCTACTTGTACTTTGGTCTCGCTATTCACATTCAACTCTAATTATTATTACGGCTATTTTTATTAATTTTCACACCAACATTTAATAATAGCAAAGCATTTATTATTTCAATGGTTAATATGATTGTGCGCAAAATAATAGAGTTAGCGGTGCTCATTTTTGTCGGATCGGTTATTATTCGCGCTTCAATTATTTCGGTTAGATCAATGGACTCATTGCGAATTTACAACACATTAACAAGACAAAAAGAAACCTTTGTACCTATTAAACAAGCAGAGGTTAGCTTGTATGTCTGTGGGATGACCGTTTACGACTTTTGTCATATAGGACATGCGCGTGTGATGGTGGTTTTTGATGTTGTATCGAGGTATTTAAAATACTTAGGGTATAACGTTAAGTATGTGCGTAATATTACTGATATTGATGACAAAATTATTGCAAGAGCAACAGAATCAAACGAAGATTTTAAGCAATTAACTCAGCGGTTTATCGATGAGATGCATCAAGATGAAGCAGCATTAAATGTACTTTCCCCCGATCTTGAACCCTTAGCGACCGACTCTATCGATAACATTATTAGCATGATCGAAAAATTGATCGCTAATAATAATGCCTATGTAGGCACAAATAATGATGTGTACTATTCTGTTGAATCTTTTGAAAATTATGGTCAATTATCGGGCCGAAAACTAGAGGATATGAATGCAGGCGAACGGGTCGATGTTGATAGTAACAAACGTAATCCTTTTGATTTTGTGCTTTGGAAGTCAGCTAAGCCAGAAGAACCTTCATGGCCTTCCCCGTGGGGAGATGGGCGGCCTGGCTGGCATATTGAATGTTCAGCAATGTCGACCTGTTGCTTAGGTAATCACTTTGATATTCATGGTGGTGGAATGGATTTACAGTTCCCTCATCATGAAAATGAAATTGCCCAATCAGAAGCGGCCACAGGCGAGCGTTATGTTAATACGTGGATGCATAACGGCTTTGTGCGTATTGATGATGAAAAAATGTCAAAATCATTGGGTAACTTTTTTACCGTACGTGATGTGTTAAAAAAATACCGTGGTGAGGAGATACGCTTTTTTGTGTTGTCTAGCCACTACCGTAGTCCGCTTAATTATTCAGATGAGCAGCTTAATGAGTCACGTTCTGCATTAGAGCGGCTGTATACGGCGTTGCGGAATGTAGAGCCCGTTAAAAACAATGTTAAATCTGACTATATAAAGCGCTTTGAAGACGCGATGAATGACGACTTTAATTCTGCAAAAGCTGTTTCCGTCTTATTTGAGTGTGCGAATGAATTAAATAAATTGAAAAGCTCTAATCCTGAGCAAGCCTCACTAATGGCTGGAGATTTATTAGATATGGCTGAACCACTAGGTCTTTTAAGACAGGATCCGGAAGAATATTTACAGTCCAGTACTGGGTCGGATGGCGCTATCAGTAATGACGAAATTGATGTGCGAATAAGCCAACGCCTTCAAGCAAAGGTGGATAAAGATTGGGCGTTGGCTGATCAAATTCGTGATGCGTTAAAAGAACAAGGGGTTATTCTCGAAGATAAGGGATCGGAAACAAGCTGGCGTAGAAGTTAATGGCTCTGTAACTCGGCTGCTTGAAGTGTGTTTTCCAGCAATGAAGCGATGGTCATTGGGCCAACACCACCCGGTACAGGGGTAATCCAGCTGGCATTTTTTGACGCTGCTTCATAATCAACATCACCGACTAATTTACCATTGTCGAGTCGATTGATACCAACATCAATAACGACAGCTCCCGGCTTAACCCATTCGCCTTTAACAAAGCCAGCAATACCCACAGCAGCAATAATAATATCTGCCCGCTTTACGTGTGCTGCAAGGTCTACCGTACGGCTATGGCAGGTGGTTACCGTGCAGCGTGCCATCAGTAGTTCAAGCGATACTGGGCGGCCAACAATATTAGACGCACCAATAACAACAGCTTCTTTGCCTTCAAGAGCAATACCAGTGCTGTTGAGTAACGTCATAATGCCTTTCGGCGTACAAGACCTTAAAACAGGCATTCGTAGGGCTAGGCGACCAATATTGTATGGGTGGAAGCCATCGACATCTTTAAGCGGATCTATCGCTTCGATGATTTTCTCTTCATTTATATGATCAGGCAGGGGCAGCTGAACCAGTATCCCGTTAATGGCCGAATTGTTATTAAGCTCATCAATTAAATTAAGAAGCTCTTCCTCTGTAACGCCATAAGGGAAGGTTTTTGATAAGGAATAAAAATCGACTTCCTCACAAGCATTGCATTTATTTCGTACGTAAACCTCAGAAGCAGGATTTTCGCCAACTAAAATAACAGCTAAACCAGGTTTTGATAAGCCACGAGCGAGTCGCTCCTCTGTTTGTTTTTTTATTGTCATTCTCAGCTCAGCTGAGGTTTTTTTTCCATCAATTTTTTGAAATGTCATATTTTTAAACTTTTTAGGGCTCTTTTTTTAAAGAAGCGTTGACCAAATTTACTGTGTGCCGTATTATCGCCCACCTACAGACTTATTGCATTATTTATGCATTATTTCTGAAGGTAGTCGGGGTGTAGCGCAGCCTGGTAGCGCAACTGCTTTGGGAGCAGTGGGTCGGG
>OJDD01000102.1_pt1 | contig 28376 bp, 30 predicted proteins | sample 1592591 | NCBI WGS metagenome assembly OJDD01 (sample SAMN05416809, study PRJEB24817) | seawater metagenome | isolation source: Sea water | place: Canada:Atlantic | collected 2013-07 | reverse complement strand
TCAACAACGCATTCGATTGTTGGCTCTATTGTCGGCTTTGCGATTGTAGGTATGAGTATGGATGCGGTGTACTGGGGTAAGCTCGGTACAATTGTGATGAGCTGGGTCACCTCTCCATTATTGGCGGGCGCTATTTCATATATGTTATTTAGGTCTGTTCAAACGATTATTCTAGATACAGAAAAACCGTTCGAAAACGCTAAGCGTTATGTTCCTTATTATGTCTTTTTGGTTGGCTTTATGCTCACATTGGTCACCATTATGAAGGGCTTAAAACATGTGGGACTAGATTTATCCATGACAGACTCGATTGCGGTAGCACTGGGTTTTGGTGTGCTAACAACGATATTAGGTAAGTATTTAGTGAGTCGTGTAAAGTTTGATGAGAGCGCGGACCGTGATTTCCATTATGCAAACGTCGAAAAAATATTCGGCTCCTTGATGGTTATTACCGCTTGTGCAATGGCCTTTGCACATGGCTCAAATGATGTGGCAAATGCTATCGGCCCATTAGCGGCAATTAATAGTATTATTGATACCGGTGAGTTATCACAGAAATCGGCCTTACCAATGTGGATACTCTTAGTCGGAGGTGTTGGTATTGTATTGGGTCTGGCAATGTATGGCCGTAAGGTTATTGAAACAGTTGGCTCGAAGATTACCGAATTAACACCAAGCCGTGGGTTTTGTTGTACTATCTCAGCGGCTTCAACAGTTGTGTTAGCCTCAGGTATGGGTTTGCCTATCTCAACAACACACACAATGGTGGGGGCGGTTTTAGGTGTTGGTATGGCGCGCGGTATTTCGTCACTTAATATGAGTGTCGTTCGTGGTATTTTTATGTCTTGGATTATTACCTTGCCGGTTGGCGGCGTGCTGGCAATTGTTTTCTTTTTCATACTCAAAGGGATTTTTGCTTAGGAGCTTGCTTTCTTTATGAAGGAGAAAAGTTTTAGCAGATAGGGCAAACAGGCACGGATGAATAGATAATAAGCGTGTTTTTGCGTAGAGCACGCTTGTTTTATGGGAGAGCTTCGCCATAAACGTATTTTATCTGCTAAAGTTTCATTGTTACCTTGCCGATTATTGACGGTATAAATGAGAATTAAATAAGGGAAGAGTTTTGGATTTAGCGACGTTAATAGGTTTTGTGGGTGGTTTGGGCATTATTATTGCCGCCATTGCAACAGGCGGAGATATCATGATGTTTGTTGATGTGCCGTCTGTTTTGATCGTAGTAGTTGGCACCTTCATGGTGACTTTGATGCAGTTGTCGATCTCGGAATTTTTGAGTTCGTTTAAAGTGGCTATTAAAGCCTTCATGAATAAAAATGATAACCCTGTTGATCTCATCAAGCAGGCAGTGGAGCTGTCTGATGTGGCCCGTAAAAATGGACTGTTGGCGTTAGAAGATCAAGAGGTGGATAACGAATTCCTCAAACGAGGCTTGAGTCTTTGTGTAGATGGTCATGACGCAGCGATGGTGCAAAAGTTATTAGGTCGAGATATGGACTTAGCGATTGGTCGCCATGAAGTTGGTCAGAATATGTGGAAGGCGGTCGGTGATATGGCGCCAGCGATGGGGATGATTGGAACCTTGGTTGGCTTGGTGCAAATGCTCGCAAACATGTCTGATCCAGCGGCAATTGGTCCGGCAATGGCCGTGGCCTTACTAACCACTTTGTATGGTGCGGTTATCGCTAATGCGTTTGCATTGCCGATGTCGGCTAAATTGGCGGGTATTAGCCATAATGAGCGACTCAATAAAGTATTAATTTTAGAAACCATTCAAAGTATTCAAGAAGGTATGAACCCACGTGTTTTAGAAACGTTGCTCAAAACGTATTTACCTGAAAGTCAACGATCGTCAGTGGGTGAGCCTGAAGAGGTCGAATAATAATGCAGACAGTGATTCAACATGAGTGATGATAATTGTCCAAAATGTGAAGAAGGGCTGCCAGCATGGATGGGGACCTTTGCCGACTTAATGTCATTATTGATGTGCTTTTTCGTATTGTTATTATCAATGGCAACCATGGATGCAAACCGCTTTAAGAAAATGGCAGACTCTTTAAATGATGCGTTTGGGGTGCAAAGACAGGTGGTTGCTTATGAAATAGTTAAAGGGACCAGTGTGGTTGCACAGCACTTTAGCCCGGCGGCGGGTGACCCAACCATTTTAGATGAGGTGCGGCAGCAAACAACCGACTCGGAAAGAGAGTTTTTAGGCAAAGACTCAGAGTCTGACTCAGACACAACGAAAAAAGAGGATGCTAAAAAACAAGAAGAGGTTGAGGCAAAAGCGAAAATCGTGACGGAGTATGTTGAAGCCACTGAGCAAAAAATTAAGGATGCTGAAAAATTAGCCGAAGAAATTAGAGAGTTTATGGTCGAAGAAATTGACCAAAATATGGTGAGTGTGGAAACCGACCTTGACCGGGTAGTTATTAGAATTCATGAAAATGGTTCGTTCTCCTCAGGTAGTGCGGAATTTAACCCAGAGTTTTTACCCATAATGGATAAAATTACAGCGGTTGTTAATGGTAGTGTTGGTACAGTGACTGTTGCAGGCCATACGGATAATATTCCCATTAAGGCGGGCTTGTATCGGTCTAATTGGGAACTGTCTGCGGCACGTGCCGTAACTGTCGCGCAAACACTGCTAACCGATGGAACGGTGGATGAAAAAAGACTGATCATTGAAGGTCATGCAGATACAGTGCCGCTATCTGATAACGAGACCCCTGAGGGTAGAGCGCTAAATAGGCGTGTCGAAATTATTTTAATTCAAGGTGAAATGCCCCAAGATTTAAGTAACCCCATACTAGACGTGGTGAAACAATAATGAGCCAAGATGCCGGACAAGAGCGTAGACGTTTTTTTAGAATAGACGATGAAGTGGCGATAAGTTATCGCGTTATTTCTAACGACGAAATGACTAAAGCCGATGGTCTTAAAAGGAATGAGGTTGAGCCAGCCTCTCTAGCCAATGAGTTGGAGAAAATGAATGAAGTGTCTCGGATACATTTTCGCCATGTAGAAAAAGAGTCGCCTGAAGTGGCGCGTTACTTTTCTTTTATAGAAGCTAAAATTAATTTATTAGCGCATCATATAATAATGGGTACCGATGAGCTGTTTGTAAAAACGATTCAGCCGGTTAATATCAGTGCCTCGGGTGTTTCATTTGCGGTAAGTAATGCGCTGAATATAGGGGATATTGTTGAGATAAAGTTTATTTTAACGCCCTCTCTAGCCAGCATAAAAACTTTCTCAAAGGTCGTTTCTTGTGAGCAAGATAGCGATCAGTTCAAGGTTGCTGTTGAGTATAGCCAGCTGGGCGATGAAAATAGGGATTTGTTAATTCGTCATATCGTTAAAAAGCAGATGAATGATATACGTGAGCAAAGCGACTAACGTAGACTATATTTTTTAAATCTATCTTCAGTAAATTGCACGAAGCTGTAACCCTTTTTAATGGAACTACTTGAAATTCATAAAGCGATAATAAAACGCATGGCAGATGGTCAGTTTTTTTCTGGGCAGCAGCTAGCCGATGAGTTAAATGTTAGTCGTGCTTCCATTTGGAATTACCTCAAAACACTCGAAACAGCAGGCTTTGACTTCCATGCTGTAAAAGGAAAAGGCACGCGCTTAAAATTAGCAATAGAGTTGTTGGATAAACAACGTATTCTCACCTGCTTATCTAGTGAACACAGAGCCTTGTTGAAGCAGCTCGATGTATTAGATGTGTGCGCATCGACTAACCAAGCCATCGTTGAGAAACACCAACTAACGCCTTTACCCAATGGGTCAGTTTGTATGGCTGAAATGCAGACAATGGGCCGAGGGCGATTAGGTAGAACATGGGTGTCTCCATATGGGCAAAACCTATACATTTCTTTTTTGTGGAGCTTTAAGGGCGGGATATCGGCCTTATCGGGGCTGAGTTTGGCGTGCGGGGTTGCTGTTTGTCGTGCGCTCAAAAGCCTCGGTTTAAGTGGCCATGGCCTGAAATGGCCAAATGATATTCTATGGGAAGGTAAAAAACTGGGTGGAATTTTAGTAGAAATTCAAGGGGAAAGCCAAGGTGGTTATACTGCCATTATCGGCATCGGGCTCAATTATCAAATGAATGAATTGTCGTCTGGCGAAATTGGCCAGCCTTGGGTTGATGTGTGTCATGCGTATGGCGAGAAAATGGGGCGAAATAAATTGGCTGCCCATGTGCTGGCTGAGGTTTTAAGTATACTGCATGGCTACGAAGAGACTGGTTTACTGCCACATGTTGAGCAATGGAATAACTACGATTGTTATCGAGATAAAACGGTTCGAATTTTATCTGGTGAGCAATACGAGGAAGGCGTTGCGAGTGGTATCTCAAAGACAGGAGAGCTCTTATTGTTAACCCCCGATGGCCGAACGAAAAAAATCATGTCAGGTGAGGTTAGCCTGAGGTTAAGCGAGTAATTAATGTCTGAACTTTATATAGACCGTGGTAATACAGCGCTTAAATGGCAGTTGGTTGAAAGAGGGAGTTTGTTAAATCAAGGCGTGTTTAGTAACGAAATTACGTTGAGGGAAGGTTTTTCAACGTTAAAAGAGAGTCGCCTCGCAAATATTTATGTGTCTAGTGTGGCTGCTGAAGCATTTTGTCGTGACTTGCAGGTTTGGGCTAAAGAACGTCTTTACCCTACGCCTACGTTTGTAGAAAGTACCCGTAAAGCTTGCGGGGTTGTTAATGGCTATCAAGATGCCACGCAATTAGGTGTGGACCGTTGGCTAGCAATGATTGCGGCACACCATAAATATACCGGTATGCTATGTGTTGTAGATACAGGGACCGCACTGACCATGGACTTTCTATTAGAGAGCGGCCAACATTTGGGTGGTTTTATAGTTCCAGGCGCTGAATTAATGAGGAAAAGCCTGTTAAGCAACACACATAAAATCAATATAGATGATACGCCTTATTCTAGTCAGCTTGGAACAAACACAAGTGAAGCGGTTACGTATGGTGTTGAACAGATGTTGGTGCTGTTTGTACGAGAAAAAGTTGTTGATGTAGGGGAAAAGCATCAGCAACCGATAACAACTATTTTAACGGGTGGCCATGCAACTGTTTTAGCGGAAGGCTTAAGGCAGGACGTTCGATTGGAAAAAGACCTTGTGTTACAGGGTTTACAGCTAGTGACTAAATCATACCAGTGAAACGTTTATTATTATTGTTGGTTTTTTTAAATGTAGTTTACTTTTTCTGGGGAACCACCGTGGTGGAAACCAAACGGCTGGAGCAACACCAAGCACCCTTGTATAAAGAAAGTGAGCTTGAAACGCTGGTGTTGGTTGGAGACGAAGAAGTGGCTGCGATGCTTGAAAAACAAGTTTTGTTGGAGAGCAAAGCGAAACAGCCTATCAGTGAATGTTATGTGGCCGGTGATTTTGCTGATGAGGGCGAAGCGAAGAAATTATCACAAACATTAAGCAATCACTTAAGTACTGTGTCGGTTATGCCCTCAAAAGTGCTCGAGGAGTTTTGGGTTGTCTACCCTTCTCGTAGTGATGGGGAGCGTCCATTGCATAATGTTGAGACATTAAAAGCTATCGGAGTCGATGATTTGTGGTTAGTGCCCAGCGGTCCAAATAAAGGCATTATTTCATTAGGCTTGTTTGCAACGGCAGACAGTGCTGAAAAGAGACTGAAGGCCTTGTCGGAAAAATCGATTGAAGCCGAACTTATTAGACGCAAAAAGTATCGTTATGGCGTAAAACTTATAACAAGTGATGGTCTGTCACCGATACTGGACAATTTAGATGGCTTTAAAGTAGGCGAAAACATTAGTATTCGTAAAATTGCATGTTAATCATTGCCCGACGTTTTTATTTGGATTAGAATACCGCCCCTAACGCTGGTGTAGCTCAGTCGGTAGAGCAGCTGATTTGTAATCAGCCGGTCGGTGGTTCGAATCCTCTCACCAGCTCCATTTTAGGCATTAAAGCCCCTTATATTTAAGGGGCTTTTTTATTGCTCGATGATTCTACTACTTTATGCCGCTGCCAAGACCAGGCGGGCGGCCAATACTATCAAGCGATTGCAGTGGGGTATCAGCATGCCTTGTTTGAATAATCAGATGGTATTCGTAAATACTTAAGGTACTGATGAGCATGTTGAGAAATGCCGTCAGATAAGCCTAAGCTATCCACTCGGTAGAGTCGTTAAAAAAATACTTTCTTAGCGGTTCAAAGGCACCTAAGATCTGAACGATAGTAATTAGCAGGCCATTTTTTTCGACCTTAAAGGGCTGAATTAATTGAATTTTAAAGGCTAATATAGGGCTTCATTATTTAAAGAAAATAAGGATTAAACTAGAGCTCATTATTATCTGAAACCCAAAAATAACACTTGCTATAAGCAATGTTTTTTTGCCATTTTTAATAATTCCATCAAAGGCAATTTTTAACCCAATGCCTGACATGGCGACAATAAGGGCGTAGTGGCTCATTGTGCTGACTAGCTCAACTTGTTCTTGTTTCAGTAAGCCAAAGGTTTGGATAACTGAGAAACCAAAAAAACCAACGACAAAGAGAGGAATTCTATAGGCGACTTTGAGGTCTTCATTCGTTTTCATGTTTACTCGAGAAAACATGAAGATCAGAATCAGGATTACTGGGGCAAGTAACAAAATTCTGACCATTTTAACGATGGTTGCCGCTTCCCCCGTTGCTTGACTTACTGAAAACCCGGCAGCTAAAACTTGCCCTACAGCTTGTAATGTGTTGCCGATCAATACACCTGCATTAAGCTCATATAAATTTAATAGGTAGTGGCTAATAAAAGGTAGGAGGAAAATGCCAAGGGTGCCTAAAAAATTCACAATGGCAATGGAGAGGCCAACTTGCTCTTCATTCGCACCGACTATATCCTTGGTCGCTGCAATTGCAGAACTGCCACAAATGCCATTCCCTAAACCAAGTAATAACGCACAGCGTTTATCAAACCCAAACCATTTTGCATATATCAACGATGAAAAAATAGTAACGCCCATCGTAAACACGATCATTAAAATGGTCGCATAGCCTAATTCACTTAGAATTGAAAAATTTAGCTGAACACCTAAAAGGGCAATAGCAATGGAGAGTAAATATTTCTCGCTATAGTTAATACCAGATTTGAATTGATCATTAATACGTAAACTGTTGCCAACAATAAGGCCAAGTATAATGGCTAAGGTAACAGCACCTACCGGAACATAGGCGGCTAACAATATTGCTAAGAAACCCATTCCGCAGCAAAGAGCAACGCCCGGTATAACATAAATAATTTTTTTCATGAGTCTTAATATCGTTGATTAGATTAAGTCATATTGACTAGGTGTTTTGTTGCAGTTAACCCATGCAAATAATCGTAACATGACGGTGCATTAAGCCTGTCTAATAGTTAAAACTTGGTCGAGGTAATCCGACAGGTCAGCGGTTTATTTATACAGCTAAACGTTTAAGGAAGTCTGTGCTTCGCTTGAGAACTATATCAGGCTGTTCAACATGTGGAACATGCCCGCAGTTTTCTATCATAACGGCTTCAAACTCACCTTTTATTTGTGTTTGAATCCGGTTGACTTGTTCGCTGGTGCCAAATTCGTCATTGTCACCTTGAAATAGCAAGGTTGGCACGTTAACGTTTTTTACATAGCCTTCAATATTCCAATTTTTTGCATAAACAGGGTTTAGCCAAGTATCTACAAAGCCATAAAAAGCGCAATCAAGGTTATCGCCATGATATTTTGATAATGCTTTCTTCAGATGGCTGTTCTGGTAATTTTTTGCCACCTGAGTGATTGAGTCGACGGTTTTTTTCTCTATAAAAACATGGGGAGCTTCAAGAATAATGGCTTGCACTGAAGAGTTTGGATGTGCCCCGGTATTAATTAATGCTATTGAACCGCCATCACTATGACCAAATAAAACGGACTTTTGTATTCCAAGCGCGCTTAATAGCTTAGGCAAAACATCTATGCCCTCATCTTGCATGTAGTTTTGATTGCGTGGTAACTGGATAGAGCTGGATAGCCCATAGCCAGCTCGACTATAAGTTAGGGCTGCGAGTCCTGTTTGTTGCGCCAGTTTCTTTGGGAAGCCTTTCCACATATCCTTACAACCAAGGCCTTCGTGTAAGAAGACGATAACGCCTTGGTCTTGCTTCGGTTCAATAACCCACTGATACTCAATGTTTTTTCCATCTATATTTAAATATTTAGTCTCATCGACTAAGTCAAAATCTTGCTTCATCATTTAATCTCTTATCTTTTATTGCACAAAAAACGCTACAACTCACCTCATCATTAGGTTTTGATAGGTAGCGAATTTGCTTGTAATAGTGCTAGGTAGATAGCCATTAGTTTTTACGTAAGGCCAACATAGGCAACGTTTATTTATCTAGCAGGTCTTTAATCTCTTTTTTCTGAACTTTTCCAAAAGAATTTTTGGGTAATTGCTCTACAAAATAAATTTCCCTTGGGTGTTTAAAATTAGCTAGGTTGTGACACTGTAGTAAAATACCCTGTTCGCTAATCAATGCGCCTTTTTTTCGAACGACGACAGCAACGACTTTTTCGCCCCATTTCTTGTCAGGCATTCCAACCACTGCTATTTCATTGACCTCTGGATGAGCAGCAATGGCAGATTCAACCTCAACACAGTAAATATTTTCACCCCCTGAAATAATCATATCTTTGCTACGGTCTAAAAGATGGACATAGCCTTCGGCATCACGAAAACCAATATCACCGGTTTGATACCAGAGCTTTCCATCGGCTTCAAATGTAACGTCTTCAAAGGCTTCTTGGTTATTTAAGTATGTTCTCAAGGTAGTGGGGCCATGAGTGACTAGTTCCCCTGGGGTATCATCGAGAATAAAACTTTTATCTGCTGTTATCACACGAACACTCATCCCCGGAGGGGGGAGGCCAACTCTAGTTGGGCTAGCTATCAGCGCATCGCCTAGGCACGTAGCATTTAAGAGTGACTCGGTTATTCCATAGCAATTAGTTAGAACCTGTGGTGCAAGTTTAAATACTTGCCTAATCTCGGATGCCAAATCTTCCCGTAATGGTGCTGATGCTGACATCCAGCACTGCAAGGAAGACAGGTCAAATTGATCTGCATTTGGAACATCCATCATCATCCTGGCCATTGTTGGAACGATAAATGCGTGAGTAATTTTATCTCGTTGGATTCTTTCTAACACATCAAGAGGGTTAAACTTATGAACCATATAATGAACACCCCCCGTTAATGTGACCGCAAGGTGCATATCTTCCATTGCACCTCGATGAAAAAGAGGTGCCGCAGAGAGTAATCGCGTTTTATTATTAATACCTAATGAAAGAGCCGTTGACGTGGCGCTCCAGACCGATGAGGCATGTTGAACAATCGCGCCTTTAGGTTTACCTGTAGTTCCTGATGTAAACCAGATCCCACTATCATCATCTTCGTTGATATCACTTTCAGCCCAAGTATTGTCAGGTAAAGGTTTTTCTATAATGTTTGTTATGGTTTCATTTGCTAGGTCATTAGTAACGTCGCCGTCTGAGCCGACAAAGTGTTCAAGTGTTGCGCAAAGCTCAGTCAATGTCCCTGCAATTTCTTTAAGGCTTTCATCGTAGAGCAAAATTTTTGAACGGGTTTCATCTATTTGGTATTGCATTTCAACAGGTGTTAACCGGTGATTAATAGCGACACCAATAGCCCCTATCCGAGTAATTGCATGATAGATAGCCAGCGTTTCCCATTGGTTGAAGAATAAGTATGCAACAGACTCTTTAGGCTTTATTCCTTGTTCAACTAAATAGGCAGAAAGCTTATCCACTCGGTCATCAAACTCCTGATAATTGATGATTTCGCCATCATGTACAATGGCCGGATTTTTAGGGTACGCATTTGCGGTTGCCCTCAGTAGCGCGCTGAGGGTTAGTGCTGTTTTAGACATAAATAACCCATTTCTCTGGATAGGGACCTTTTTTAGCTAGGCTTGACGTATTTATTTCTTAAACACGGGCTTGCGTCCTTCGTTAAATGCGGCGACGCCTTCACGGTGTTCATCACTTTGATTGGACAAACCTTCTAAGGAAATGGATGCGTCAATATTAGCGGAGACCAACTGGCGGAGTGTCGTATTGACAGCAACCTTAGTGCCTTGGATTGCTCTAATCGGGCCATTGGCTAGTCTATCTGCAAATGCGGCTACTCGTTCGTCAAGTTCATCATGTGGTACACAATGGTTGATGAGCCCCATTGTTGCAGCTTCCGCAGCAGGTATTAAATCCCCCGTCATTAAGTATTCTTTAGCCCGTGGGTAGCCAATAAGTTGTGGCCAAATTGCAGAACCGCCGTCACCCGCGACAAAACCAACGCATACATGTGGGTCTCCAATTTTTGCGCGATCGGATGCAAAAATAATGTCGCAATATAGTGCAATCGTGGCTCCAAGCCCTGCTGTTGCACCATTCAGTTTAGCTATAATGGGTTTTTCGCAATCAATGATGCCAAATACTATACGCTTCGCCTCTGTGACAGTGCGGCGCCAAAGGGACTGGTCATCAATCATGTTTTGTAGCCAAGGAAGGTCGCCTCCAGCGCTGAACGCTTTACCTTCACCAGTTAAAATCACTACGTCAACATCATCGTCGCTGCCCGCGTCATTAAAAATAGTTGATAGTTCCGTATGAAGGGCCAAATTGATAGCATTCGCCTTGTCAGGCCTATTCATCGTTACCGTTAATATGTTTTTATTTAATTCAACTTTAAGTTCTTTATAGTGTTGGTATTTAGACATCATTTTTCTCCTGATTTAATATTAAAATTGTTACAAAGGGCATTTCCTAAAACATGTGATAGGGCAAAATAAAAGTGGGTTGCTAATGTTCTAAATAGGGTGCCTATAGCGGTTATACGGGGTCGCAATTGGCGATTAACCAGAAGGTTTGCTAGCGTACAAATCCCTAGTGAAGAAAACGTGACACCTATCAGTTGATAGGTGGATAGAGTAAGAGCGCTTTGTTCTACTGTGCTTAACCATAAAGCAAATGAAGTAAAGACGGAAAGCGTAAGAAAAAAACGTAGATATAAGTGTGTTTCAGTTGACCAAGTTATCGCTATATCGTTGTGCGTATAGTCGGTGGGCGTATTAATATTCACAATAAGAAGCGCTATAAACGCAGTCAGTCCGAGCCAAGTATGGCTCTCACCCAGTATCAAACTTGCGATACACGATATACCAATTAATGATCCTAGGTAATATTTTAGATGGTTCATTACCACGCCTTTTTAGTAATAAGTCGCGACAGTATCTATAAAAAAATAAAGCTCGTCAACGCGACTAACTGTTCTAATATTGATAACAATACGTTCGTTTAAACAGTGTTGATTTATACCAAACAGCTGTTAGCATGTGGAATTAAAATTCGAATAAAAACACAGGTGACTACGTCATGAATACACTCGCAAATGCAGCCCCAAGCCAAGCAGCATCGTCAGATGAAGCTGAGTTGGCTTTACAAGTTCGCATAAAGGCCGGACATATTATTGAAGATCAATCTGAGATGACAACTCGGTATCGCAAAGTACTAGAAGAAACGATGCTGATAGCGGCCGACCTTGAATTGTCAACACTAGCGCTATATTACAAAGCCTTGCAAACGGCGCCCACTCTTGAGGATAAAATCTCTGTAGCGTCTGCCATGCAAGATGAGTTAGGCCATGCCCAAGTAATGTACCGATTGCTTAAAGGCTTTGGCTACGATACGGAAAAACTTGTTTTTGAAAGAGACCCGAGTGAGTTCAAGACATTTTATTTGGTTCAGCATCAGCCCCAAGACTATGTGGCCTGCGTAGTCTATATGTTATTGGGCGATAGAGCCGGTTACACAACAACTCGTGATCTTGAAGAATCGTGCTCATATGGACCGTATGCACGTTCCTTAAGAAAGGTTAACTTTGAGGAACAGTTCCATGTTGCACATGGCGAAAAATGGACACGTTTCTTCTGGGATATGTCGTCAGAAACAAGAGCTCGGGTACAAGAGGCGATTGATCATGCATTCCCTATGTCGGTCATGTGGTTTGGAACACCCGATCATATGAAAAAGCGAACAGACCAAATAGCCTATAGCATCCGTGGTCAGAGCAATGATGAGTTGCGCCAACGTTGGCTTAATGAAGTTGTGCCTTACTGTGAATCGGTTGGTATTAAGGTGCCTGCACACTTTGATAAAGAATTGGGTCAATACGTTTTACATTACGAAATGCCTATTTTGTTAGATGAGGAAACAGGTAAGTGGGATTACACGACTGTCTCATGGGAAGAAAAATTTGCTCAGTGGAAGAAAGGTGGACCAACCAAATTGAGTTGTTTCCAACGTATTCAAAATGATGTTTGGGGCAGCGATTTGTGGTAACAAAAGAAGATATATTTGAGGCCCTAGAGCAGGTAAACGACCCCCATGTCCCTGTTAGTCTTAATAGCATGGGTATGTTAAGAGATGCTGAAGTTAGCTCTGATGGAAAAGCAAAAATTCAACTGTGTATTCCCTGTTTAGGCTGCCCTGGAGTCACCATGCTACATGACAATATTAAAGCGGCCTTACTGCCACTGGATGGTATTAACGAGGTAATTATTGAAGATGGCTGGCATCTATCTTGGTCACGTGACTTAGTGAGTGATGATGTGAAAAATCTAATGCGTGAAAATGGAATACAAATTTAAATAACTAACGGTATAAAAAATGAGTATAACTGCAAAAAAAATAAATAGAGACGCTGAAGTTGGCAAAGGAGAGATGAAATACTATGAAGTTTTTGCTCGAAAAACATCAAAAGACCGGCTTGGCCATGTCGGTAGTATAGAAGCACCAAATGATGAGTTGGCTCAAGTTAGAGCGTGGTTTGTCTATGATGAACATTCATGGATAGAAATGTGTATTGCCCCCATCGACTCTATCATCTCAGTTACCGGTAAAGGTAAGCGCGCAGAAATTAAGGAGGCATAACAATGAATGACTTTTCTTTAGAATCCCTTGAGCCAAACGTCTTAGAAACATTAAAAAATGAGCTACTTGCTGTCGCTGACACAAAATTAGTGCTGGGCAATTGGTACGTGGAATGCACTCATAACGGTCGTTCTGTACCTGATTTTGCAGGTCTACTTGGCATGGCTACAACGACTTATGGGCAGGTACGTTCTCTTTACCTGTATCTAATGAACTTTGGTTGTAAATACGAAACCTTAGAGCGTGGTCGGCAAGCAGATGAGATTAGCTCAATGGATTTGTTGGATTCACCGCCCGAATCGTGGGAAGATTTTATCGCCACAAGTTTCTTAGCCGAACAGGCGACTTGGATGATGTTATCTGGCTTCCTTGATCACCCTGATCGAGCATTATCTGGTCTTGCAAATAAAATCGGGCAAGAAATATATTTTCACTTAAAGTTTTATAAAGGCTGGATGGATATTTTTGTAGAAAGTGGAAATCCTGCTTTTTTGGGTTGCCTAAACGCTCGTTACCCTATTGCTTTGCGTTGGTTTGGCAATCAACTCAATCAAGACCTTCTGAGTGAAAATGGCCTTAGGAACGTCCCGCTAGCCGACATAAAAAATGCATTCACGGCTGAAGTCACTAAGGTATATGAGGCTTTTGATGCAAACAGCCTATCTGACGATGTGGATTATGCAGCGGGCTGGAATGAGACTAAACGCAGAACCGGGAATCTTCCGGATAGTTTGTATGAAATTATTCGATTTAAAGACCCATCCGGGGCGCACTAAATGAGCAAAGACAGGGATTTTGAAGGTGTTGTATGCCCTCATTGTCAAAGTGATAATAATGAGGTTCTCTCGCTTTTTGGAGGGAGTTCTTCAGAAGTTCTTTTTAAATGTAGTGACTGCGACACGTGCTTTAACTGGCTAAAGTGGCGCGGTGCTCTACCAACATCAGCTCTTGATTATGCCAAAGAGAATTCTGATGCTCAGGGCCCTACATCATGAAACCTGTTTCATAGATTACAGCTTTAACGAGTGTGAGTTTGCATAATATTTTAAACCTATAAATAGAGATACTAACGAGTAAACGAGACTGCTTATGCTAAATGACAACCCTGAGCGCCGCCTTGGCGGTTTGGACTTTATATTATCCAGATGTGCCGAAACGTATCCTAACCGTATCGCCTTAGATGACAGGCTGAATAAAATTGAACTGACATATGCTCAACTGCGTGAGCGGTCAATACGGTTGGCTAGAGCTTTAATGAGCCTTGGGGTCAAGAAAGGTGACCGAGTTGGTTATGCGTTTTATAACGAACACCCATCAATAGAAACTCTTTTTGCTTGTGCTACTTTAGGTGCTGTTGCGGTGCCTCTTAATAATCGCCTATCACCTGTTGAAACGGTACGGCACCTTGATGCGCAACAGTGCCATGTGTTTATTTCTCGTGAAGAGCTCACCTCACTTGGGGATGGCGCAAAAGTTGAACATCATATCGTGCGAGGAAAGCTGAATAACAGTGAAGCACTTGATTATGAAGCTTTACTAACTGAGCAATCAGGCACGCCTCTTTCGCCAGCAGCTCGATGGGAAGATCCCTACATGATTGCAATGACTGGGGGTACCACAGGTGGGTCTAAAGGTGCTGTTTGGACGCATGGGGGAGCCATTATGGATATCTTGGCCCTACTGGCGCCATTAGGTTTAAGGCGTGGGGATAATACTATTTGTTTTGCGCCTTTGTATCATGCGGCAGGGCTCGGTTATGGCTTCTTCCCTACATTTTGGTTGGGTGGTAAAGTCATTTTTCCTGATACGCCCTCGTTTTCACCACAGTTCTTACATAACGTAATCAAAAGTGAAACTATCCATTGCATGTTTATCGTGCCGGCTATGATAAACCCTATTTATAAAACATGGGATGGTGAGCCTATAACAAGCATGGTGTCCTTAAGTGTCGCCTCAGCTCCAACCCCAAAAGTTCTTCGACTAAAGCTCAAGGAGATGTTCCCTGAGACGCAACTTATGGTTGCGTATGGTATGACGGAAAGTATTTCTGGCTCAATGCAATTAGCGGACGATTTTCTTGTTCATGCTGATGGTGTGGGTGAGCCCTTATTGGGTTCTAGGATAAGGATAGTAGATGATGAAGGTCGTATTCTTCCTCATGGACAAGTTGGTCAGATTGTTATGCGGACATTGGCAATGGCTTTATATTACAACAATGAGCCAGAGAGTACGAAAAACACCTTTATGAAATGCCAAGATGATCCCGAAGGTTTGGAGTGGATTTATACAGGCGACATAGGCATGATGGATGAAGCTGGGCGAGTAACTATTCTTGATCGGAGTAAAGATATTATTATTACTGGGGGTGAAAATGTTGCCTCTGTAGAAGTTGAAAATATGATATTGCACCACCCCAATGTCTATGAATGTGCGGTCATCGGGCTTCCAGACGATCAGTGGGGTGAGCTTGTTTGCGGCATCATCGTTAAAGCAGATCAAAGCATATCCGACTTGCAAATGATTGAAGAAATTATAGCGTTGTGCAAAGAAAAGTTAGGTGCCTACAAGGTGCCGAAAAAATTTACTTTCACAGATGCTTTACCACGGACTCCGTTTGGAAAAGTGTTAAAACGAGAATTAAGAAATATGGACGTTACTAAGGCTATCAGTGCAACGGATGTAAACCAACTTGATAGTAAGTTGATTGTGTAGGCTTTATTCTCAATGTAATCTGGCTTTTGCTGTGTTGTAAGAGAAGTCTCCAAATAAAAACAAGGGCATCAAATGAAAGGAACAACCGATTTATCTGAATTTCTGACACCTACAAAATTTATTGATAGTGACTCAGATAGTATTAAAGCGTTTGCAAACCAAGCTATTGCTGGTGCCAAAACGGATAAAGAAAAGGCGATTAAGCTTTATTATGCAGTGCGTGATGCTATCCGCTACGATCCTTATAAGTTACAACCAGGAGAAGAGCATTTTATAGCTAGCAATATACTGGTTAGCGAATCGAATTATTGTATTCCAAAAGCCGTACTTCTAACAGCATGCGCTCGAAGTGTTGGCATTCCAGCTCAGCTTGGTTTCTCCGATGTAAGAAACCATTTAAGCACACAAAAATTATTGGATTTATTGGAAACTGATGTTTTTATGTGGCACGGATATAGTGTGCTTTACCTTGAGGGGAAGTGGGTTAAAGCAACGCCTGCTTTTAATATCGAAATGTGTACACGGTTTGGTGTTAAGCCATTGGAGTTCAATGGCGTAGATGATTCATTTATGCACGAATTTAATGAACAAGATAAAAAGCATATGGAATATCTTACCGATTATGGTTTTTTTGCTGACTTACCACATGAACGCATCATCACGTCATTAAAATCAAGCTACCCTAAGTTCTTTGCGCTTGTTGAAAATAATAAGTCTATAAAAGATAGCTTCTAGGGTGTCGGAAAATTAAATAGCGTATTTTTCGACTAAGGAAAGATTGCTACTACTTCGATGCGTCTTTCTTGCAAAAAGTATGGGGCTACTAAGTAGCCCCATACGGTGTATTAATAAGGACTTATATTGTTGTCGGTGTAAGGTATTTAGTCGTTGGTGGTGCGGTTAATAACGTACCTAGTTTTTCTAAATCTCCGCGCTCTGAGCGCCAAGCCATATAACTTTTGTGGTCTTCGCGCGAGTCCCATTTTTCTAACACCACAATATTTAAAGGGTCATCATCATTACTAGTAACGACAATCTCTTGGCAACCTTTAAAAGCGCGTGTATCCGGTAATATAGCCTCGAATGTATTTAATAGTTTTTCACGGTTTTCTGTACTAACTTGTAAATCTAATATTACATTTATAGACATCATTATTTCCTCTTTTAGTTTTCATTATTTTTTGGTTTTAATAACCAAAAATTAAAATCGCCTAGTATCACCTATCATGGGAAAAGTGATTCTAGACTTGTAAAGTGGCCTAAATATCCAGTCGCTCAGGCGTGTTTATGCCACTTTATAAATCAATTCAATATCGTATCCTTGGTGTGAGATATTGCTAACTATGCATTTCATTTTTATTATCAGTCCAATTTTAAATTTTTCTTAATAAAGTCATTAAATAACTGTATTTTTAACTGCTTATATTGCTTCTCTTGATACACTAAATAAATGCCTGCAGACCCTAAGTCATAATTAGGCAGCAACTCAACCAAGCGTCCTTCTCGTAAATCTTCAGCCACTATAAAGTGAGACAAGACAGATGCGCCCGCACCTTGTAACAGTAAAGCTTTAACAGCGCCTGCATTGTTAGTTTTTATAATGGCACCGACCGACACGGTTTCTTGTTGCTTTTTTTGGGTAAATGTCCATTTAGTCGGGTTAGGCAATAAGGAAAAAATGACGCAGGCATGTTTTTCAAGGTCTTTGGGTGTGACTATTGGCCCGTACTGCTTCAAATAGCTAGGGCTTGCTGTTAATACCAAGCGTGAATCAGCCACTTTTGTTGCGACAAGGTCAGAGTTTTGTAACCAGCCCACTCGAACACACACGTCTATATTTTCTTCAACCATGTCGATCACTTGGTCTTGTAGCATTAGTTCAATGTTTAATTTGGGGTATAAACGCATAAACTCGACAATTAACGGCGTAATATATTGAATCCCTAAGCTATTAGTTGTGGCAATTTTTAATGAGCCAACGGGTTGGTTTTGCAACACACTGATTTCATTTTGCATGTACTGCGTCTCTTCTACGATTTTCTTGCAGCTTTGAAAGTAGATTCGCCCAACCTCAGTTAGGTTTAGTTGACGAGTTGTTCGATTTAACAACCTTGCACCAACTTGTTTTTCCAAGAGGGTGACGTGTCGACTAACCGCCGATTTTGCCATTTTCAACACTTTAGCGGCCTCAGTAAAACTGCCCAAGTCAACGACATGGTAGAAAATCATCATTCGATTGAGGTTTTCCATAAGATAATTGTTCTTAAAAAGAGAATAGTCTAGTATATTATCGCCTGCACTATTTCATTATATGAAATTAATGGCGTGGTAACAATTCAATTAACCCGGCACTCCTAGGGGAATGTTATGACATACAAAGTTAAGATTTCAGTAGGGGGTTCTTTTGCTCTCCTTTAGCCATTTTGCATCTGCAATCAATGGCTATTTTGCGATTGCTTACGGTGCCAAAATGACGGGCATGGCCGGAGCCGCGATTGCCTTTCCTGAAGACACTTTAACAGGCGCTGTTAACCCTGCGGGCATGTCTCAAGTAGAAGGTTTAGATATTGGCGCTCGTTTTCTCTATTTACCCCGTGACGCCGAATTTGATTGCCGGGGTATTGGTGATTGTGATGAGCTAGTACGGGATGATAGTCAGCGCGATTATTGGATTGTTCCGAACTTTGGCTGGAATAAACGATTAAATGATAAAAGCACACTGGGTGTTACTGTTTACGGTAATGGTGGGATTAATACGGCATATAGAAAACGCTTGTTTACAGAAACAGCCGAACGTGTTTTAGGGGCTCCAAGCATAACGACAGACGGGCATCTAGGGGTGGATTTTGCGCAGCTTATTATCGCCACCACCTACACGTATGAAATGTCTCCAAATAACTATATTGGGGTATCTCCTTTATTTGGTATTCAGAAATTTAGTGCGCAAGGTTTAGACTTCTTTCAAGGCGTATCGTCAGACGCAGGCAGTCTAACGAACAGAGGGGACGAGGTGTCCTACGGACTGGGTATTAAATTAGGGTGGTTTTATAAATCTAACGATACTTACCAGTTTGGCGCCTACTATGCACCAAAAATGCAAATGACTAAGATGAAAAAATATTCTGGTCTGCTTGCTAACAATGGTGAGTTTGATATTCCTTCAAATTACGGTGTGGGCTTGGCCATTAATTTTTCAAAACAACTGTCTATTGCTTTTGATGTGACACGCATTAACTACAAAGACATTGAGGCGTTGTCAAACCCTGTGCCCACGGCTTCGGAGCTGAACCCTATGATCGGTTTCTCCGCAGATAGGCTACTCGGTGCAAAAAACAGCGTTGGGTTTGGTTGGAAAAGTATTACGGCGTATTCATTAGGTGTTCGTTACATTTTTGATGACAAAATAACGCTTCGGGCTGGTGCAAACGTGGGTGAAGAACAGATTCCTAGACGATCTGGGTTACTAAACCCCATTACCCCCGCCATGCCAGCTAAACATTTAACGGCTGGGTTTAGCTATAAAAACAGTGAGCATTCAGAATGGTCATTGGCTGTTATGCACGTCTTTCGTAATGAATTAACCGCCGAGAACACAGCATTTTTAGGGACGGATGTTAAGTTTGGCATTGCTGAGACGACCTTAGATATTAGCTACAGTTACAGTTACTAAAAGTCGTGTAACATACTACCTCGGTTTGGGTAAACCGATCACTCATAATAAGAAAAACTATAAACGATTATGTTAAAAAAATTATCAATCCTTTTGCTGGCGCTTGTTAGCCTTCCTGCTTTAGCTGATTCTTCTCATGCCTATGCAAATGCGGTTCTTGAAGCCCTTCAAAAAAAAGGCTTACTAAGCGAACATGATGTGGCGGACATTAAGCAACATGCTCAACAAGCCGAATTGCAAGCGAGTAAACCCTCCGTGGCTAAAAAAACCAGTGTTAAGTCGGCTGTTAATAATTTAGTCGTAGCGACTAAAAAAAATGTTAACAAGGCGAGTCCTAATATTAAATTTTGGGGGTTAGCGCAGCCACGCTACACCTTTGTCCCCTCTAAAAATGGCCGTCAAGGAACAAATAGTTTTACATTAAGACGGGCGCGTCTAGGTTTTACGGGTTTTGCAAGTGACAATGTGGCTTTTCGCTTCCAGTATGATGCATCTAACGAAGTGGTAGGCTTATCAAACGCGCAAAAACTACTGGATGCTTGGGTGAGTCTGAAGCACTTTGATGACAGCCTTGGTAGTATCACAGTGGGGCAGCAATTTGCACTCGGTTATACAAGGCGACCACATAAATCGGCTAGCGTGGAACGCAAATTTACCGAGGTGTTATCACCCGGGGCTGTCGGTCGAGCGCGTGGGTTAACAATTAGAAAAGGCAATATGGGGCTGCCTGAAACTAACTCAAAGGGGTATTTTGGTAACCGTGTACATTATGCGCTTGGCTTATTTAATAGCCCTGACTTATCGCTAAATAATGATAATAACGATTTGTTGTTTTCAGCCGCCTTTGCGCTCCGTCCAAACGGTATTTCCCCCAGTGATGATGAATATCAATTTAAAGACAGGCCGCTAGCGTACAGCGTTGGTGCTGCCTACAGTACATCATTAGATTCTGTCACGTTGGATACAAAATTTCAGCCTAACGGGGTTGAGTTAGATAATGAGTGGCTTAGCGTATTTGCAGACGTTCAAGCGCACCATTGGTGGCTATGGGCGTCATGGGCAGAATTTAAATCTGATGCCACAGGTGGTTTAGCAGTTAATACACAAGGTGATAATACAAATGCGCTGAGTTCTAGTGCTTTAACTTTAGGCCTTAGCCGTGCCTATTTGCTGAACTCTGAAGACATGGGCTGGGCATGGGCATTACAGTATCAGCATGTCGATAATGAGCACCCCTCTAGAACAGCTTTCTTTAGACCGTTAACAGGGAAATCGACTGATGAAATAGCTCGCGGTATGAACCAAGGTAGTGTTTACCAAGCTATATTCACTTGGCAGTTTGATGAAAACTTAAGGCTTATTAATGAGCTGGCGTACTATGACCCCACAGACGGTAAATTTAATTATCCATCGTTTATTAGTCAATTACAGCTTTCCTTCTAATTCAATAAAACGTGTAGCCTATGAAACAAGAACACTTTATTCAAGCAGCTAACCGACGCCTTCGTGTGCAACAAATAGGTCATATACAGGCTAACGCACCTACATTAGTTTTTTTGCATGGTGGTATAGACTCTATTGAAATGTGGCGTGATTTCCCCGAACAAGTGCATCAAGCTACTGGTTTATGCGTTATTGTTTATGAACGCTGGGGGCACGGGCAGTCTGAGCCGCTAACTGAGTTTCGAGAGTATGACACGCGTGCAGAGGAGGCGGGTGAGCCGTTGCTTGATCTTTTTAAGCACTTTGGCTTAACTGACGTCATTCTAGTGGGGCATAGTTATGGCGGTGTTATATCTCTTGTTGCAGCAAGCCTGCACAAAGAGGTTGTATGTGCTGTCGTATCGATTGTTCCGCAAATGCTTATTCATGATCAATGTTTAGCCGGTGCACAAGAAGCTAAGGAAGCGTTTGAAAATGGCGACCTTCGAAAAAAGCTCTTTAAATTCCATGGCGAAGGGCTCGATATTTTGTTCTATGATTGGATAAATAGAGTGAATAGTGAGGCTTACCAAGCTGAGGATTGCACGCAGTATTTGCAACAAATAAGCTGTCCGGTCTTACAGATTTTTGGCAAAGAGGATGGTTTTGGGTATTTGCCAAACCTTGATCTGTCAAAAAAACATATACCCAGCCAGCTATCAGTCAAGGTTGTGCCCGATGCAGGGCATTATGTTCACTTAGATGCTAAAGAAACCGTCATTAATGAGGTAAAAGAGTTTTTCCTAACGCTGTAATGCCAAAGTGAGTGTGGTGCGCCTTAGCGCTTTATATTAAAAAGCTAGGGATGTTTTTTTATCTATAAGAGTAACAAGGTTTATCCCTAGTTCTGCGGGGCAATTATCAGCGTCTGTCTATTCCCAACTGTACTTGAGTTGCGAAAACGCTCATCGCTACTAGCAAAAGGCAGATCGGTTTGTTGTGTTGTCTGACCTGTCGAGTGGGGAATAGTCCTGCTTTATCCGATCGTTTTTCTTCTAGCGTATAGCATTGAACAGCACTAGCCTAATGCAGGTTTCAAGCTGGCGGTTGATCGCCTGCATTATGACTAGCGGTTCAATATTTCTGCTTTAGCGAGCTAAAAAATCTAATGTTAATGAGTTGAATTTTTCTGCATGTTCCCACTGCGCCCAATGGCCGCACTTGCTAAGGATGTGCAAGTCTGCATTAGGAATACCCCATAAAAATTTAAGTCCATGATCAAGAGGGCAGAATCGGTCATCACGACCCCAAATGATAAATGTTTCAGCTGCTATTTTGCCGAGGTTGGGTGTAAAGTCACTGACAATAATATTAGAACTGGCAAAGCTTTTCATAAAGTTTTCAAGGTGTTCAGGCTTTCTCATCATATTCTCAAAGCGGCCTTCAATTAGTTCGTCGCTCATTAATGAAGGATCGTAAACAAAAACTTCAATCATTCGTTTTAACGCTTCAAGGGATGGGTTTTGGTATAAAGCGACCAATAATTTAATACCCTCTAATGGCATTGGTGAGAACATGCTTTGGCCACCACCACCAGCACCCATCAATACCATTTTGTCTAGGCGCTCTGGAAACTCAAGAGAAAAGCTAAGTGCGCTGGCACCGCCCATTGAGTTGCCAATTAAGTGTGCTTTTTCAATACCTAACTCATCCATCAGGCCTTTAATAGCACGTGCGTTTAGTACATCGCGTGCTAGGTCTGTAATAACAGCGTCAGATTTATTAAAACCAGGGCAATCTAATAAAATAGTGCGATACTTTTCTGCAAAAGCATCAATATTTCGAGAAAAGTTACTCCAGCCTGCTGCACCAGGTCCACCACCGTGAAGCATGATGACGGTTTCGTCTCCATTGCCTGCTTCGTTATAGTGTAGGTTCATGTCGAGATTTTTAATGTGGATGTTTTTGCTGGTGTTTTGTTCTGTAAGAGTCGTCATGTATTTGCCTATAGTTTTTATTATGTTTGATTAAAGAAGGTCTTAACGTGTAAAGAGTTAACTCAATGCAATTCTTGTTGTTACATTCAATTAGATTTTACTGATGTAAGTAAGTGGTGACTAGAAAAAGTTGATAGGTTTGGTTGCCTATATGGTTTTATGGTAATAAAAAAGTGGCCCGAAGAGTATCTAAGTGCATTAAGTGGGGCTTGAAAACAAGGTATTTAGGTAAAAGTTTGTGCTATCTGCTTAATCCAATTGCAAAAAACCACTAAATTAGCGAAAATACACGGTTCATTTGGCGTGCTGCCTCTCATTTTCTTCTCGTTGTCGAATAGATGCTTGAAGAACTAGCCTTGGAAAGAATTATGAAAAAAACGATGTATGAAAAAATTTGGGAAAGCCACTTTGTTCACCAAGAACCAGGTCAGGCTCCTTTGTTATATGTAGACAGGCACTTAATGCACGAGGTTACTAGCCCTCAAGCATTTGAAGGCCTTCGCATGGCAAATAGGCCAGTGCGTAACCCACATAGCATTTTGGCGACAATGGATCATTGTGTGCCGACTAAAGATCGTGATCTTCCTATTGCTGACCCAATTGCTAAAAAGCAAATTGAAACGATGGCAGAGAACTGTGAAGAAAATGGCCTAAATTTGTACGATATGGAAAGCCCAGATAATGGTGTGATTCATGTTGTTGTGCCAGAGCATGGTTTTGTTCATCCTGGAATGGTCGTAGTGTGTGGTGATAGCCATACAGCAACGCATGGTGCGTTTGGCGCATTGGCGTTTGGTATTGGCACATCAGAAGTAGAACATGTGATGGCGACGCAAACCTTGCCACAGCAAAAATCTAAAACCATGTTGGTTCAAGTGGACGGTAAGTTGTCTAAACACTGTACTGCAAAAGATATTGCCTTAGCGATTATTGGCGTAACAGGCACAGCGGGTGGTACCGGTTACGTCATAGAATATGCCGGTGAAGCGATTGAAGCGCTAACGATGGAAGGCCGTATGACTGTTTGTAATATGGCTATTGAAGCAGGCGCCCGTGCAGGCATGGTGGCGCCGGATCAAAAAACATTTGATTTCTTAGAAGGTAAAGAGTTTGCACCTAAGGGAGAGCAGTGGGAGCAAGCATTAACGTATTGGAAATCACTGGTAACTGATGAAGGTGCAGAATATGACAAAGTTATCACCCTTAATGCATCAGATATCTCTCCTCAAGTCACTTGGGGTACATCGCCTGAACAAGTTATTGGCGTAAACGGTGCAGTACCGACGCCTGAAAGCTTTGATGATAAGGGCAAGCGTTTAGCCTGCGAAAGTGCACTTAAATATATGGGGTTGGCAGCAGAAACCAAAATGACCGATATCAACATTGATTACGTGTTTATTGGTTCATGTACTAATGGCCGTATCGAAGATTTTCGTGATGCCGCTGAAATGGCAAAAGGCACAACCGTGGCAGAGGGCGTAACAGCGATAGCCGTGCCAGGGTCTTTCCACGTGAAAGTACAAGCTGAAAAAGAAGGCATTGATAAAATATTTAAAGAGGCAGGTTGGGAATGGCGCGAGCCAGGCTGTTCAATGTGTTTGGCTATGAATGGCGATGAGCTTAAAGACGGCCAACGTTGTGCGTCAACATCAAATCGTAACTTTGAAGGGCGTCAAGGCAAAGGTGGACGTACTCACCTTGTGTCACCCGCAATGGCAGCGGCCGCAGCGGCCGCCGGTCACTTTGTCGATATCAGTAAATTAGGTTAAGGCTATGGAAAAATATACAAAACACGAAAGCGTTGCGGCATTAATGAACCGTAATAATGTTGATACCGATCAAATTATTCCAAAGCAGTTTCTAAAAAAAGTAGAGCGTAGCGGATTTGGCGTACATCTATTTCATGATTGGCGTTATTTGAATGATGGTGTAACACCTAACCCAGAATTTGAGCTCAATAAGCCTGAGTTTGAAGGGGCAAAGATACTAGTAACAGGCGATAACTTTGGTTGTGGTTCGTCACGTGAACATGCGCCATGGGCGATTGCAGATTATGGTTTTAATACCATTATCTCAACAAGCTATGCTGATATTTTTTACAATAACTGTTTTAAAAACGGCATCTTAGCGATTGTTGTGCAGCCTGATCAATTGGATGCGTTAATGGCAGAAATTAGCGCAAACGAAGGGGTTAGTTTTACTGTAGATTTAGAAAATCAAACCGTTACAACACCGGGTGGCAATGGGTTCTCGTTTGAGATTGATCCGTTTCGTAAAGAAAACATGTTAAGTGGCTTGGATGATATTGGGCTAACACTTAAGCATGTAGATAAAATCAGCGCCTTTGAAGAACAGCATAAGCAGCGTCTTCCTTGGCTTTGGGCGTAAAAGCTAATAAGCGGTTAAGTTAAGCGGAAAAATGAGCTCTCGGTATATTCAAATTATGGACACCACCTTGCGTGATGGTGAGCAAACGCAGGGGGTGTCCTTTTCGCCTGCTGAAAAAGTAAGCATTGCGAAGGCGTTATTAGAGTCGCTGCGGGTAGACCGCATCGAAGTTGCGTCTGCTGGTGTGTCCGAGGGCGAGCAAGAAGCAGTTCGTAATATTAATGAGTGGGCGCAAGCTGAAGGCTTTGATGGAAAAGTAGAAGTCTTGGGTTTTGCCGACCATAAGCGTAGTGTCGATTGGATTGTTAATGCCAATGGTAAGGTGATCAACCTTCTTACGAAGGGTAGCGAAAAGCATTGCCGAGAACAGTTAGGTAAAACCTTAGACGAGCACGTTGAACAAGTGCTTAATACGGTTAATTATGCCTTGCAGCAAGGCTTAAAAGTTAATGTGTACCTAGAAGACTGGTCAAACGGCTATGCAGACAGTCCGGAGTATGTGTTTGCATTTATGGAGGCCATAAAAGATGCAGGTATTGATCACTTTATGTTGCCTGACACGCTAGGTGTTATGTCACCTGATGAGGTGCGAACAGCGTTAACAGATATGTGTACACGATTTCCTGACGTGCAATTCGATTTTCACCCGCACAATGATTACGGCCTAGGCACAGCTAATATTATGGCCGCTGTAGAAGCAGGTGTAAGCGCCATACATTGCACAGTAAATTGCTTGGGTGAACGTGCAGGCAATGCATCTGTGTCAGAAGTTTCCGTTGTTTTGCGCGATAAAATGGGCATGGAGTTGTCCATCGATGAAAGTAACATCGTGCGTTTAAGCAATATGGTTGAAAACTTTTCAGGCAAGTGGGTAGCGGCTAATGCGCCTATTATTGGTGATGATGTGTTTACACAAACCGCCGGTATTCATGCTGATGGCGATAAGAAAGGCGGTTTGTATGAAAGCAAGCTAAGCCCTGAGCGCTTTTCTAGAATACGCAGCTATGCCTTAGGTAAAATGAGCGGTAAGGCATCACTCAGTAAAAATTTAGAGCGTTTGGGTATTGAACTGTCAGAAGAAAATCAAAAGAAGGTGCTCGAACGTATCGTGCGCTTAGGTGATTCAAAACAAACCATTACTACCGAAGACTTGCCGTTTATTATCGCCGATGTATTGGAAAGCGAGAATTACAAACACATAAAGTTACTGGATTGTTCTATCACCAGTCGACTAGATAAAATGTCGGTCGCTGCAATCAAGGTCGATATTAAAGGTAAAGAGCACGAAGCATCAGGCGATGGTAATGGTGGTTTCGATGCTTTTATCGCCGCGGTCAATAAAGTTTTAGCTGAATACAATGCGGTACTGCCAGAATTAGCCGACTACGAAGTAAGAATTCCAAAAGGCGGGCACACCAGTGCGTTAACCGAGTGCGTCATCACATGGGAAGATGAATTCAAAATGCGTAAAACCCGAGGTGTGCATTCAAACCAAGTGTTCGCATCTATTCTTGCAGCGTTACGGATGGTTAATATTCAACTTCACGAAAGAGCGTAATTAATGGCTATTGCGGACCCTAGATGGGAAGAAAGTTTTATTAAAGGTAAAGTAATTGAAGAAGGGCTATTTGGGGATTATAAAGTGGTGTTCATGACAATTAGTGAGCCTATAGGTGTATTTGAATATCCTTATCGAATGTTCTTTTTCGATCAAAACAAACCGACTCCAACTCTAATACTAAGCTTAGAATTTGGAAGAGTATTTGGAACTTGTGCTCTTGGTGCTCATAATGAGTCAGGACATATGAATTTTGGAGATGCTGAGAAAAGCATGAGATTAGAAGATTTTAAGGCATGGGCGCTTTTGACAGCAAAAGAAATATTGTGAGCAGCGAGTCTGTGTATTAAGCTGACTTGGACTTGACGCGATTTAAAATAAATATCTCTAATTAGGAAAATAAAATGAACTTCAAATCCAAAGTAATTGAGTTATGGAAGGAATCTGGCTCGCCTAAATGGAGTTTTGATGACACATTGGCAGCTTGTGTCGAAACAAATAAGTTCTTCAAAACTAACAATAAGAATCCAGCGAAAGCATTTCGTAAGGCAATTGACGAAAATAATGCAACGTACGTAAGGCAATGGATTATGGGGTGTCATTTTGAATGGTTAAACCCTAGATAACCACATTACACTTTGCGTTCTGGGTTATAACTATAAAGGCTGGTGATTCTTAAATATTTAAGAAGGAGAGTCCAATGAGAAATTACGTGCTGATTGTTGCCATTCTACTGGCATCGCAAAGTGCATGGGGTGAGCGGGAGCCAAATTTAGGCTCAGTCATGTGGTCAGCTTTCGTATGCTCAAAGTATGCAGAAATGTACGGTAACCGTAGTGAATATAAGAGGCTATTTGAGTTGGGTTATCACGTAGGAATGAAGTTTATTAATGATATTAAAAATAAAAAGATTCCTGATTCAGAAGCGGAAAGAACACCCATAGGGGTGCTTCTGGGCCTGAGTGGTCCATCTACTGATTTTTCCATTGGCCGTATTTTTGAATCCTCCGCAAACTCTGCATTTGATGAAATTGTAAAAGAAGATAGTAGGGGATTACCAATCTACAATCCAACTCAATGGGCAGATGATAAACTAAGAATCATCAGGGCTAAAAATAAATTTAACACATCGAATTGTGCCTTAATTAAATAGCCGTGAGGATTTGAAATCAACAGGGGCGGGTACTTTACCCCCCCCCCCTCTCTCTCTGTTGATATTAAACCGTCGGCATAGCTTTTAACTTCTCAACAACTTTATCACCAAATTCAACGGTGTTGATCATTTTAACGCCAGAGCCAGGTTTAGACAGGTCAGCAGTTGAGTAACCATCGGCAAAAACACCTTGCATAGCAGCCCAAACATTTTTGGCTTCATCTGCCATATCAAAGCTGTACTCCAACATCATGGCGACTGAGCCAATCATTGAGTAAGGGTTGGCCATGTTTTTACCAGCAATGTCGGGTGCTGAACCGTGAGACGGTTCATAGTAGGCTTTTTCATCTCCCAAGCATGCAGAAGGCATTAGGCCAAGAGAGCCTAAAATGCCTCCACCTTGGTCGCTAAGAATATCGCCAAACATGTTTTCCAT
>OJDD01000099.1_pt1 | contig 28969 bp, 29 predicted proteins | sample 1592591 | NCBI WGS metagenome assembly OJDD01 (sample SAMN05416809, study PRJEB24817) | seawater metagenome | isolation source: Sea water | place: Canada:Atlantic | collected 2013-07 | reverse complement strand
GCGCAGTACAAACGGTTGAAGATGCTTTGCAGCACCCGCAAACTAAAGCAAGAGACATGGTCATAGAGTCGGGCGAATACAGAGGCACGGGCATTCCTATAAAACTATCGCGAACACCGGGAAAATTTAAATGCCGCCCTCCCCAATATGGTGAAAACAATACCGAAGTATTAGCGGATGCTGGCTATAGCCCAGAAGAAATAGAGCGCTTTAAAGAAATGCAAATAACATTAGAAAAGCCACGTAAGTAGCTAATAAATAATTATATTTTTATTCTAAATGAAGCGTTTAGTCATTATTGCTCATGCACCCTCAGCAAACATAGAAAGGATGGTAAAAGCTGTATTAAAGGGTGCAAAGAGTGATGAGGTAAACGGCGTCGAAGCTACTTTTATACCAGCGCTAGAAGCAAAGGCAGAAGATATACTCAATGCAGATGCGTTAATTTTAGTTACTCCAGAAAACTTAGGTTATATGAGTGGTGGCTTAAAGGATTTTTTTGATCGTAATTATTACCCTTGTATGGATAAAACAGAGGCCATGCCCTGTGCAGTCCTTATTCGGGCAGGTAATGATGGCACAGGCACAAAACGAGCGATTGAGTCCATTTTAACCGGTCTGCGATGGAAAATTGTTCAACAACCGCTTATTTGTCGTGGTGATTTTAAAGAAGAATTTATAGGCCAAGCCGAAGAGCTTGGCCTTTTTATGGCGGCTAGTTTAGATGCTGGAATTATCTAAACCAGATAACCCATTAACGACCTAGTAGGCAATCAAGTAATGAATTTTTCCTATACTGAAGAACAGCAAGCCATTCAAAACTCTATTCAAAAGCTTTGCAAGCCTTTTGATGATGACTATTGGTTAAAGCGTGATCAAGAAGGCGGTTTTCCGCATGACTTTTACCAAGCAATGGCAGACGGCGGCTGGATGGGAATTTGTATTCCTGAAGCTTATGGCGGCTCTGGTTTAGGTATTACCGAGGCCGCGATTATGGCGAGTAGCATTGCTGAATCAGGAGCTGGTATGTCTGGCGCATCAGCAGTCCACATTAATATTTTTGGCTTAAACCCTGTTGTTGTTTTTGGTACTGAGGAACAAAAAAACCGCATGCTACGACCCATGGCTGAAGGTCGAGAAAAGGCTTGTTTTGCTGTCACTGAACCCAATACCGGATTGAACACGACACAACTTAAAACCCTGGCTGTCCGTAAAGGCGATCGTTATATTGTTAATGGGCAAAAAGTGTGGATCTCAACCGCACAAGTCGCTGATAAGCTATTATTGCTTGCAAGAACCACCCCACTGGAAGACGTAAAAAAACCTACACAGGGCTTAAGCCTTTTTTATACCGACTTCGACCGTAATAAAATCAGCGTTCATGAAATTGAAAAAATGGGTCGCAAAGCGGTTGATTCAAATGAATTATTTATTGATGGCCTAGAAATACCGGTAGAAGACCGTATTGGCGAAGAAGGAAAAGGCTTTGAATACATACTTCATGGGATGAACCCTGAGCGTATATTAATAGCTGGTGAGGCCGTTGGACTTGGCAGAATTGCGTTAAAAAAAGCAACTGATTACGCTAAAGAACGTATTGTTTTTAATCGCCCCATTGGTCAAAACCAAGGCATACAACACCCATTAGCTGTGTGCTGGTCTGAATTAGAAGCTGCTTGGCTAATGGTCATGTCAGCTGCTTGGCAATATGATAACAAGCAGGCTTGTGGTGCTTCGGCTAATGCAGCTAAATATTTAGCTGGAGAAGCAGGCTTTCATGCTTGTGAAACAGCGGTGATGACCCACGGTGGTTTTGGCTACGCAAAAGAATATCATGTTGAACGCTACCTCCGTGAATCTATGGTGCCCCGTATTGCACCAGTTAGTCCTCAATTAGCACTATGCTATATAGCTGAAAGAGTATTAGGCTTGGCTAAGTCTTATTAATTAACTCAGCGGGTGCTTATTATTCATCTAGCTGCCGTTTGCCAGTATACGGTACTGTTTTTTCAATGTGCGAGTAAATAAAAGGTGCGATTGGGTGTTCCCTTTCCTCTCGAATATGCCCCAATAAACCAGCACTGCGCGTTACCACGGCAATACCACGCATCACATCCCATGGCACACCAATTTCTGATAACACAACCGCTATCGCACCGGTTGCATTAATGGTTAGGTGCTTACCATAGACCTCATCAACCGTCTTAGATAATGTAGCAACAATATCGATATAGCGCCCTTTTACCCCCGCCTCACGTGCAATGTCAAAAAGCCGTGGTGTTCTTGGGTCATCCGGTTTATGAAAGGGATGACCAAAACCTGGAATGGCTTGGCCTGACTCCTTAAACCCTTTCACAATACGTAAACAACTCGCTTCAATCTCTTCCTCTGCGGTTATTATTTCCTGTAGGTTCTTCGCCATGCCTTCCATTGTGCCTACCAAACCACTACCAATCCCTTGTAAACCAGCGGAGATAGCACATTGAACAGACTCTGGCGCTGCCATAATCGTTAATCGAGTGGCAATAGCACTCGGCGTCAACCCATGCTCCATCAGAGTCACTAGAACAGAGTCAAAAACAGCTATTTCACCCTCACTAGGCATTCGTTGCATCAAGTGCAAAAAGAACATTTCGGTAAAGCTAACCTTACCGATCAGTTCATGAACAAGGTCTTTGTTTCGGACCAAAATTTGTTGTTCATTAGTGGTTGATATCTTAGTCTCAGGTGCTAATTGCTTTGCCATACATAAATCCTATTTTCAAAATTATTTCGGTTACTTTAAAATCAAAGTAATAAAACAAAGGAGCCCTAGCTGATAGTTAACTCAAAACAAGGTAAACATATCTCATCAGCTACTCTTATCGTTTTAAGTTTGACTGGAATATCAAAATCTAGCGCATTAAAATCTTTACCCACGAGAGAGCTGATCATCCGTGGACCTTCTTCTAAATCGATCAGCAACACGGCATACGGCACATCTTCTTTAAAAGCTGGCCCCGGTGCTCGGTAAACAACGCTGAAGGAGTGAATCGTTCCACGACCACTAGCTGCCTTGTGTTGTAAATTAACTGATTGGCATTGTCGACAAATTCGTTGTTGATAATACTGCACATGGCCGCAGTCATCACAGTGTTGTAATAATAACTCACCCTTTTTCAGCCCATCCCAAAATACTTGGCTATCACCATCGGGGGTCGGTAAGGGTTTTTCTAGCGAGTCTTTACTGGTCTTATTCATCGAGTGCTTTGTGTTCCTAAAATCGTTGTTGCCTGAGTTGAAAATCCTGCACCTAAAGTATGCACAATTCCCAATTCTGCATTATCCACTTGGCGTTCGCCGCAACTGCTACGTAATTGACGAACGACTTCAACAAAATGAAACCATGCCGCTGGAATACCTGGATGCGCATATGAGAGCATACCGCCATGAGTATTGGTTGGAATTTGGCCACCGTAAGTCATTTGGCCATCTTCTACAAAGCTTCCCGACTCGCCTTTTTTACAAAAGCCAAGATCTTCTAGCATCATTAAGACTGTACCGGTAAAACAATCATAAATGCCAGCGACATCAATATCAGCTGCTGTGACCCCAGCCATCTCATAAGCCTTTTGTGCCGAATTCACAGCCCCTGTTTGGGTTAATTCAGGCATTAAGAAAATATGTTCATGACTGTAGTACTCACCACCACCTAGTATATAGATGGGTGTCTCGGTGTAATCAAGCGCTCGCTCAGCCGAAGTCAATATCAAGGCGGCAGCACCATCTGAAATTAAGGAGCAATCTAATTTACGGTACGGTGATGAGACCATCTTAGAGTTGATGACATCGTCAACTGTAATGAGCTCAGTTTTTTGTGCACCGGGTGTACGGCTAGCGTGTTCACGAAAGGTGACTGCCACTTGCGCCATTTGTTCAGAGGTCGTGCCATATTCTTTCATATGCCGATGTGCAGTCATCGCAAAGGTATTGGCAACGGGTATGCCAAAGGGCATTTCATATTGCTGATCACGACTTTCGGTCATCGCTCTCATTGCCATATCTGGCGTCATGCCAGTTAATAGGCTATCGCCACAGGCCACTAACACCGTATCTGCTAAACCTGAGTGAATTGCGGCAGCAGCTGTATTAACAGCCGCACCAGCTGTCGCACCAGAGACTTGTAAGGTATTGGAGTAAGACGGCTGAATATTCAGGTATTCACTCAGAGCAACACTAAAACGATGAAATGATGATGCAAAAGCATTGCCAGTTAATACACCGTCAATCTCAGCTTTCTCCATATTCGCGTCCGCTAAAGCATTTAACGTTGCTTCGGCGGTTAAGTCTAATGGACTCCTCCCCGGTACACGCCCTGTCGGCGATTGCCCAACACCAACAATCGCCACTTTGCCTCTAAGAGAATTAGCCATCAACTTTATCCCCTGCTTTACATAAAATATTAGCAACGATACCCGCATTAGTCGCTTCAATTTGCAACTGCATTTTCATCGGTTCCATAACAATAACAATTAACAGCTGCCCTACTTTAACCTCATCACCCTCACTCACTAACACCCTGCTAATTTCACCCATCATTGGTGCGGTGACGCTATTAGCGGATTCAGCATCACTTTGTTTATCACTCACAAGCTATTCAGCTAGGCAACTATTTTGCTAGCCTAAACTATGCGTGTAAATCAGCTCCTGTTGCTAGTATGATTTCGTCGGTATATAAGGTTCAACTCCTAGTTTGATATTTTGCAGATAACAAACCCTTTAACGACCACCCTTTCATCACAAAAACAAGCCAACTGGCATCGAGCATAGATACCATCGTCTCTTTCTACAATCTCGTCAATTTCACCAGACACACGCACACTGTCCCCTGGGTAAACGGGACCTAAGAAAGACACGTTTAATTCACCACCGTATGCCCAACCCTGCCAGTTCCATGCTGATAAAACACGCGAAACAAAGGCCAGAGTGAGCAGCCCATGTGCAATCGTGCGGCCAAAGAAAGTCGTTTTAGCAAATTCAGGGTCAATGTGTAAGGGATTTACATCACCTGACGCATCGGCATAGGCATCAATCATCGTTTGCTCGACAACTTGAGTGATTTCATCTAATTGATCACCAACGTTATAATTTTGATAGCTTTTCAACTCGCTCATCCTTCTTTCCCCCATATCCTGGTAATCATTCCATTGGTAATCAACTCACCATGTTGATTGCGGGTTTCTGTCGTCATTTCAACGTAGTTGCGGCCTTTTCGTTCATATAATTTAAGCACTTGAGCTGTAGTGAATAAGGTTTCACCAATATAAGCGGGTCGATGGAACTTGAATTGCTGCTTTGCATGAATACCACCCGGTGGCCCAACACGTGTTCGTAATGCATCTATCACATACACCGCTGCTAACATAGGAGGAGCAACACGACGACCCTGTTCGTCGTCTACGGCTAGTTCTTTTGTTCCATCGTTAGTGGCTTTAATGTACTTATCTACACACTCTTTAGTCACTTCAAATGAAGGCACCGGGTCTAGGAAGTCATCGCCTTCAGACATGCTGCTGTATTTCACATAATCGCTCATTGTCAATTCTCTAGGTAATTAGTTTGTTTTGTATTCATAAACAGCGTCGCCTGTACGTGACATATCGCCTATTTTGATTAAATAATTCAGGTGCGCCATTGCTTCGCCTGTTGCTAACGATAAATTGAATAAACTTAAGCAATTACCATACAACTCTTCGATCACCTCAAGCCCTGACCGGCCTTGTTGGCAAAACCTTCGTAGTTGATCTAAGGATTTATAATGACCTTTCTTGAGTGCCGTTAGGCGTTCATGTAAACCTTTGAAAACACGACCGTGAGAAGGAAGCACTAGCATTTTATTACTGAATGTCGATAAGTTATCCAAACTGTCTAAGTAATCGGCCAATGGGTCTGCCTCAGGCTCATTAAATTGAACACTAATATTAGGTGATATGTTAGGTAATACCTGATCGCCCGATATTAATAAATGACGCTCTGGGTGATACAAGCAAATATGTCCTGGACTATGCCCGCTATACTGTAATAGTTGCCAAGCCTCATGATTGATAATAATCGATTCACCATCGACCAAGCGTTGATAACTAATCGGTGCCTCAGGTACACCTACGACATAACCACCTATTCTATTTTGTAACTGAATGACTTCTTCTTGCCCTACACCAAAGCGCTCAAAATATTGACACCGCACCAGCTTTTGCTCTTCCGAGTAATCTTGGCATGCCATCTGTGTCGTTAAATACTCAATTTGACTCATATGTACAGGCGCATTCGTTTTATGTGCTAACCATTGCGCCATACCAACATGATCGGGGTGAAAATGAGTAATAATTATTTTTTGAATCGCTTCATTGTTACAAAAATCAGCTAATACCTTATTCCATAAAAGGACCGACTCTTCACTAAAAAAACCTGAATCAACAATCGTCCAGCCATCGGCATCACGTAGTAGCCAAAGGTTTATATGATCCAATGTATAAGGAATAGGCATTTTTAATAAAAAAATGCCCTCCTCTACCTTCATTGGAATGCCAAACTCAGGTTTGGCATCCATAGGAAACGTCAACTTCGTCATTCGTTATAAATTGAAAGCGACGTTAAACTTGGCTAAAGCGCTGTAGATGATAATCACGGTCGCCAAACAAAGCATTAATCATCGCTAAACGTTTTACATAATGGGCAACGTCTAATTCATCGGTAACACCAATACCACCATGTAATTGAGCCGCTTGCTCACCGACTATTGAACGTGCGTCGCCTAAATAAACTTTTGCAGCAGACACACTTTTTGTACGCTCAACACCATCACCTTCAGTTACTTTTATAGCGGCTAGATATGACAAAGAACGCATTTGTTCCTCTGTCATAAACATATCAACACAGCGGTGCTGGAGCACTTGGAAGTTACCAATCGGCTGATCAAATTGTTTACGTGTTTTAAGGTATTCAACTGTTTTATCACGCAGTTCCGTTACCACGCCAACACCTTCAGCGCAGGTAGCTGCCGCTGCCGCATCAATCACATACTCAATATCTGAAAATGCATTATCCAACTCACCAACAAGAGCACTTTGCTCTACCATGACATTATCAAATGATAATTCAGAGGCGCGTAACCCATCAACGGTTTCATAATCACGCGATGTTAAACCGGCGGTGTCTTTATCAACAATAAATAAAGAGATACCTTGCTGAGTAAAATTGTCGCCGCTTGTTCTAGCGGAAACAATAATTTTATCAGCTGTTTCTGCATTAAACACCACAGATTTAGAACCGGATAAGCAGTACTGGTCCGCCTTTTTCTCAGCCGTAAATTCTACGTCTGTCAAATTGTAACGAGATTGACGCTCAACATAGGCAAAGGCCAGTTTTAACTCGCCAGCAATTAAAGCGGGTAAAATTGCTTCTTTTTGATCAGCACTTCCAGCGCGTTGAATCAGTAAACCGCCAAGCACAACCGATGCTAAATATGGTTCTACAACTAGGCCTTTACCAATTGCTTCCATCACTACAATTAAGCCTGTTTGGCCAAAACCAAAGCCGCCAAAGTCCTCTTCGAAAGGGATACCTAAAAGGCCCATTTCTGCAAAGTTTTGCCAATTCTCTTCACTATAGCCAATACCTGTTCGGCTTAACGATTGACGTGTTTCAAAATCATACTCATTTTGCAAAAACTTCAGCATTGAGTCTTGCAACATGACCATTTCTTCACTGAACTCTAAATTCATTTAATTACTCCTAACGCTTACAGACCCAACACGGCTTTAGCCATGATGTTCTTTTGAATTTCATTTGAACCACCATAAATAGATGATTTACGCCAATCAAAATAATGCGGCGCAAGTACTGAGGCTTCTTCAGGGCCAATGGGCTCTTCTTGCCACCCATCAGTCATCGACTCTTTTACATACGGCATACCAAAATAGCCCACCGCTTCCATTAATAACGCGGTAATGGCTTGTTGAACTTCGGTACCTTTGACCTTTAACAACGATGACTCAGATCCTGGTGCATCACCAGATGAGAGTTTCGACAAGACACGCATATTGGTCATCTCTAAGGCCATTAACTCAATTTCAACCGCTGATATTTTTGCTTTAAACGCGTCATCTTCTATTAACGGCTTGCCGTTATAGCGTTCTTTTGATGCCAACTCTTTAAGGCGGGTAATTTGTCTTTTAGAACGGGGCACTTGTGCAATATAGGTACGTTCATGCATCAATAATGATTTAGCAATTGTCCAGCCATCTCCTTCTTTACCAACGAGGTTTTCTACAGGGACTTTAACATTCTCAAGAAAGATTTGATTAACGACATGCATTCCATCAATAGTAACAATTGGTGTTGTGGTCACACCCGGAGCGTTCATATCAATTAACAGAAAGCTAATACCCTTTTTCTTCCGGTCTTCTTGACTAGTACGCACAAGGGTGAACATCATGTCTGCGTAATGACCATGAGTAGTCCATGTTTTTGAGCCATTAACAATATAATGATCGCCTTGTTTTTCAGCCTTTGTTTGTAAGGAGGCCAAATCTGAACCTGAGTTTGGTTCTGAGTATCCTTGGCACCACCACACATCACTGTTTAAAATGTCGCCAAGGTATTTTTCACGTTGTTCAGCCGTACCAAATTTCATTAGTACCGGTGCTAACATCACTAAACCAAAAGCGACTGTTCTTAGGCAATTGGCTGCACCACACTCTTCATCAAAAATATACTTTTGAACCGGCGTCCAACCAGGACCGCCATATTCAGCAGGCCAACCAGGCGCGACCCAGCCATCTTTAGCCGCTAGAATTTTTTGCCAGCGTACATAATCTTCTTTTTTAAGAGCGATGCCTTTTGCTACTTTCTCTTGTATATCTTTAGGATAATTTTCCTTAAGAAATTCACGCACTTCCAACTGGAAGGCTTTTTCTTCGGGGCTATAATTTAAATCCATGTATTACTCCTTGACTACTTTTTGGGTTATTAATTTTATATTGAACGTTAACCTGATTTAAAAGCTGGTTCTCGGCGTTCAGAAAAGGCCGCTAAACCCTCTTTCACATCATCACTTTTTAAGCCTTTGATGGCTTCGTTTACTTCTAACTCCAGTGCATTTTCTAAGCCTAAATCTGCACCGGAATAGGCTAAATTTTTCATCATACCAAGACCCTCGGCACTTTTAGAGGCCAATAGTTGGCAATATTCAAGTGCTTCAAGCCGCAGCTTATCATTCGGGACGAGATAATTCACCATACCCCAGTCATGCGCTTGTTGAGCTTTCAAACGACGACCTGACATCATTAAATCTAAGGCCCGGCGAAAACCAATCGTTCTTGGTAATCGTTGACTACCACCCCAGCCTGGAATGAGTCCATAATTAGCATGTTGGTCACCAAATACCGCATCATCTGCGGCAAATAAAATGTCACAAGCGAGTGATATTTCAAGCCCACCAGCCAAACAAAAACCTTGAACTGCTACAACAACGGGTAATGATGTCTTTTCAAAACTTGCACAGGTTTGATGCCCTAATTCGACAAAGTTTCTCAACGCACCACTATCGTTGGATGAAATGGTGAGTTTTACCTCGTCAAGATCAGCTCCAGTGCAAAAATGTTTTCCTTCTGAACAGAGTAAAATGGCACGAATGGCTGGGTTTTCCTCGTGAGTTTTTAGCGCATCTTGCAAGCATTGATGTACATCCATTGATAAACAATTAAATTTATCAGCCCGGTTGATGATAATCAAACCCACAGCGCCATCTGTTTTTAAAAGAACTACCTTTTCTGACATGTCATTTTCTAACATTAATTAAACTTAATACAGCACAGCGTCATGGCTAAATTTTTAACCTGCAGTTATTTTACGGCTCCAGCCATATAGCACTGCAAATTTTCTGATGGTACGACCTTTAAAAATGCTAAAAATTTCATATTAGGTAAAATTATAAGTCGCATGTACAGTCTCTTCTAAAATAAGTCCAGTAACAAGGTAACCTAAACCATAAACATCAAGGGATTATTAAAACTCAGGGCTTATTAATTCGAACTTGAGCATTGTTGTATCAACGGTATGTTTATTATCGGTATTTTGGTAATCTGCCAGTAACTTATCTTGTGCAAATTGCTGTGTTATTTGTTAAGTGACTAACAACTTTTCGGACCAACTAAAATCCACCGACTTCTCCTTAATTTTAAAACACTGAAAGTATTAAACCACATGGGAGCGGAACACTAACATTTGTTAGATTTTACAAGAAATTCAAGCGTATTTGTGGTATTTTTAACGATTATTTTCAATTACTGGAAAACAAGCTATGACCGAAGACCTTACAACAACTATTTCAACTGAATTATCAAATTTTGTACATGAATTTGACCTTAAGCAAGTCCCCAATGAGGTTCAGCAATACGCCTTACATTTAATTCTCGATGCAACTGGTATTGCTTATGCCTCTAGCCAATATGACTTTAGTAAAACAGGGCTTGAAGCATTACGTTTATTTGAAGAGCCCGGCCAACATATTGTCTTAGGTACCGGTGAAAAAATGTCTTACCGAGATGCTGCTCTTGCCAATGGTTTACTCATTCACGGGCTTGATTTTGATGATACCCACGTCGCCGGCGTGGTTCATATGACATCGGCTGTTTGGCCCTGTGTATTAGCTGTAGCCGAGAAACAAAACTCAACTGGGGCCGAAATGCTCGCAGCCTACATAGCAGGTATGGAAGTTGGTGCTCGTCTGGGTATGGTCGCAAAAGGAGCTTTTCATCAAGTGGGTCATCACCCCACAGGGCTTGTGGGGGCATTCGCATGTTCCCTTGTTGCTGCAAAGCTAATGAAATTATCGGTAGATGAAATGACCATGGCTCAAGGTATTGCTCTAAGTATGGCCTCCGGTAACTTTGAGTTTTTAGAAGATGGTGCATGGACAAAACGTTACCACCCAGGCTGGGCAGCTGTGTCAGGCATTATGGCAGCAACATTTGCTAAAGCCGGGTATATTGGTCCAAGCTTACCGTATGAAGGGCGCTTTGGTTTATATAAAAGTCACCTGATAGGCCTTGAACCAGGTTGTGACTATAGTTTGGCAACCGCAGGCTTAAACACAAAGTGGGAAGTAATGAGTGTTGGCATTAAACCTTATCCCTCTTGTCATTTCACTCATGCAGCGATTGATGCCACCTTAATATTAACTAATGAGCATCAATTGACTGTAGATCAAGTTAAGAGTATCAAAGCGCTTGTTCCAGAAGAGGTTGTTAAAACAGTGTGTGAACCATTAGCCACTAAACAGTCCCCAAGCTGTGCTTATGATGCGCAATTTAGCGTACCTTACTTAGTGGCCGTTGCATTAGTTCGTCATGATTTCACTTTAGCTGACTTAGAAGAAAAACCCCTGGCAGACCCTATTGTTGCCGCCTTAGCAAAAAAAGTTAACTATGAAGTCGATCCTAACTCCGGTTTCCCAACCTATTATTCTGGGGAAGTTCATATTACATTGAATGATGGCCGTGTACTTAAGCACCGTGAACATAAAAACCGCGGGTGTTTTGATAGACCCTTGAGTGCTGACGATATTGCTAAGAAATTTTTCCTAAACTGCCAATTAACTATCTCGGAAGAAAAAGCCTCGAAAATTCAGGCCTCTATTTTAAATTTAGCGTCTTTATCAAACGTAACAGAGTTAACAAAACAGTTGTAATAAACGCATTTAGTTACCGAATAACGTCACATCTAAGTGAGGTTATTCGGTAAGTTGCTACTTGTTTTTTATACCGTCCCAAAAAAAGCCAATTTGAGCTTCTGCAATTTCATCTATTGATTTACCGCCAGGTGAGTACCATGCGAGTGTTCTATTGAGAGAGCCCAATAAAGCCAGTCTAAAAATATGTAAATCGGTAGAGGCTTTAATGTCGCCTTTTTTTTGTGCTTCCACTAACCACCTTTTCCACATATTTTCGTATTTATCCCGTAATACGCGGCCTTCCTCTTGAACTGCATCCGGCATCTGTCCATAGTTACGTATACTAGTGGATGTGTAGTCACCTTTTTCAAGTAACGCCGCTAAATGCCCTTTAGCCGCTTCAAGTAGCACTTCTCTGCTAGGTGTGTCATCTGGTAAGGCGTCAACACGAGTGATAACTCTATTGATTATATTTTTAAGACCAATTTTTAGAATCTCAAGAACTAACTGTTCTTTTGAATCAAAATGATAATAGAGACTACCTGCTTTCATATCCAGCGCAGCTGCAATATCTCGTAAGGCTGTTCCATTATAACCTTGCTGGCTAAAAAGAGCTGCTGACGCATCCAAAATACGCTCTCGAGTTTTTTTCACTTTATTTGTCTGCGTGCTTTTTTCTTTTAACATACTTAAAGGCTTTGATTTCTTTGTTTATATCTAATTAATCAATTATAGCATTAGACTGCAATTCCTACATATTCCCGTAGTTCGGCCCACCGCCACCTTCGGGCGTTACCCAAGTTATATTTTGAGCAGGGTCTTTAATATCACAGGTTTTACAGTGCACACAGTTTTGACCATTTATTTGGAATTTTTTTTCGCCATTTTCATCGGCAACTACCTCATAAACACCGGCAGGACAATAACGCTGCGCAGGCTCATCGTAAAGTGGCAAATTTTGGCTAATTGGAATAGATGGGTCATTTAATTTTAAGTGGCAAGGTTGATCCTCTTCATGGTTCGTACTCGATAAAAATACAGAAGACAATTTATCAAACGTCAGCTTCCCATCAGGTTTAGGGTAAACAGGCGCTTTAGCTAGAGCAGCCGGTTTTAGTGTTTCGTGGTCAGGCGTTGTGTTATGCCAAGTAAACGGTAATTTTCCAGCAAAAATATTCTGGTCTAACCAAGCAAATGCACCACCTATCACAGTACCAAATTTGTGTAAGGCAGGGCCAAAGTTACGGGTTTTGTGCAATTCATCAAACACCCAGGATGCCTTATATTTTTCATCTAGAAGGCTGAGCTCTTTGCTTGATATATCACCGGCTAGCATTGATTCCATAATAGCTTCAGCTGCTAACATCCCTGTTTTCATAGCGGTATGGTTACCTTTTATTTTGGCGCCATTTAAAAAACCCGCATCACAGCCAACTAATAAACCACCGGGAAAGCTCAGCTTAGGCACCGATTGCATGCCTCCTTTGTTAACTGCACGCGCACCATAAGCAACCCGTTCCCCACCCTCAAGAAAGTGTGCTATTTTTGGATTCAACTTCCAACGTTGCATCTCATCAAAGGGGCTTAGGTGTGGGTTGGTATAATTTAAGGCGATGATAAAACCCAGTGCTACTTGGTTGTTTTCCATATGGTAAAGAAAACCACCGCCTTCAGTATGATCATCAAGAGGCCAACCAGCTGTGTGAACAACCAGCCCTTCTTGATGTTTCTCAGGCTCAATAGTCCAAACTTCTTTAATACCTAAACCATAATGTTGTGGGTCTACATTATCACGCAGATTAAACGTCTCCATCAGCTGCTTACCTAGGTGACCTCGGCAACCTTCAGCAAAAATAGTTTGTTTAGCAAGAAGTTCCATGCCTGGCATGTAACCGTCCTTTTCAGATCCATCTTCAGCAACGCCCATGTCACCGGTTAACACTCCCTTAACGCTACCATCATCATTAAATAAGATTTCAGATGCGGTAAACCCAGGGAAAATTTCAACGCCCATTCCTTCAGCTTGTTCAGCTAACCAACGAGAAACATTAGCCATACTTACGATGTAATTGCCTTCGTTATGCATCGGTTTAGGGATTAAAAAGTTAGGCGTTTTGATGCCTTTGTTTTCACCGGTTAGGTAATAAACTTCATCACCTTTAACTTGGGTTTTTATAGGTGCGCCCTTCTCTTTCCAATCAGGAAAGAGCTCATTCATCGCCGTAGGTTCCAAAACAGCGCCTGATAAAATATGCGCGCCTACTTCAGAGCCTTTTTCTATGACGCAGACCATTAACTCTTGGTCTTTTTCCTCTGCTAGTTGCATTAGCTTACATGCCGCAGATAAACCTGCAGGCCCTGCGCCTACGATGACAACATCGAACTCCATTGATTCACGTTCCATAAATCCCCCCCTAATGAATACGAAAAAAGGTGTCAGCGCTATGTTTAGCCCTGACACCCTTTTTAATTGATAAAGTGTCTATAAGGCTTTTTCAAGCTCTTCAATCACTTCAAATAAATCACCAACTAAACCATAATCAGCTACTTCAAAAATGGGTGCATCAGCATCCTTGTTTACCGCGACTATTGTTCCTGCATCTTTAATACCGGCCAAATGTTGAATAGCACCTGAAATACCAAAGGCCATATACAATTCTGGCGCAATAATTTTTCCCGTTTGACCCACTTGGTGATCATTAGGAATAAAGCCAGCATCAACAGCCGCTCTTGAAGCACCAACACCTGCGCCGAGTTTATCGGCTAAGCCATAAATAACACTGAAGTTTTCTTCACTGCCGACACCTCGCCCCCCTGAAACAACTTTTGCAGCCGCTTGAAGGTCAGGTCGATCACCGCTACCACTGGTTTTCAATCCTTCATAACGCGTATGTGTAGGTAAGGTCACTGATACCTCACGCGTTTCAATAGTAGCTGCGCCATCTTGGGCAACAGCAGGGTAAGAAGCGGTTCTAACGGTACCTAATATTAAGCCTTCTGGTGCTTCAACGGTGATGACCGCATTACCTGCGTATACCGGGCGATCAAATACGGTCGCGCTTTCAACGCGCATAATATCGCTAATTTGTGGCACGCCTAGGTGCGCAGCAACACGTGGCATTAAGTCTTTACCAAACGTTGTACTCGGTGCTAACACATGGCTATAGTCAGATGCCAGCGCTTCTATTTGTGGAGCCAATAATGCTGCAACAGCATTTTCATTCACTGGATTCTGGACTAATACCACTGTTGCCACACCTGCCAATTTTGCCGCTTGCTCTGCCACCGCACTGCCATCTGCTGCTAACACAGCAATATCTATAGCATCTAAACCCAGCTGACTTGCACATGCAACAGCACGTGCTGTTGAGCCGTTTAATTGACTGCCATCATGCTCTGCAATAACTAATACCTTGCTCATTAGATCAACCCCTTTTCTTTTAATATTGTAACTAGTTCATCAACTGATTCCACTTTAATACCTGCTTCGCGCTTAGCCGGTGTAGATGTTTTTAATACAGTCACTGAAGGTGCCACCTCAACATTTAACTCAGCCAGCGTAAGGACTTCAATTGGCTTACGCTTAGCTTTCATAATATTTGGTAATTTGACATAGCGTGGTTCGTTTAAACGCAAGTCCACACTAATAACAGCGGGTAAATCTACTGATAATGTTTCTAGGCCTGAATCAATCTCACGGGTTACTTGCGCGGTGTCACCATCAATAACTACTTCTGAGGCAAACGTTGCTTGGGGCCAATGAGATAAGCCAGCTAACATTTGAGCCGTTTGGTTATTGTCATCGTCAATAGCTTGTTTGCCTAATAATACGATTTTAGGCTCTTCTTTATCAGCCACTGCTTTTAAAATTCGAGCACCTGTTAGTGGTTGAGTCTGATCATCGGTTTCAACATGAATAGCGCGATCTGCGCCCATTGCCAATGCTGTTCTTAATTGTTCTTGGCACACTTTAGGTCCAATTGTTACTGCAACTACTTCTTCTGCCTTACCTGCCTCTTTGATGCGGAGCGCTTCTTCAACCGCAATCTCATCAAACGGGTTCATGCTCATTTTGACACCGTCGGTTGCAACACCTGAACCATCGGCTTTAACTTGTATGCGAACGTTATAATCTACAACCCGCTTAACACCCACTAAAATCTTCATTCACTCACCTTTACTTTACGTTACTTTTTGCATATTCTAACCGCCATTAGGTTCTTTTAAAAGATAATATTTTGCTAGCCTAATATTTTAGAATTTGATGCTAATTGTACAACATTGCCTAGCTCACTTTTTATCAAGGTCACTCACAATACAGCATGATTTTTTATTTCATGATTTAAATCAATGTACAACAACATATACTGATAATATATTCTTTTAAAAACAAACATCATTTCACAGACTATGGACATAAAAGAAGCGATTGAGGGACGTATTTCCGTACGTGCTTACCAAGACAAACCCGTACCAAAATCGATTATTACAGAGGTTTTAGAAACGGCAAGGTGGGCACCATCTGGAACAAATACGCAACCATGGAAAGTGGTTGTAGCACAAGGGCAGAGTAAGCAGGCTATTACAAATGCCTTATTAGATGCCGCCAGAAATGGTGTTAAACCTAATCCAGATTACCTTTACTACCCTGAAGAGTGGGTAGAACCTTTTAAAGGAAGACGTTTTCAATGTGGTATGGATCTTTATCAAGCGTTAGATATTGGTCGCGAAGATAAGGAAAAACGACTTGAGGCCTCGTTGGCTAATTACCGCTTCTTTGGTGCCCCAGTCAGCCTGTTTTTCTTCATTGACAATGTGATGGGTAAAGGTTCATGGTTTGATATGGGTATGTTCCTACAAAGTGTCATGCTGGCAGCACGTGGGCACGGCTTAGGTAGTTGCCCACAAGCATCAACCAGTGATTACCCCGATCTCGTTCGCGATATTCTAGATGTACCCGATCAATACTCGCTTATTTGTGGTTTATCGTTGGGCTACCCTGATGATGAAATGCCTGTAAATCAATACCGTACACGCCGCGAAGACGTTGAAAGCTTTACTACCTGGGCTGACTGATATCCCGCCAAGGCATGGTGCTACCTTAGGTTAATAAGGTAGCGCCAACCCACATATTTGCAGCAATCTAAAAGTATAAGCCGCTTTATAAAAAACAGTTCGGCTTAAAGGCAATGCTATTCAGCGCCTCCATCTATTCTTGCTGTCGTTAACATGGGGTAATTAATTAAAACAAATAGCGCAAAACCTGTAATCCAAAAGCATTGTGAAAGAAACACCGTCTCTATATAAAAATCATTCATAAATAAGGGTAAAAACACCCTACTCACACACCCCATCAACAATAACCACTGAGCCACTTGCACCCAAACCGAGGGTTGCTTAACACTTCTTCCTGTATGGCCTATTGTTACGCGCGACATCATCGATAATGTTAATAAGCCAAAACCGCCCAGTGTGAACGCATGCAACGGTACCGAACGTGTAATAACACTGATATAGGGTATTAAGGCAAACAATAAAAAACCTAATGTTATAAAGATAAAAGAAACATACAGCCCCCATAACAATGGGCGGCTCCAAATACCTTTAGTGTGCCAATTGAAAAGGCGAATACAAGCAATCAAAAACAAGGGTATTGCTAAATAACTACTGAAGGCGACATCCATGAAAAAAACTTCATTAATGGAAAAGGCTACAAATATAAACAAGTTTGCATTATCTAAAAATGCTGAGTTTTTTATTTGAACGGGGCCATCAACACCCTTTTCAATGAAAAAAGGCATGACGCGTCGGCCCATTGTTAACACCAGCCCTAACAATACAAACAAACCACCATAAATGCCCCAGTACAACCCTTGGTCAATAAGGCCAAATACACCTAGGTAAAAAAAGCTATTAAATAAGGCCAGTAGAAACACTTTCGATACGATACCTATCTGCCGTCTCTGCCTTGCTTTTATCACAGGTAGCACGACGGCGATAAATAGAAACACGTTAAAACTAATATCTAATATAGCCGCAGGAAGAAAAAACTCCACCCCAAACAGCATACAGAGCCGCGCACCGAGCCACATTAAAAACAGTATTAATAAGGGTTTATTTTGAAGAGTTTGAATGCCCGTCCAGTTTTTAACAGCGGTGAGTAAAAAACCAGTGACAACCGCCATCGTAAAACCATACAGCATTTCATGTGCATGCCAATATAGGCCCGGAAGATGCCCTAACGATGTTTGTACTTCAAACACATACATAAGCATCCAAACGACCATACTAACGACAGAAAAGATTCCTGATGCCAGAAAAAAAGGACGGAAACCTAATACAAAAATATTAAAATGAGGTTTTTCTTCGAGGTGGTCAGTTTGGCTACTCATCAGGCTTTTCAAACGTTATTAAACATACATTGAGTATAACAAACTGGCAGCATGGCATAGCGACTAATAAAACATAACAAATAATGAAAACGAAGCCGTTGTGAGGCCATTAAATGACACGTGGGTAATCAAACTGCCCTACTAAAACCTATCGCATCAAACTGATGCATGAATGCTAATTTTTTTTAAGCTCTACAAGAGGTATATCATGCTTATTTGCCCAGGTCACCCATTCAGCAGATGGCTTTTGTTTTAATTTTTGCGCCACTGTGTTTTTATCCAGTGAATCAAGCGCTAACTGCTGCTTAAAATTAGCTTTAAAGTGCGGCTCCAGCGCAGCGACAGCCACCCAACCATCCAATGTTTCATAAATGCTATATTCAGGTGAAACACCGCTTAATAATCCACCTTCGCTCGTTATACCGTATTTAATTGGCTGAGCCATATAGTTTGCTGCATCAGACAAGGTTATAAGGCTCTGTCTACCAGGCTCACCTTGTTGGCTCGCCATTATCATCGCCAAGCCTTCAAATGCAGCGCGTTCTGCTCCAGCTAAATCGGCTACCAATGTTTTGGGCATCTGCGGTGGGTTTATTAAGCCTAATGCCGCTTGATACGTTAAATCATGACCCGCATGATTTTCTTTCGGCTCTGGATAACCCACGATGGCAAGGTGGTTTAAATTAGGAAACTTCTGATGTAAGGCATCCCAAGCTAAACCAAGTCGTTCAAGTGCTGCTGGACGCTGAGCCGTTAAGAGTAAAGTTGCGGACAACAACATCGTATCTAACTGCGCACGTCCTTCGGCTGATTTCACATCAATTATTTCACGTTGTTGCCCATGGTTGACCTGTGCATACCAAGCTGGGCAATACTGCTCAAATGGATCGCCTTGTGGTGGCTCAACTTTGATAACCGTGGCTCCTAATTCCACAAAACGTTTAGCTGCCAGTGGACCTGGCAAGTTCAGCGCAATCGTAACAATAGTTATATTTTTTAATGGTTTATACATTATATATAAGGTAATTTATTTAAAAAGCTCTGGCGTTACTGCACGATGAAAACCAGCAAATGGCGTGATGCTTTTAGCCTTAGGCAATGGATAGACAGTGGTATTACCCTGCGATGCAGCTCCATCAACTCGAATAGTAGTACCACTAATATAACTGGCCGACTCACTAAGTAAGAAGCAAATAGATGCGCTGATTTCAGCTTCATTGCCTAAACGACCCAATGGCACAGCCTGATCTAAAGTCTTGAGCGTCGCCTTGAACTCAGGCCCATACGTATCCATACCACTAGACATTATCCAACCTGGAGCAACTGCATTAACCCGTACATTTGCATGCCCCCATTCATATGCAGCTGTCTGTGTAAAATTTACCATCCCCGCTCGTGCTGCACCTGAATGACCCATGCCTGGCATACCGCCCCACATATCCGCCACGATATTCACAATGGAACCGCCATGTGCTGACATTGATTGCTTATACACCTCTCTGGCCATTATGAAGCCGCCCGTTAAATTCGTGTTTACCACAGCATTCCAACCATTCTTAGTAATTTTATCTAGCGGTGCTGGAAACTGCCCACCTGCATTATTAACCAAACCATAAACCTCACCATGTTTAGCTATAAATGTTGCCACCAATGCAGTGACAGCTTCTTCATCGCGGATATCACAGCTACCGATGTCACAAACGCCACCATCTTCTATAATTTCATCACGTACAGTTTCTAACTTCTCTATTTTACGGCCCACTAATAAAACCATAGCACCTAAAGACGCCAGTTCGTGTGCATTACAGCGCCCAAAGCCGCTGCCGGCTCCGGTCACAATAATAGTTCTACCCTTGAATAAACCAGGGCGCAAATCAGATTGGTAAGCCATTATTAATACCTTTTATTAAACATTAAGGGACTACTTCTTCGATCTATTTAAAAATGCAGACATCATATCTTTAGCATCATCTGTATCAAATAATGGGATAAAGGCTTTACGTTCAAACTGCAAGCCCTCTTCTAAAGTTGTATTAATCGCCTTATTCACACAGGCCTTACCTGCTTTAACCGCTAAAGGTGCTCGGCTTGCCAACTCTGTGGCTAATTGCACGGCCTCTGCTTCAATATCAGCAGGGTCAAGAACCCGACTAACAAGGCCACGCTGGTGCGCCTCTTCAGCCAACAGAGTACGCCCATTCATCACCATTTCCATCGCTAATGATTTACCCACAATTCTGGCAACACGTTGCGTCCCACCAGCACCAGGAATAACCCCTAAGTTAACCTCAGGCAAAGCAAATTTTGCTCCCTTAGTCGCCAGTAAAATATCGCACTGCAAGGCTAATTCAAAACCACCACCCAGCGCCATGCCTGATACTGCGCCTATGGTTGGTTTACTGAATGTGGAGAGAGCTCTCCAACCTGTAGAAGCTTCCACCATTTCCAACATCTCCTGACCACTAAGGCCAACCATTTCTGCAATATCGGCACCTGCTGCAAAGGCTTTTTCCGAGCCAGTAATAATAACAGCAGCAATCGCGTCATCCTCTTCAAAATGCGTTAATGCATCGCCCAACTCAATCAATAATGTTGAATTAAGTGCATTGTATTGACGAGGCCTGTTAAGGCGAATTAAACCAACACCTTCAGCCGGCGATTCTATTAATAGTGTTTCATAATTCATAGTTACCCCTACCTTGCGGTTAATCTAACCGCACCGTCCAAGCGAATCACTTCACCATTTAACACGACATTTTCAATAATGTGCCCTGCTAGCGATGCAAACTCAGCTGGCTTTCCTAACCGTGGAGGAAATGGAATAATTTTACCTAAGGAATCACGCGCTTCATCGGATAGTTCTGACAACATCGGCGTTTCAAAAATGCCCGGGGCAATGGTACAAATTCTAATACCATACCGCGCCAACTCACGAGCTATTGGCAATGCTAACCCCACAACACCAGACTTTGACGCTGAATAACTAGCCTGACCAATTTGCCCATCAAAAGCCGCTACAGATGCGGTATTGATAATAACACCACGTTCTCCATCCTCTGTTGGTTCGTTTTTAGCCATCGCTTGTGCTGCTAAACGAATAACATTAAAGGTGCCAATTAGGTTGATATTAACCCCTTTAGTGAATAAATCTAATGAATGTGGGTTACCTTCTTTATCGAGCACTTTACTGACGATTGCCACACCAGCCGCATTAATAACGCCATGAACACCGCTGAATGTTTTTTGCGCAAGCTCAATCGCCGCCATAACATCTGCTTCACTGGTCACATCTGTTTTTATAAAACGACTATTAGCTCCCAGCTCTGCTTCTTTTGCCTGACCGGTTTGTTCATTAATATCTAAAATAACAACATAAGCACCCTGCTCCACTAACATAGACGCTGTTGCCCCACCTAAACCCGAACTGCCGCCGGTCACTAGAAACGTTCTATTTTTATAATCCACCTTATAACTCCTTAAATTCGTTCAATAATTGTGGCCGTAGCCATACCTAAACCAATACACATTGTTTGTAGCGCAAACTGGCCATCAGTTGCTTCTAGGCCGGCCACCATTTTTGCCATTAAACCGGCACCTGTAGCGCCCAATGGGTGCCCATGGGCGATGGCTCCCCCCCAAGGGTTAACTTTTTCAGGTGCTGGCTTGATCTCTTTCATCCACGCTAAAGAAACGGTCGCAAATGCTTCGTTTATTTCAAACCAATCTATATCTTCAATGCTTAGCCCAGCCTTTTTTAACGCTAATTTAGTGGCTGAAATAGGGCCATCAAGCTGTAAAACAGGGTCGCTACCAACAACAACACGCGCACGAAATCTAGCCCTTGGTTTAAAACCATCAGCGATTGCCATATCTTTATTTGCAATAAGTACTGCAGCTGCACCGTCTGAAATTTGGCTGGCATTACCAGCGGTCACCACGCCATCGCCATTGGGGCGAAAAATAGTTTTCAACGAGCCTAGTTTCTCAGGATCTATCTGTGCACGCACACCTTCATCAGCCGTTAAGGTAATGCTATTTCCCTCTTTGTCTAACCCAGACATTGGAATAATCTCTTTATTAGCACCCGTATTAATAGCCGTTTGAGCTTTAGCATGACTATCGATTGCAAATGCATCTACTTGGTCACGCGTAATGCCCCATTTTTCAGCCATTAAATCGGCGCTAACACCTTGATGGACTAATGGGTATTTACTGAGTAATTCTGCGCCCATCGGCTCAAAATCTTTATAAGGAGCACCTATGGTCATGTCTGTTAGCATTGCAACGCGGCTCATATTTTCAACTCCACAGGCGATCATATAATCAGCATCACCTGCATCAATCACCTGGGATGCAAAATTCACCGCTTGCTGACCGGAACCACAAAAACGATTCAGTGTTACGCCAGCAACTTCAACTGGAAAGCCAGCCATTAATAATGATTGCCTCGCAACATCAGCAGCCTGTTCACCAATCTGGGTAACACAACCGGCTATTACATCGTCAATTTTTGATTTATCAATGCCTGATTTATCAACCAAGCCTGCTAAGGCATTAGCTAATAATTTATTAGCTGGCACCTCTCTAAATGCACCATTATATCGGCCAAAAGGCGTTCTGATGGCACCGATGATGACGGCATCTTTCATAATAATTCCTTTACAATAATTGAATTTAACACTTTTTACTTACTCCCAAACCCAGTTCTTATATTGTTCTCGCAGGGTTATTTTCATAAATTTTCCGGTTGATGTTTTAGGAATTTCATCAATCGTCTCTACTGCATCAGGCAGCCAAATTTTGGCAAACTGACCTTCTAAAAACTGGCGTATATCATTCGTTGTTATCACTTTACTGTCTTTAACAACAATTACCGCCAATGGCCGCTCATCCCATTTAGGGTGTGCTACTGCAATAACCGCAGCCTCAAGCACATCAGGGTGGCCCATAATGGCGTTTTCAAGATCTACCGAACTAATCCACTCACCACCTGATTTAACTAGGTCTTTAGTCCTATCCGTTAGTTTCACATAACCTTCTTGATCTATCTGGCACACATCGCCCGTTTTTAGCCAACCATCTTCCGTGAAGCTGTCACTAGCACCCTCATTCTTATGGTAGGAGCTTGTTATCCAAGGCCCTCTTAATTCGGCGTTACCGGATGTTTTGCCATCCCACGGTAATGCATCACCCTGCTCATCTACAATACGAATATCAACGAAAGGCAAGGCTAAGCCTTGTTTAACTCGGCAAGCATATTTAGCCTCTTTATCAATACCTGATAAACTTTTTTTCACCAGACCTACTGTTGCTAGCGGCCCTGTTTCTGTCATTCCCCAAGCTTGGATAATTTTCATATCAAAGGCGTCAAAAGCACGAAATAAAGATTCTGGAACAGCAGCACCTCCAACGACCATTCGCATATTAGGCGCAGTATTCCAACGATTAGGTTCTGCTTCCCTGGCTTGTTTTATCGCCATCCAAATGGTGGGCACACCGGCGCTTAAGGTCACTTGCTCGCTTTGGTATAAATCCATCAAACTTTCCGCATCTAAGTGTGGGCCAGGTAGCGCTTGTTTTGCCCCCACTAATACAGAGGTATAAGCCAAACCCCATGCATTGGCATGAAACATTGGCACCACCGGCGTAACAACATCAAATTGGCTAATACCTAATGTATCTACCATTGCTTCTGTCATTGAATGTAAAACCGTTGAGCGATGACTATAAACAACCCCTTTTGGCTTGCCTGTTGTACCGGAGGTATAGCACATCCCGGCGGCATCATTTTCGTCAATCGCTGGGTAGTTAAAGTCCTCATCACCCAGTGCTAAGTAGTCTTCATAATTGGTAAATTCGGCGCTAACCGCTTCACCTGTCAGAGGCACAACAATCACTTCGTCGAAGTGGACATCGTTTTTAAATTGCTCGTATAAGGGCAGCAATATATCGTCAATAATAAGCACTTTATCGTTAGCATGATTGGCAATATAGGCGATATCTTCAGGGGACAACCTTAAGTTCAAGGTATGCAGTACGCCACCCATGATTGGAACCCCAAGGTACGCTTCAAGGTGAGCATAATGATTCCACATTAATGTTGCTACGCAATCACCCTTCTTAACCCCTTTTTTAGTTAACGCCGACGCCAAACGTTTAGCTCTTGTATGAATATCCAAATAGTTTGTGCGGTGCAAAGCCTTATCAGGCATTCTCGATACCACTTCCACGCCGGGATAATAAGTTTTTAACCGCTCTACAAGGTTTGTTAGTGTTAACGGGTAATCCATCATTGTGCTTTTAGTAGACATCTTCTCTCCTCGAACGTATACTCAAAATCTAGCAAGCGCTAGGTAGATTGTGACTATACCCAAGCAAGCTATCAGGCGCAACGAGCTTTACGCTGCTGTCGCTAAGTTATTTATAGAAAGTTTGTTTTGACCGAACAACGACTATTAAACCGCTTCAGTTTGATGGCATTAATAATTCTGTTAAGCACGCCTTCAAGCAACAAGACCAGCAGCATATTGAATACCTGACCAATCATGGCAGTTTTGCAGGCTTGTCCTACGCAATATTGCCTGTTGCCTTCAAAACAAGCACCCAAAATTTTTACCATGCTGGCACAACAACAACTTAGAAAAGATTATAATTTCAACCAAGAAACTATTACGTCCTAATAAGCACGCAAAAACCCCTTAAATAACTGAACAAACCCTTATGCCGTTACCTCAAAGCCCCCATGCTCGACAAGAAATTCATACCCGCCAAATTACCTGTAAGGGTTTTAAAAGGGATGATGGCTTATGGGATGTCGATGCACAAATTAAAGATATAAAAACGTACCCATTAGATAATACGTACCGTGGCACCATTGAGCCCGGCGAACCCATTCATGAAATGTGGATACGCTTAACAGTGGATACCGGCCTACTCGTGCATGATTGTATTGCGGTTACCGACCATTCACCCTATGCTTGCTGTGGTGATATCACGCCTATTTTCAAAAAACTGATTGGCAAACAGATCGCTCCCGGTTGGACACGTTTAGTCAAGTCATTAGTCGCGGGTATTCAAGGCTGTACACATTTAGCAGACCTTGTTGGGCCTGCCACTACCACCCTATATCAAACCATGGCTGGTATCGCTAAAGGTAAAACAGATCAAGAAACGTCAAAACCCTTCTATATTGATGGCTGCCATGCTTGGAGTAGTGATGGAGAGCAGGTACTCAGCTTTCACCCAGAGTATTACACCGGAAAGACTAGCAACCGTTAACTAGCTGCAGTACTTTCAATGATCGACACAAAAAACTTTTAACGGCGATACTGGTCTATCGCCTCAACCTTACCTCGTTCTACACCGCATAACCACTCCTCGAACATTAGCTGTGAGGGTTTTGCTTGATCGATGTGTTATTTTGATTCTATACACAACAAGCCGAAACCAAGTTTCGTCTGACATTCTCGCCTTACTAACGGCTTTTTCACCATGCATTGTTATTACTGATAAAAACTAGCTAATCTATGGAGTACCTTCTATCCCATCAGGTAACTATCTGGCCTTTTAATAACAGTAAAAATGCCCTCTATAATATCTATTTCTGATTTAAATCATTTATTAAACAATGAGTTAATTTATTAGCACAAATTTGTTGCCACAGCGACGCGCTAAATATTAGAATTTTTGCATATTAGCATTAGTTAATACTAAGAAACTGAGGAGAAACGAATGGCAATAGACCAACAACTGACCGCTGACGTAGCTGACTTTCTATTCTATGAGGCTGATGTATTAGATCGCCGAGATTGGGATGATTGGCTAAATCTATACGAAGACGACTGTTTATTTTGGGTGCCGGCTTGGGACGATGATACTGTTCTTTGTGAAGACCCAGACAATGAAGTGTCTCTCATTTATCTTGATGATAAGAACCGACTAAAAGACCGTGTTTGGCGCGTTAATTCCGGCTTATCTTCATCATTAGTAAGAATGCCTCGAATGGCTCACTTAGTCAGTAATGTTCGCATTATAGAAGCGTCAGAAGGGCGTATTTTAGTTCACGCTAAATTCCAAGCTAATGCCTATAAACTGGATGAATACCGTGTTGATTTCTTTTTCGGTGATTACCAATATGAGCTGTTACCAAAGGGCGACAGCTTCAGCATTAAAAGCAAAAAGGTGATTATTCGAAATGACATTATTCCACGTCAATTAGACTTTTTCAGTGTTTAAGTCATTGTTAAACCAATCAATTCAAATGTAATTAATGACCTTAGGTCGAGGGGTAAAGCCCGCACACCTAATTACTTAACAAATGGAGCACAGCAACATGAAATCTGACGATATAAAATGGCGAGTGATTGATAAACCCGGTGAAACCTTTAAAGTTCATCGTTCAATTTATACCGATCCCGAAATATACGAAGCAGAATTAAAAAATATTTACGAAAGCAACTGGATTTACGTTGCTCACGATAGCCAATTACCCAACCCAAACGATTACTTCACCACCATGGTGGGTCGTCAACCAGTCATTATTAGCCGTGATAAAACAGGTAAACTTCATGGTTTTATTAATGCGTGTACCCACCGAGGCGCGAAGATTTGCCGCAAGAAAAAAGGCAATGCCAAAAACTGGTCTTGTCCCTACCATGGCTGGGTATTTAATCCAGAAGGTAAGATTCTCGACATAAAAAGTTTAGATAGTGCTGAATTTCCAGATAACTTTGATATGCAAGATTACAACTTAACGGCCATTAAAGTTGATAGTTACGCAGGGTTTATCTTTGCCAGTTTAAATACCGATGTACAGTCTCTAGAAGACCACCTAGCAGGCGCTAAAGTCTTTATGGATTTATTTAACGAACAATCGACAGAGGGTTTAGAAATACTGCCCGGCTCATCCATGTACACTCACCATGGCAACTGGAAAATGCAAGCCGAAAATGGTGTTGATGGTTATCATTTAGATATTGTTCATGCAAGTTATCTTCAGCTAGCCGCTTTACGTGCAAAAGAAGCAGCAGAAGCCGCTGGTGGCACAGATAATGTTAAAGCTATTCAGCCCAGCAACCCTGATGTGTCAGGCGGAAATTATTGCTTAGGCAATGGCCACGTTATGATTTGGCTAGATATTCCTAATTTTCGCGATCGTGGCTTAGGTTTACAATATGATGACTTAGTTAGCCGAGTTGGTGAGGGAAAAGCCAAGTGGATGGCAGGCCGTTTACGCCAAGTGATGATTTACCCAAATGTTATTTTATTTGATGGCATTTCAACTCAGGTACGCCATTGGCGACCCTTAAGTCATGAAGAAACTGAAGTAACCGTTAATTGTATAGCCCCGGTTGGAGAGCCAACTGATGCCCGCAAGCGCCGACTCAGACAATATGAAGACTTTTATGGGGCCAGTGGTTTAGCTACACCCGATGATCTAACCGAATTTGATGCCTGTCAAGAAGGCTACAATGGGATTACATCACCTTGGCAAGATTTTGATCGAGGTATGAAAAGCCATATAATGGGTGCAGATGAAGAAGCAAAACATCTAGGGCTTGAACCTGAAAGTAGCGCACCACGTGCTGCTGATGAGTCCATTTACCATGGTGAGTATCGTCAGTGGTTAAAATTACTGATAGATGGCTCAGATTAATCCTTGTTAAGCTTAAACCTTAAAACCTGACATTATATGTCAGGCTTTTTTATGCCGAATCAAAGGGCTACCCTCCCTGTTGATTTTTTTACTAATGAGAGGGGGGATGTGACTTTTACGAAAAAGTGATATAGAGTTTAAGCTAATAACTTTTTTAGTTTAACGTTATGTGGTGAGCATATGGATATCTCAAAAATAAGCTTTTATGATGAAAAGAAAAAGGTTGTTACTAATATTCTTGATGCGGCAGTAAAGACCTTGAATTTTGACCAAAGTAGCTACCTAGCAGCGAAGGCTCAGTTGATGCGTGTTGTTGAGGAGCCAGGACACGAGGGACTTGGCTTATTCGAAGTGGTGACGATGACTAACAAGTTGATTGAAAAAGTTGCTGATCATTCAGGTTATTTGATCGTTGACTCGTCGGCATCGGCAAAGAATGATGAGAAGAGCGTATTAGCCGAACTAAACGCTTGTGAGAAGGTTGATGCAAAAGAGAAGGGTCGCGCAGCCGTGAGCGTTACTCAGTATGCAGTCTCACGACGGCGTACCTTAGGTACTGATGAGGTAAGTGGCGGGAGTGTAAAGGGTAAGGAGAAGCTACTGCAGCTAATACATTTGTTACCACCTTACATTTCGGCAGAAGATGCTGAACTATATTCGGTAAGAATTCGCTCTTCTCCTTTAGGCAGGTGTTCCTCTTCAAAGGTAGCGCGTACCACTGGCGACTTTGAACAGCTGATTGTCGAGCAAGTGCTGGACGTTTATTTTGATGAATTTGATGCATTGGTCAAGCAAGAACCGCAGGCCTTTGTTGAGCAAGTTAAGATGGTTATTGGGAAGGATCGTGACGTGGATATTTCCGTTAAGTTGCGTCAGCAATTAGCCAGTGTGAAAAGTCTAGCTGAGTTTTTGAGTATGAGGGACTTGGTTAATCGCCATATGTGTGATTATCAAAAGTCGTTTACGGTTGAAAAAAAGAAAATAAACTTGTTTTTTTGGCAAAAAGAGTAAGCTCTTTTTTAAGCTTAATGCTTCTTTTTCCAGTTTTTCCTCCTGTTGGCTTTTAAGGCGACCTTTTCAGCAATGAAAACACAGGGTCAAAAACATAGGGTCAGGTCTTGCAATCACGCATCTCCGCTTTTTTAATGGCTCGACTAACCGTTGAATAATGCACATTAAACTCATCAGCAATGTCTTTCATTAAATAAT
>OJDD01000096.1_pt1 | contig 29921 bp, 24 predicted proteins | sample 1592591 | NCBI WGS metagenome assembly OJDD01 (sample SAMN05416809, study PRJEB24817) | seawater metagenome | isolation source: Sea water | place: Canada:Atlantic | collected 2013-07 | reverse complement strand
TACAGTTTAGCAACGTAGATGCTGAACTGTATGGTGTGGATGTGGAGTGGGGCTACGAATTTACCGTAGACTGGCGTTTGGATGGGACAGTAAGTTATGTTCGTGGTCGTCGCCGTGATGGAGGTGGAGATAATCTTTATCGGATAGCACCTCTTAATACGAGAACGCAGTTAACATTCGAACAAAATAATTGGTCATTAGCCACAGAACTCGAAGCGTATAGTGCGCAAAATGATGTAGCTAATTATAATGGCGAGCAAAAATCAGCCGGTTATGGGCTACTACACGTTCGTGGTGAAATAACACCTACTGCTGGCCTTAAAGTTGGGTTAGGGGTGGAAAATATTTTAGATAAAGGTTTTGAAGATCATACCTCAGCTGTTAATCGAGCAATGAATAATGAAGAGGTTGCGGTGGGTGACAAAATACCAGGTCAAGGCCGCAATCTTTATGTTACAGCGAGCTACGAATGGTAAGCTGAAAAAGGTAAGTTTTTCCTAACGATGGTAGTAAAAAGCCTAGGTGACGCCTAGGCTTTTTTATGCGGTATTGGAAAGCAATAAAATGCTAAAAGTATATAGAGAATGATAATTGTCTCGATTAGCTCAATTATTGTTTGACGATAGAAAAAGATGATGTTTTTATAGTGTTTTGATAAATGGCTACCAAGTAGGTGGTTTTGTTTTTTATAACGTAAAAATTAATTCAGGAGAGCGTGTATGAAGATTGAAGCAGCAGTGGTCCGGGAAGGTAAAGGGGATTTTAAAATTGAAACTCTGGAGTTGGCTGAGCCAACCGATGATCAAATTTTAATTAAAATTGTTGGTGTTGGCTTATGCCACACTGACTTAACCTGTCGTGACCAGCTTTACCCAGTGCCACTGCCTATGGTGTTTGGCCATGAAGGTTCGGGTGTTGTTGAAAAAGTAGGTAAAAATGTTAGTAAAGTAGCCCCTGGTGACCACGTTGTGCTGACTTTTTATACTTGTGGTAAATGCGATGCGTGCTTATCCGGTGACCCTACAAGCTGTATAAATTCTTTTGGTCCTAACTTTATGGGACGTGCTGTTGATGGTAGCTGCACAATTCATGATCATGCTGGTGATGAAGTCGGTTGTAGCTTTTTTGGCCAATCATCATTTGCAACGCATGCATTAGCATACGAGCGTAATACGATTAAAGTAACCAAAGATGCGCCGCTTGATTTATTAGGCCCACTAGGCTGTGGTGTGCAAACAGGTGCAGGTTCTGTGCTTAATGCATTAAACCCACCAGCGGGTAGTGCGATTGCTGTTTTTGGTGCCGGGGCGGTTGGCCTTTCAGCTGTGATGGGTGCTGTGGTAGCTAATTGCACAACAATCATTTCGATTGATGTTAATCCAGATCGTTTGGAGTTAGCTAAAGAGTTAGGCGCGACGCATACTTTTAATGCTTTAGAGGTTGACCCTGTTGAAGAGATTCAAAAACTAACCGGTGGGGCAGGTATTGCTTATGTGCTTGAAACCAGTGGTGTTGCACCAGTGTTATCTCAAGCGGTTATGTCATCTTGTGTCGGTGGTGAAATTGGTATTGTTGGTGCGCCAGCTATGGGCACAACGATTCCTCTAGATATTAACCACATGCTATTTAACCGTAAATTGCGCGGTATTGTGGAAGGTGAATCAAACTCGGATATCTTTATTCCTCGGTTAATTAGCCTGTATCAACAAGGTAAATTCCCGTTTGATAAGTTAGTTAAGTTCTATGATCTTGATCAAATTAACGAAGCGGCCGAAGATTCAGAAAAAGGAACAACGCTAAAAGCGATCATGCGCCTTCCTAAGTAGTCATCTGTAGGGTAGTAGTAAACCGGCGTTATATAGCGCCGGTTTTTTTATGCCTGATCTATTTGTCGCGGTGCTTTCTATTGCTAGTACCTCAGCCGTTTTAACAGTACACACTTTATGCTGTACTTAATTGTCTATGCCTTGTAATCTAACGACCATTAGTTATTTAATAGTGATTAGAAATTAGGAGGTAATATAATGTCAACAAAAAATAATTCCACCCCGAGCCTTGATTGGCCAGCAAAAACAAACCATGTACCAAAGGAAGTATTTGAAATGGAGGGCTTATGGGAAGAGGAGCTGAAAAATATTTTTTATGGGGAGGAATGGCATCCTATTGTTCACCGTGCTGAGATTCCTAACCCAGGTGATTATAAAGCGGCTCAACTGGGCGAGATCAATGTTTTTGCTGTACATGGGGATGATGGTGAAATTAGGGTATTCCAAAACACTTGCACACATCGTGGAACCTCACTAGTTACTGAAAGTTCAGGTAATAAAAAGGAACTTGAGTGTCCTTATCATCGCTGGTTATTTAATTTAGAGGGTGATTTGGTAGGCTGTCCTGGTGATCGTGAGTTTTCTCCTGATTTTGATAAAAAAGACTATGGTTTGTTAAAGTTACGCGTAGAAGCATTTTATGGGCTTTATTTTGCGACGATGAGTGATAAAACCCCGCCGTTGAAAGAATATTTTGGAGAAAGCTTTTATGAACCGCTTCAACGCTTATTAGGGGGGGATGGTCGCTTGAACCTAATCGGTTATCAAAAGGTAATATACGACTGTAACTGGAAGGCTTATTGCGATAATGACGGCTATCATGGTGCTTTATTACATAAAGCTTTTGCGATGTTAAATTGGCAAGGTGGGCAGGGTACGCAAATTGTTACTAAGAATGGACACTTATGTTTCGATTCAGAACTGACGATGCCTGATCACGTCGATGCGCTAGAGGATGGCTCTATTCTAGATTTTAAAGGAACAGAAACAAGCAACGGTTCAATCGTTTTAATGTCGTTCCCGATTACAGTTTATACAAAACACATGGATATGCTGAATATCCGTTATTCTTTCCCAAAAGGACCCAAAGGGGTAGAAGTCCATTATGCCTACTTCTCACATCAGGATGATGATGATGAGATGGTGAGACACCGTATTCGTCAGTCCAGTAATTTACTGGGGCCTTGTGGCTTGATTAGCATGGAGGATGCATCGGTTTTTTCTCGCATTGATAAAGGCAATAGAACACAAGGTGATGCTATTTTCCAGAAAGGGGTAAAAGATGAATATGCTATTCCGCTGGAGGTAGGGCAAACAGATGAAACTGGGAACCTTGCGCGATGGGAGCGTTATAGAGAATTAATGGGTTTTGAAAGGAGAGCAAAATGAGTAAGTTTTCATCAGTCAATAAAGAGCTTATTGAGATCTTAAATAACGAGTACATCTCTGCCTTGAATGATTTTAATATGGATAATTGGCTAGCCTGTTTTAGTCAGCAAGGGCAGTATATTTTGACCGCTGAGGAAAATATACGTAGGAACTTGCCGGTTGCATTTATGTTGGATGATTGCTATGCGCGATTAAAAGACCGAGTAAAACAAGTAATGGAGATTCAATATGATTCATCTGAGCATTACCAAATGCGTCACTTTACTCAATTAATATCCGCTACGGAGTCAGAGAATGGAGTCATTGAAACGAAATTTAATTTCTCAGTTTACTATACGCCGCGAGATACCCATCAGACGGAAACGCTTTGTGTGGGTAAGTATGAAGATAGTATTGTTATAGAAAAAGGAGAGGCGCTATTTCAAAAGAGAGTCGCGATTGTTGATACCAACGTACTGCCACGTTATGTGGTTTACCCAGTATAGCTAAACTACTTTATCGTTACAAAAAAACCGAGTAGGTGTAATTACTCGGTTTTTTTATTTTGCGATAGAGAAAATTACGCGCTAATAGTTTCCTCTGTTGGTTCGCCCAACCAATCTGGCCAACCAGCAGCTTTATTGGCCTCCCTTGCAAGAATTTTCTCCTCAGGTGTAGCACGAGTAAGGTCCCATTCTTTGAGTTTAGGTTGAGCAAGAAACTTAAACCAAATGGGTGGAACAAGAGCTGCATTGAAGGATAAAAACATACTCGGACCTTGTGGGCCATCAGGTGTTGGTTTTAGTTCATAAAACGGGATATATGAGTCCAAGTGGTGATCGTTATGATTTGAAATTTCATATGCGAGCGGGCGAATGATGTAGGATAAGTGGTTCCAAATATGACGTGATTCATAAGGTTGGCCTTCAACCCTGACTAAACCATTGTGTTGGAAGTAGTTAAAACCCTCGGCAAATAGTTTAGCCAGCATTAAGCCGAAAATGCTTATCACCATCGCATAAACACCGCCAAACCAAGTAACGATTCCAATAAGTATCACAACTTGAACGATAGCACGTACTAAACGTCCACTCGGAGACCATATGCTCTTATTAGTCTTTTTACCCTTTTCTCGTTCTGCATGAATAAAGTCTTTATAGCTGCCAAAAGAAGCCCTAAACATATAGGTATAAATGTTTTCACCTCGTCTTGCGGTATCAGAGTCTAAAGGTGTTGCTAGGTTAACATGGTGGTTATGGATATGGGCAACGTCGCGAGTAGGGTCTAGAAAAAAAGTACCCAATAATGTAGCAAAATAACGCCCAAAATCTCTACGGTGTAGTAACTCATGAGTGACTGGTACGTTAGGCATGGCGCCTAACAATCCCAGTGAAAATACTGCGCCAACCATATCTATAACAGGAATAGAACCTGTAACCTGAACCGTCGTGTTGACCCAATGAACAAAGCTCGCATACAAACCAATCATGAAGAATAGATGAAGGTAAAGAGGAATGTTGACGATAAAAGGGTGATTTATTTTGCGCATTTTAAGGTCTGGTTTGGCTAATACATCGAGAATTGTTATGGGTATTAACAGCCCGACACCGACCCAAACCCAGTGACCACCTAGGGCAAACCCTCCGATAGCAATGCAAACAAGGACGGTTCCAAAGTAGTATCGCAAGTAATCCATGACTCTCTCCTTTAACGATTAAATTTATTTTTATTTTAAAGAAGTACCCTAGCATAAAAAATAACTAACGAATGTTATTTTTTCATTGCTTGCTTTAAGAGCTTGGGTTATGGTCTTTATCATTGTTCAATGGTATGGCTATCAGCCACCATTAAGTTATATTAAAACTCAAAAGGAAATGAAATGATTCGCTATAAAAAATTAGGTTATGTCGCATTGGGTGTTACCGATCTTGAGAAGTCTATTGCTTATTATCGTGATTTAGTTGGTTTGCAGCTCAATTTGCAAGAGGAAGGGGTTGCTTATTTCTCTTGCAGTGATGATCACCATAACCTTGTGCTCTACCAAAATGATGTTGCTGGTTTAAAACGCATTTCATGGGAAGTGGAGAGTGATTCAGAGTTAGATAATGCAGCGGAAACTTTTAAAAAGCATGGGCTTGATGTTTATGAATTACCTATCGATGAGAGTAAAGCAATGTGTCAAGGACGCACTTTACGCTTTATTGAGCCCAATGACGGTATATGCTTTGAGCTCTACAGCCAGCAATATAAACGCAGCCTACCCTATAAAATAACAGTCAGTAAAATTGCCCGTTTGGGTCACGTGGTCGTGAGTTTTTCAGATTGGGATGCCTCGATTAAGTTCTTTAGAGATGTGATGAATTTTGATACATCAGACTCTATAGACGGCTTTATAAACTTTATGCGTTGTTTTCCTAACCCCTACCATCATACGTTTGGTGTGAGTAATGCGAAATTAAGAGGCGATAAACCGGGTTTACACCATGTTAACTTTATGGTGACAGACATGGACGATATTGGCCGTGCTTTAAACAGAATGCCAGAAAATGAGATACCGATTGTTTTTGGTCCAGGACGTCATCCGCCCTCAGGCAGTATTTTTTACTATTTCCTAGACCCAGACGGGATGACAGTTGAGTACAGTTTTGGCATGGAAGAGTTTCCTGAAGAAAATCCACGCAAACCAAGGTCGTTAGAACCGCGGCCAGATTCTGGCGATTATTGGGGTGGTTTACCAACCAAAGATTGGGCTCAACGAGGTGATATTTTACCGGCTAAACCACAATTGACAGGCGAGTTACTTTAGGAATTAGGTTAATTACTTTAAGGGTTTACAGTGATTATTGATGTACACACACATGTAGTTCCTGAGAATTTCCCAGCGTACGCAGGCACTAATGCAGCTAATCGATGGCCATCAATGGGATGTTGTGACCAGCCTCATCATCGATCAGTTTTAATTGCTGGTAAAACATTTCGAGAGGTGAGCCACCATAGTTAGGATGCCTCTCAACGTCTGCTTGATATGCAAGTGGAAAAGGTTGATCGGCAAGTGTTATCTCCTATGCCCGAGCTTTTATCTTATTGGTTTGATGTGGATGATGCTGTGCGTATGTGTGAGCATATGAATCATACGGTTGCTAGCATGGTTAATAGCTCCCCCAAGTCTTTTTATGGCCTAGGGATGGTTCCCTTACAAGACCCTGAACGTGCAGCCAAGGAAATGTCACGTTTACGTGCTGATTATGGTCTGTTGGGTATTGAGGTAGGCACGAATATTAATGGGCGGCCTATTGGCGACCCCTTTTTTGAACCTGTCTTTGCAGCTGCGGTTGAGCATGGTCTATCTATCTTTATTCATGCTTTGCATCCAGCCGGTGTAGAGCGGATTATTGGTCCACCGGCCATGTCAGCTTTGGTAGCATTCCCAAATGAAACAGCTTTTGCGGCGGCTTCTTTAGTCAGTGGGGGCATGTTAACCAAGTATCCAGAGTTACGCATTGGCTTAAGCCATGGCGGCGGCGGTTTTGCCATGATGTTGCCGCGAATGATGCAAGGCTGGGAAACAATGGGGCGTCATTTATTTGCCGAGTCGCCAATAGATATCGCACGGCGGCTCTATTACGATACCTTAGTGTACGATAATCAAACACTTCAGTATTTAATCGATTCATTTGGCATTGAGCAACTCATGGTGGGTTCTGATTACCCCTTTGTCATTCGTGAGAAATCACCTGGCAAGAGAATACAATCATTAGGGCTTAGTAAGCATGATATGGCGTTACTTCAGTCTGTGAATGCGCAACGTTTCCTAGCTTGCTCTAGGTAGGCAAAACATTCATTAATATTTCTAAGCCATTCTTATTTAAAAATAGCAATAACATAAAGGGGAGCATTTTATGAAAATAGACGCAGCAATAGTAAGGGAAAGTAAAGGAACGTTTGAGTTTGAATCGTTAGAGTTGGCAGAACTGTCAGACGAGCAGATTTTGGTGAAAATAGTTTCTGTAGGGCTTTGTCACACTGATTTAACCTGTCGCGATCAAGCTTACCCTGTTCCCTTGCCTATGGTGTTTGGTCATGAAGGAGCGGGCATTGTAGAAAAAGTGGGTAAAAATGTCACTAAGGTCGAGCCTGGTGACCATGTTGTTTTAACTTTTTACACATGCGGCAAGTGTGAGGCCTGCTTGAATGGAGAGCCGGCGCGATGTGAAGCGGCTTTTGAACCTAACTTTTTGGGTCGGGCTGTTGATGGTAGTTGCACAATCCATGACCATTTAGGTGCAGAGGTTGGCTCGAGTTTCTTTGGTCAATCATCGTTCGCTAGCTATTCGCTATCCTATGAAAGAAATACTATAAAAGTACCTAAAGATGTGCCGCTGGAGCTACTGGGGCCTTTAGGCTGTGGCGTTCAAACAGGTGCTGGCTCGGTGCTGAATGCCTTGAACCCAGCAGCAGGTAGTGCGATTGCCATCTATGGAGCGGGTGCAGTTGGGCTTTCAGCCGTTATGGGAGCTGTTATTGCAAACTGTACGACGATTATTGCGGTTGATGTTAAGGAAAACCGTTTAGCGTTAGCAAAAGAACTTGGGGCCACTCATGTTATTAATGCCGCTGAGCTTGACCCTGTTGAGGAAATTAAGAAAATAGTGGGTGGGGCTGGTATTGCTTACGCACTTGAAACGAGTGGGGTTCCAAAAGTGTTGGTGCAAGCGATTAACTGCTCAAAACCTGGGGGGGAAATAGGTATCGTGGGCTCACCAGCATTAGGTGTGACGATACCTGTAGACGTAAGTTTTATGTTGGATAACCGGACGTTGAGAGGCATCATACAAGGCCACTCTAACTTTGATATTTTTATTCCAAGTTTGATTGAGTTGTATAAGCAGGGTAAATTCCCATTTGATAAATTGGTAACATTTTACGAATTTGATCAAATAAACCAAGCAGCGGAAGACTCAGAAAAAGGAACAACGCTAAAAGCGATTATGCGTCTTCCTAAGTAGTTATTTGTAAGGAATTTAAAAAAACCGGCGCAATATGCGCCGGTTTTTTTATATCTATGGTAGTTTGTAATCGTCTTGGGTCATTAAATCTAAGCCGCACTGAAGGTTTTCAATATAAGAAAAAAACTCTGGTATTGCCTTTCCTGATAGAGCCCTACCATGTTGTGGCACAATTAAGTTGATATCGAGTTGACGTACCATGTTGACCCAAAAGCGGCCTGCTTTGTTGCTACACATATAGCGCCTATGAAAGCCATCCATATAGGGCATGATGTCGGACAGCTTTTTAACCTCTTTACCCAATTCACTTTGCGGGCCAAGGTTTGCGCCCATATCACCTGAAAATAAAATCTTACTCACGGGATCGTAAAATTGGAAATTTCCCTCGGAATGTAAAAAGTGTGCGGGAAGAGCTTTAAGCTGAATAGACCCTAATAATAAATTTGTCCCTTTGTCTGGCATGGCGATAACACGGTTGTCGCTTTTACCGGGGCGGGTGAAATGGGGGATAAAGCGCTCCCATAATTCGGGCACAACAATTTTGGCCTCGGTGCCCGAGAGCCATTTATTTAAGGAAGCAACAATATCAGGGTCTTGGTGAGAAGCAATAATATAATCAAGTCCCTTAACGCTCGTCAGATTACAAATCTCAACAAATAAGCGTGAATATGTCATATCACCGCCAGGGTCAATTAATGCTGAGTGCTCTTCGTCAATAATTAAAAACTGGTTGGCTTGGACGGCTTCTTTGCCAGTAACCAAATCTCGAAAAACGTGACAAGAATGTGTTCCATTGTTAAATATTTCCATTTCACTTTAGTCTCTTGAACTTATTAACGTGCGTCAAGTTGAGTAGATGTATGAGTTATTTAATACTAAGCGCATTAACTATAGGGTAAATGTTTAAAATAAGTTGTGAAAGCCTTTGCACACGGATGAAATATTTGTTGAAGAAAACAGACCGTCAACTACGGCGGTAAAACTAGCGCCTGCGCTAATGATAGGTCTTACGTTATCCACGGTTATGCCTCCAATTGCAACGATGGGGATGCAGATATTTCTTTTGGCATTGATGAGTGTATCAATAGTGGCTAACGGGGTACCGGGCTTTGTTGATGAGTTAAAGAAGCGCCCAAAAGCAACATAGTCGGCACCTTGCTGTTCAGCTGTGATGGCTAAGGCAATGTTATGGTGACAGGTGATGCCAATCATTGCGCTATTACCTAATAATGCACGGGCATGTTGTATAGAGCCATCGGTTTGCCCTAGATGAACCCCTTCTGCTTCGCAAGCCAAGGCAAGTTCTGGGTCATCATTGATAATCAATGGAACGCGGTACCGAAGGCAGAGTGTATGAATCGCTTTTGCTCTAAAGGTTCTTTCTGAAGCGGTGCTGATTTTATCTCGATATTGAAGCAAGGCGATGCCACCGATTAGCGCTTTTTCCACCTTGTCTAATAACAATGAGGTATCACTTATGTCAGGGGTGATAGCGTATAGGCCTTTTGTTGGAAAGGATGGGCGCATTAGCTACAAGCGAACAGGAAAAGCCTGCCCGTGGCCAATTTGTTGGGCATGACTAATGCAAGTGTTAGTGTACTCTTGTGCTTGTTCAATGGCGTTAGAAAGGCTGGTGCCTTGGGCAATTAAGGCTGCTATTGAAGCGGCGAGGGTGCAACCTGTACCATGAAATTCACCTGCCTGACGAGGCCATTTAGATACATGTATGGCTTCATGGGCTTGGAAAAAATGATTGAAAATGCTTGGGCCTGGCGTATGCCCTCCAGTAATTAAAACAGAAGCAACGCCTTGTTCTAATAGCTGAGCCCCTAGTGCCTTGATGTCCGTGCTATTACTTAAGCCCGTTAATTTAACAGCTTCTAATGTGTTGGGTGTTAATACAGTTGTTAACGGTAGGAGTTTTTTCCTTATCGTATTAATAAGCGCCGTATCGGCCAGTGGGGTCCCATCGCCGCAGGCTAATACGGGATCAAATATGACAGGAATGTTAGGGTGTTTTCGTAACAGGCTGGCAATAGCCTCTACACATTCTACAGAGCCAGTTAAGCCAATTTTAATAGCAGACACCGCTAGGTCGTTTAATAAGGTGTTTGCTTGCTCAAGGATATTAATACTATCCAGCGGGATAAGCCGATGCACCGTGTAGGAATCCTGTACGGTCAGGCAAGTGATGATTGAGCAAGGGTGGCAGCCAAAGTAATGGATCGATTCGGTGTCAGCCTGAATACCTGCACCACCGCTTGGGTCGTGGCCAGATAGGCTGAGCACGATAGGTTTCTTATGGATGTTGTTTGAAGGGTGTGACAAAAAAGCATATTCCAGTTGAGTTTTAATGGATGTTAGAGGAATAAATTTATAACAACAAGTGCCTGTTTGGTGGCAAACGCGTAAAATAGCCGACTATTTAAACGTTAATACATCGAATAATGGCACAAACAGAAAAACATACTCAGCTTTTAGACTTATTAAAGCAACGCATTCTACTGCTAGATGGTGCTATGGGTACGATGATTCAGTCGTATGATTTTAACGAAAGTGATTATCGTGGAGAGCGTTTTGCTGACTGGCCAAGCGATGTAAAAGGCAATAATGATTTATTGTCCTTAACCCAAGCCGATACAATTCGTGCGATTCATTTGGCTTATTTAGAAGCGGGCGCAGACATTGTTGAAACGAATACCTTTAACTCTACTCGTGTCGCCATGGCGGATTACGATATGGAGGACTTATCGTATGAAATTAACGAACAGTCAGCGAAGATTGCTCGCCAAGCTGCCGATGAAATAGAGGCTAAATACCCAGGACGTGTCTGTTTTGTGGCCGGTGTTTTAGGTCCCACTAACCGCACGGCGAGTATCTCTCCCGATGTAAACGACCCCGCTTTTAGAAACATTAGTTTCGATGAATTAGTTGATTCTTATACTGAATCAATAGATGGGTTATTAAAAGGCGGTGCCGATATTATTTTGGTGGAAACCATTTTTGATACGCTGAATGCAAAAGCGGCTTTGTTTGCGATTGAGCAGTATTTTGAAACCCATGATGTTGAATACCCAGTCATGATTTCAGGCACGATCACCGATGCGTCCGGTCGAACATTATCGGGGCAAGTGACGGAAGCATTTTGGAACTCGTTAAGGCATATCAAGCCAGTTAGCATTGGCTTTAACTGCGCGCTGGGTGCCGAAGAGTTGCGTCAATATGTGGAAGAGTTATCTCGCGTTGCAGACACCTATATCAGCGCGCACCCTAATGCGGGTTTGCCGAATGAATTTGGTGGTTATGATGAAACGCCAGAAGATATGGCGACTCATATTCGTGAGTGGGCGCAAAGTGGTTTTCTAAATATTATTGGTGGTTGCTGTGGTACATCGCCTGAGTTTATTAGCGCGATGAAAAATGCAGTGGCAGATTGCGCGCCACGAAAAATTCCTGATTTAGAAACGGAGTGTCGCTTATCTGGCCTTGAGCCGATGAATATTACTAAAGACTCTTTATTTATCAACGTGGGCGAGCGTACCAACGTAACGGGTTCTGCGCGTTTTAAACGCTTAATTAAAGAGCAAGACTACGAAACAGCCTTAGATGTAGCGCGCCAACAAGTAGAAAGTGGTGCTCAGGTGATTGATATCAACATGGATGAAGGCATGTTGGATTCCAAGGCTGCAATGGTTCGCTTTTTAAGCTTGATTGCTGCCGAGCCAGATATTTCGGTTGTGCCCGTGATGATTGATTCATCTAAATGGGAGATTTTAGAAGCCGGTTTAAAATGCGTGCAAGGCAAGGCGATTGTTAACTCAATTAGCTTAAAAGAGGGCGAAGATAACTTTATCGCACAAGCCAAAACCATTATGAGTTATGGTGCAGCGGTTATTGTGATGGCGTTTGATGAAACAGGCCAAGCCGATACATTTGAACGGAAAGTAGAGATTTGTACACGTGCCTACAATGTCTTAACCGAAAAGGTTGGCTTCCCAGCTGAAGACATTATTTTTGACCCGAATATTTTTGCAGTTGCCACGGGTATCGACGAGCATAATAATTATGCGGTTGATTTTATTGAAGCCACCCGAGTGATTAAACAGACGTTGCCGCACGCGATGGTGTCGGGTGGGGTATCTAACGTATCGTTCTCATTTCGTGGTAATAATACCGTGCGCGAGGCCATTCATGCAGTGTTTTTATACCATGCCATTAAAGCGGGTATGGACATGGGAATCGTAAACGCAGGGCAGTTAGCAGTGTATGACGATATTCCAAGCGAGCTACGTGAGTGCGTAGAAGATGTTATTTTAAACCGCACGCCAGGTCAGGGCGAAAGCGCAACAGAAAACCTATTGGCGGTTGCTGAGAAATACCTTGATGGTGATTCAGAAGAGGCAGTGAAAGAAGCCGCTGAATGGCGCTCATGGCCCGTCAAAAAACGATTAGAGCACGCACTCGTCAAAGGCATTACCGAATTTATCGAAGAAGATACCGAACTGGTTCGACAAGAAGTCGATCGTCCTTTACATGTGATTGAAGGCCCGTTGATGGACGGGATGAATGTGGTGGGTGATCTGTTTGGCGAGGGCAAAATGTTCTTGCCACAAGTGGTTAAATCTGCCCGTGTAATGAAAAAAGCGGTGGCTTACCTTATGCCCTTTATGGAAGAAGAAAAGGGTGATGTTATTAGCAATAATGGCAAGGTTCTAATGGCGACTGTTAAGGGTGATGTGCACGATATTGGTAAAAATATTGTTGCCGTGGTGCTGCAATGCAATGGGTTTGAAGTGGTCGATTTAGGCGTGATGGTTCCCGCAGATACTATTTTAAAACAAGCTAAAGAGCACAAAGTGGATGTGATTGGTTTGAGTGGCTTGATCACACCCTCGTTGGATGAAATGGTACATATGGCTAAAGAAATGGAGCGGCAAGGGTTTAACATGCCGCTGATGATCGGTGGGGCGACCACCTCGCGCGCGCATACTGCCGTTAAGATTGAGCCAAACTATAAAGGTGCCAGCGTGTATGTAACCGATGCCTCACGTTCAGTTGGTGTGGTGACTAACCTTCTTGATACAAACCCAGATAATAACTATCGGCAGCAAATCAGAGATGAATACACCGAGGTACGAGAGCGGCATAAAGGTCGTCAATCAACCAAGCGCCAGTTAAACCTAGAAGATGCACGAGCCAATGCAACGGAAGTTGACTGGGCTAACTTTACGCCAGTAAAACCGAGCTTTTTAGGCACAAAAACACTCAATGATTACCCGCTAGCCGAGATTGCCGAGTTTATCGATTGGTCACCGTTCTTTCAAACATGGGAATTAATTGGCAGTTACCCTAAAATCCTCGATGATGAAATTGTGGGAGAGCACGCACGTGACCTGTTGAAAGACGCACAAGCGATGTTAACGAAAATTATCGACGAAAAATGGTTAACAGCCCGTGGCGTTATTGGCTTTTACCCCGCAAATAGCCGAGTAGATGATGTGGTGGTTTACGAAGATGAAACTCGTCAAACTGAAAAGGTGGTTCTACATCATTTACGCCAGCAAAACATCAAGCCACCGGGCCGTAAAAATTATTGCTTGGTTGATACCATTGCGCCGGAATCATCATCGCTTAAAGATTATATTGGTGGTTTTGCCGTAACGGCTGGTATTGGTATTGAGGAGCACTTAAAACGTTTTGAAGCTGAACATGATGACTATCAATCCATTATGCTTAAAGCCTTGGCTGATCGTTTGGCCGAAGCGTTTGCCGAATGCTTGCATCAGAAAGTGCGTACCGACTATTGGGCGTATGCACCAAGCGAAACACTGGCTAATGATGAGCTAATTAATGAGAAATACAGCGGGATTCGTCCAGCACCGGGCTATCCAGCATGTCCCGATCATACCGAAAAAACGGCCTTGTTTTCCTTATTAGAGGCGACCAGTGAAACCGGTATTGAGTTAACCGACAGTTTTGCCATGTACCCAACAGCAGCGGTGAGTGGTTGGTATTTTGCGCACCCCGAGGCGCAATATTTTAATGTGGGTAAGCTGAAAAAAGATCAAGTTGAAGACTATGCGCAGCGTAAAGGCGAAAGTATCGAGTATGTTGAACGCTGGTTGGCACCAAGCTTAGCGTATGACCCTGATGACAAATGAGTTAATTTTTTACACCACGGAGGGCTGTCATTTATGTGAGCAGGCACAGGTTTTATTGCAAGACCTGTTGCGAGAGTACCCAGCGAAATACCAAATAGAAATAGTTGATATCGTTGATTCTGAAACACTCATTCAACAGTATGGAACGAGAATCCCTGTGCTGATCAACGTTGCTACTAAAGAAGATTTAGGGTGGCCTTTTGACTATCAATCTTTGCTTCATTTCATCGGTCTTGAAAAAGCGTGATAATGGTAGGTGTTATTTCAGACACACATGGTTTACTAAGACCAGAGGTGCATGATTGTTTACAAGGTTGTCAGCATATTATTCACGCGGGTGATAGTGGTTCGCCTGAAATTATTGCAGAATTAGAGAGTATAGCGCCCTTAAATATCATCCGAGGGAACGTTGATAAAGCAGATTGGGCAAAAAAGATTCCAGCGACCGATTTTTTCCAAATAGATAAGACAACTATTTATTGCTTACATAATTTACAAAACTTGGATTTAGACCCGAAGGCCGCAGAGCTAGACCTTGTTATTAGTGGTCATACACATCAACCTGCGTTGTTTGAAGAAGATGGGGTTAGCTTTTTAAACCCAGGCAGTATAGGCCCACGTCGTTTTTCGTGCCCGATATCCATGGCAAAAATATATTTAAATGGTGAGCAGTTAAATGTTGAGTTTATTTCTTTTTAAAAATTAACTTAGTTATAGAGGTTGGTGACAGCAAACCTCTCTAGTTTTGTTTAAAATATAACTACCATTGAATGGTTTCAACGCCATCAAATGTTAGCTCGCTGCCATCCGCCATCTCAACAACACCTGAGGTATCCGGTTGGAGATCAAGTGCGCCGGCTGCCAAATCATATTCAACTTGTTCACCATCCACCGTGATTTTCCACGGAGTATCACCATCGTCAGGGTTTGCTACGAGTTGTATCGTGTCTGTCCAACCAAGCCCACCGTGGAAGGTGTCATTTCCTTGAGTGAACAAATATGAGTCATTTCCTGTTCCGCCAGTAGCTGTATCATCACCTGTACCGCCACTTAACGAGTCGGCACCAAATCCACCATGCAAGGCATCATTACCAGACCCGCCTTTCAGCGAGTCATCGCCAAACCCACCGTGTAAAGTATCACTGCCTGCCTCACCATTAAGGGTGTCATGTCCTAATCCTCCCCAGATTTGATCATTTTTCTCTGACCCATCTACAGTTTCACTGCGCCATGTGCCATATATCTCGTTATCATCAGAACCGGTAACATTAAGAGTAACTGTTGCCTGATCCTCGCCACCATTTTCATCGCTGATTGAGTAGTTAAAAGAGACAGTTTGAAGATCACCTTCTGACATTGAGTTAAGCGACTCATCAGGTGTAAAGCTTATTTGTTGTTTTCCATCAACTTCAACAATTTCGGTTGTCCCGAGGACATTGCCGTCCGCATCGGTTGCTGCACCTGAAGTCGTTATTGTTAAACTGTCCCCCTCGGCATCGGTATCGTTTGAAAGAACATCAATAACGAGTGAATTATCTTCATCGGTAGTCAGTGGGAACAATAACTCGTCGCTTAAGTGCGCATCGCCTATCAGTGTTAAGTTGAAGTTACCGACATTATCAGAGACTTGTCCATCGTCAAGTGAGTCCATATCCCAGTTAGCTTTAGTATCGCCATCAACCGACACCTCCACATGGTGATACTGCCCCTCAAAGGTTTGGTTGGCATCAAATCCACCGCCATTGCTGTCTTGTTCTTGGCCAAACATTAAGGTTCCATTTTCACCCAGGGTATGCCCTTGGGCGATGGTTGCGGTTCTTTTTTCTTCACCATCGAGGTAAAACTTGGCTTGGCCTGTTTCGCTGTCCCACTGAACATTAAACGTATGTTCGTTTCCATCGTAAATTTCAGAGGCATTAATCCCGGATGAGACAAAAGTATTTGCTATACAAAAGTTTAAATTTCCCTCAGGGCTATTGAAGACTAAAAACTCATTGTTCTGGCCATCAACTGCGTAAGAGAGCAGAGCTGTGGAACTGCCGGTATCGGTTGAGGAGACGGTGATCGACATATCAACCGAGCTTGCGCCCCCTAATAGTTCGGGGTTATCGCCGGTGCTATCAAGCACTAAGGCACCACTATTGGTTGATTGATTGACGGAAATACCATTGTTTACGCCAAGAACGGTAAAGTGGCTACCGCTATCGACATCGGTATTATTGGCTAATACATTCCCGGCTATTTCATGTGTGGTTGATGCGTCATTGTTGCCTAGCTCAGAGATGGCGGTAGCATCTGAATTAAAGTTAGCCTGATCATTTACCGCCATAACATCAATAGATGCGGTAGCTGATTCGATTGTAGTGCCATCGGACACGGTGAAGGAAACCGGTACGTCATCACCGTTATAGTTATCAGCTGGGATGAAGGTCCACGTGCTATCGCCATTATCAGTAACCGCGCCAAATTCAGTGTCAACTGTCACGGTTGATATGCTCAGTGCATCGCCATTACTATCTGAGCTGTTGGCGAGCAATTGATCTGCGGTAAAGGTTATGGCGGTGTCTTCATTGGTTGATCCTAGATCAACATTAACAATCACCGGTGCATCATTCACTTGTTCAATGTTTAACGATACGCTTGCTGTATCAGTGCCTCCATTGCCATCGCTAACGGTGTAGTCAAATGAAGCCTCACCGTGGTAGTTTTCCTCCGGTGTAAACACAACATTGCCATCATCATCCAGGCTAACGGTTCCATGGGTATCATTCGTTGCAGCCACCGAGGCTATTGAAAGGGTATCGCCATCAATGTCGGTATCGTTAGCGAGTAAATCTGCTGCGCTGATGGTAAGCGCTGTGTCTTCGTTGGTTGTTAAACTTTCAAGCGAGTGAGTTAAACCGTTGTCTGATGCAACGCCGGTATAGTCTTGATGCGCCACTTCCCAGCCTTGCTCGCTTTGTTCTGAAACTAAGACAAATGAACTTCTAAATTCGGCAGTATCCAGCGTGCCTGCGTTTGCGCCTATGTCGACCAAGGCCTCTTTTGCCTCAGGGCTTAATTGCCTTGTCCATTCATCTGACGTAGTAATAACAATGCGCGTACCTGTATCGCTGTTTTGGACACTGGATAGATGATCAACCAGCCCTGCCGATGCGGCTGAGTTTCCATAGGTATCAAAACTTGTTGATGATAAGAGAGCATCCTCTTCATCCAGCAGCGTTACTGTTATGCCTCTTGAATTACCGCCTGTATGTTCCCCATTTATCGTAACGCCTCGGTTAGAGTCCCTATAATGTGTATCTTGATAGCCTGCTGAATGGATTTCTACCGTTACCTCACTGCTGTCATCGATAGCCACAGGGTTATCCTGCATTGGATCAATGGTTAGATTAACGGTTTGTGTGAAGGTTGCACCTTCATTATCTATGATAGATAGGCTAACGGTATCGGCACCGTTGTAGTTTGCATCAGGGGTATAGGTGATATTCCCATCGGCATCGAGTGAAACAGTGCCATGTTCAGCCGATAGTGTACTGCTATCGATAGTGCCATCTAAATCGTTAGCAGTAGCGATAACTTGGGCGGTATCTTCTGTAATCGTTGTGCCGATGATAGTGATGCTTGGTGCATCATTAACGCTGTCAATATTTAACGATACAGTTCCGGTATCAACTCCGCCCTTGCCATCGCTAACGGTGTACTCAAATGAGGCTTCACCGTGGTAGTTTTCTTCCGGTGTGAAATTTATTTCCTGCCCCATGCTATCTGCTCTAACGATAACATTATCGTAACTTACACCTCCGTCGTTATCAGCAGTCCATAGGCCAATCGTTCCTAGTGGGGGTTGTTCGGTAGATGTTAGTAACTCATTACCATCAATATTGGCATGAATACCTGATTCATCAACACTGATAGTTAGGTTGAATTCATTAGGCAGCTCGGCATGGTCAACTGTATCAATAACTGTTTTAACACCATTTTCAACCTTTATTAAATTAAAGTCTTTATGGTGGCTATTGGTATCGTAGCTTGTTGAATAATCATCCCAAGAGGCTTGGTAATAATTATTGCTATCTTCAAAAGAAAATACGATGCCGACACCGTTATTGTAAGTGTTTCCCGTGTTCGCATTAACATCAACAGATACTGAGTAATCTGTGCTGACGGCATCACTGCCCATTTCATGAGAGAAAATACCTTTTGCGGAGTTGCTTCTTTCTCCAACAGAGGAAGAGTCAGACTCCCAGTTGCCTATATCTCTTCCATTAAAACTAACTTCTGCCCAGTCACCTGAGTTGCCATCATCAAAGTTATCTTCAAATGCAACCTTGTTAACTAGCTCTACGGTTCCATGGGTATCATCTGTTGCAGCCACTGAGGCTATTGAAAGGGTATCGCCATCTGCATCGGTATCGTTAGCGAGTAGATCACTGGTATTGATAACAAGTGAGGTGTCTTCTGTTGTATCAAGACTACTACCGCCGTGCTCTAGACTTGCACCTTGGCCTAAAGTGGCATCGTTGCCGTGTCCAGACTTGTCTACTAAGCGGTTGGCCCCATCAAAGTCTAAGTTTACGACTTCTGTGCCCTCCACAGTCATTGAAATATTATCAACATTTCCATCCATGGAGTATCGGCCACCACCATAAGGGCGATTTCCAATCATCAAGTCATTCCCATCATCTACAATTCCACCGGTGTAACTTTGGGTATAAGTGCTCGTCTCCCCACTGCTGTTGGTGTTACTTATGGTGACATTTTCTCCATCGTAACTAAATTGAATGTCGTTAATAGAGTTCACATCGTAGCTTACATCTGTTTGGTGCCAGGTCCAGGATTGGTCTTCTGTCCGCATGGCAAATTGAAGTTCTCCATGGCCATTAAATGCAAGCTCAACAGCGTTCTCTTTATTAAATATAATGTCGTAATTGCCTTGCTCTCCATCGGGTGTAACAGAGATAGAAAGGGCGAAATTTTCTGAGCCATTGAGGTTAATGCTGGCAGAATCTTCAACTGTTATATTTGATGTTGTTGCGTCAGTTAGCTGAGCTAAATTATTAGTACTGTCATCGATAGCCACAGGGCTATCCTGCGTTGGATCAATAGTTAAGCTGACAGTTTGTATGGAGGTTTCGCCCTCATTATCTGTGACAGATAGGCTAACGGTATCGGCTCCGTTGTAGTCTGCATCAGGGGTATAGGTGATATTCCCATCGGCATCGATTGAAACAGTGCCATGTTCAGCCGATAGTGCGCTGCTGTCGATCGTGCCATCTAAATCGTTAGCGGTGGCGATTATTTGGGCGGTATCTTCTGTAACCGTTGTGCCGCTGATAGTGATGGTTGGGGCATCATTAACGGCCGCAACATCGATTGATGCTGTTGCGGTATCGGTTGTCGTACCATCAGAGACGGTGAATGAGACAGGGACATCATCACCGTTATAGTTCTCAGCAGGATTAAACGTCCACGTGTCATCGCCATTGTCGGTGATAGTGCCAAACTCAGCATCGACTGAAATTGCACTGATAGAAAGATCATCACCATCGACATCGGAACTGTTGGCAATTAGATCAGCAGTTGAAAAAGTGAGCGCTGTATCTTCAGCGGTTGTTAAATCAATATTGCCAGCGACCGTTCCATCATTAACGGCTACGACATCGATCGAAGCGGTCGCTGAATCAGTTGTCGTTCCATCAGAGATCGTGAACGACACAGGGACATTGTCACCGTTATAGTTCTCCGTGGGGTTAAAGGTCCAGGTGTCATCGCCATTATCGGTGATGGTACCAAACGCAGCATCGACCGAAACGGTGGTGACCAAGAGAGCATCGCCATCGACATCAGAACTGTTAGTTAAAAGTTGCTCTGCTGTGAAGGTGATTGGTTGATCTTCTAAGGTAGCTAACTCAATATTGCCAGCCACTGGGTCATGTGTGATGTTTTGAGTAGGTAAAGTTGCTACATCAATATTGTTTGCTTCAGCCGTATTTTCAACAAGTGGGGAGGGTTCTGAAGGAAACTCTGTTGTTTGTTGTTCTAACGATGCTGTTAATAACTCGTCTTGTGAAGAGACATGTTTTACTGAGGATTGTAATGAATGTAGTGTATTGTCAGGATCTAACGTTTTATTGTTAGTTTCTTGGTTGTTAGTGAGATCGCTTGAGTATACAGAAGAAGTGGTATTCACTTCTCCTTGTGGATGCGAGGGGGGCTGCTCTGTCCTTTTAAAATTTTCTTCTGAAGAGTTATTGGGCTGAATATTTTTTTGATTAAAATTGTCTTTTTCTAGAAAAATGTTTTGTAAGGCGAGCTCCTCATTATTCTGGGTTTCAAGGTGAATTGAGTCGTCTGTTTTTTCTAGTTTTTGTTCGTGAGTATTGTCAAGTTCAAATAAATCTTTGGTTGCTTGTTGACGATCATTTTGGTGTTCTTCAGGATTATTCTCTTTTGACATAAACGTGCCCATACTTTCTTGGTTTAATTAAACAATCTAAGTATTGACTAAAAAATCTAATGGGCTGAAAGTGCTTGTTAGTTTTGTGAAGGTGGTCACAATTTGGGAAAAAATAATTAAATTTTTTGGGGCTTGTTTTTCATCAAATCCTAACTAAACTCAACTTTAATACCAAAAACTTTTGAAATATCAATGATTGGATTTTGATGCGTACTTTAATACTACCGGATAGTTGGCGTAAGCCTGAGGTGATAATTTCTTCACTGGCAATTAATTTATTAGCCCTTGCTTTACCGATTGTTATTTTGCAGTTTTATGACCGCATTATACCAACAGAGGCGATGGATACTTTTTTAGTGTTGATGCTAGGTATGTTGTTGGTTATCGTGCTGGACTGCATTCTTAAAACGTTACGCTCCACTGTTTTAAGTTGGGATAGTGCTAAATTTGATCATGCGGCAAGTTTGGACTCAATGGACCTGGTTTTACATTCGGATACGCTAAACTTCGATACAAAGCCTGCTGGTTATTATATTGATAAGATTCAAGCACTAGAAAAGATTCAGGAGTTTTACTCAGGTCAGTCAATCTTGCTGTTGATTGATCTTCCTTTTGTCTTAGTTTATTTGATATTAATAGTGGTGATTGCAGGGCCGCTTATTGGTGTGCCTCTTGGGTTATTAGTACTTTTTGGCTTTATTTCTGTTATCGCAGGTAAAAAGCTTCATCAAGCTTTGATGGAGCAATCTAAAATGGAAGATCGTAAACGAAACTTTGTGATTGAAATACTTCAAGGTATTCATACTGTTAAAGCTTTGGCAATGGAATCATTCATGCAGCGGCGCTATGAAAAGCTTCAATTGCAATCAGCTGAAAGCGTTTATGAGTTAAGTCGTTTGAACAGTATCGTCCAGGGTATTGGGGCAACATTTTCCCAGATAGCTGTTGTTAGTTTCGTGGGTTTTGGGAGTCTTTATGTGGTCTCAGGTGAGTTAACAGTGGGTGCTTTAGCAGCAGGGACGATGTTAACGAGTAGGGTGTTACAGCCAGGTTTGCGTGCTATGGCTGTATGGGTTCAGTTTCAGTCAGTGCGCTTAGCGCTGCAAAAAGTGAATGAACTGTTTACTTTGCACCGGGAAGAATCTGGCGAGATCAGTAAGGATGAGCAGTTAGAGGGGAATATTGAATTAACAGACGTCTGTTTTAAATACCCAGGTGAAGAAACGAACCTTATTAATCAGTTATCATTGTCAATCAAATCTGGTGAAGCGGTTGGGATTACTGGTCGTAACGGGGTTGGGAAAAGCACATTAATCGATTTGATGTCAGGTTTCCTTCAACCGAACCAAGGTTTGGTTGAAATGGATGGTGAGGCATTGACTCACTATAATGCGGAATACCTACGTTCTCAAATTGGTATTATCCCTCAGCATGGTGCGTTTTTCGAAGGAACCGTTTTAGAAAACATGACGCTTTATCGAGAAGGAGAAGCGATAGAGCAAGCAATAGAAATTTCTAAAGCCCTAGGTTTGAATGATATTATTTCTAAACTGCCAAATGGATTAGATACTCATATTGGAGGAGCTTCCAAGGATAGTTTGCCGGAGGGAGTGAAACAAAAAATAGTGATGGTTCGATCACTAGTCGGTTACCCCAAAGTTATTTTCTTAGATGATGCAAATGCCAATTTTGATTTGAAGAATGATCAAAAGTTGGCGGAGATTGTTACAAAGCTGAAGGGGCGTCGTACGATGGTTATCATTTCGCATAGACCTTCTTTTTTACGCTTATGTGATAGGCAACTGGAATTAAAATCAGGCAAGCTAGTAGATTATAAATTGCCAAGTTATCAAGACCAGGGTCTGCCACCGAGTTCAGGTGACGTGAAACCTCAGGCAACTATTTAATATGAGTATTGTAAAAAAAAATGATTTTTCGGAAAGTTTTTCTGAGGCTTTACGTGATAATAAGCTTGATAGCTTTTCTGCCGGTTCGCCTTACGCAGCCTCTATTTATCCTCTATTAAAAGCCTTAGGCTGGCAGAACATAAGACGTGAATTAATAGAATCCTTGCCGCATTTTGCAGAAGGGATTGATTTGGTTGATGTGCGAAATATATTGGTGAATATGGGGTATGAGAGTGCACCCATGCGAGTTGGTGTGAATGCGCTTAAGGCTGAGTTATACCCGGCTTTATATGTTGCCGAAGATAAGGGTATTTTCGTGCTTATCGACAGGCGTGGTGATGAGGTCGATTATTTTGACTGTCATAAAGAAGAGGCTAAAACTGTCAATGTATCAAGCTTGGATGTCAAAGGGACTGCGTATTTGTTTACCGACAGTTCATCACAAGCAAAATCAGGCATAGAAGGTAATAACTCGCTATCTTGGTTTGGTAATATGGTGCATAGGTTTAGGAGGCTTCTTTTGCACCTCTTTGCAATGACGTTTGTTATTAATCTAGTCGCTTTGTTTGTACCGTTATTTATTATGTTAATTTATGACAAGGTGATTGGTGCAAAATCATTGGATAGCTTGCCGCTTTTAGTATCAGGGGTGGCTATTCTAATTTTGGCTGACTTGGTGATGCGGTATTTCCGGTCAACCATCATGGGTGCAGTTGCTGGTCGTATGGATTATTTAATTGGGGCTGAAACATTTAAACAGCTGCTATTTTTACCGCCTATATACACGGAAAGGTCTACAGTCACTGCTCAATTATCGCGTTTGAAGCAATTTGAGTCAGTACGTGATTTCTTTACCGGCCCTAACGCGTCTATTGTCATGGAGCTGCCCTTTGTCTTAATGTTTCTGATAGTCATTGGTTTTTTAGCGGGTCCGATTGCATTGGTCCCGTTGTTGATGGTTGTTGTATACGTTGTTTTTGGTTGGCTTCTAAGGCCTGGTCTCGATAAAAAAGTTATGCGTTCGGGTAAGGCGAGAAGTCAGCGCCAAAGCATGTTAATTCAGACTTTTGAAGGGCGAAAAGAGATAAAAGCTATTGGTAATGAAATGATTTGGCAAGGGAAGTTTAGAGAGCTTTCAGGTGAAGCAATAGCATCAAATTATCAAACGTTTATTACCAACTCATTAATGACTAATTTATCTCAATCGATAATGACTCTAACAGGGTTGGTCGTCTTAGCTTTGGGTGCGATCAGCGTGATGGAAGGGACTATGACGATAGGTGCTTTGATTGCGACGATGGCTTTAGTTTGGCGAGCTTTATCACCCTTACAAGGCGCTTTTCTTTCGGTCTCAAAGTTTCAGCAAACTATTTTGGCTATCAAGCAAATTGACCAGCTAATGCGGCTAAAGGTAGAGCAAAAAGGTGCCTTTTCTGGTTTGATGTCTAAAGAGCTTTTTACATCATTTAGTGTCGATAGAGCTAGTTTTCGGTATGCGCCAGACCAAGATCCCGTATTGCTGGGTGTTTCCTTCGAGGCTAAGCCAGGAGAAATGGTGGCGATTGCAGGGTACACCGGTTCAGGAAAGTCTACGCTGTTAAAACTAATCGCAGGTATGTATAAACCTCAAGCAGGCTCTTTGCTGTTTGATGGGCAAGATATTAGGCAGCTAAATACGATGGAGTTGAGGCGTTCAATTGCCTATGTTCCGCAAACAGTACAGGTGTTTCATGGCACTATTGCACAAAATATGCGGCTTAATAATGGTTTGGCCAGTGATAAAGAGATAGAGGTAGCCGCAGAAAAGGCAGGTATTTTAGAAGATATTTTAAAGCTTCCAGAAGGTTTTAATACGCGGTTAGGTGATAAATCGATCAATAAACATCCACCGGGTTTTATACGGGCAATTTCTATTGCCCGTGCACTAGTAAGCCCTGCACAAATCATTTTGTTTGATGAGCCTGGTGCTTCATTAGATGACGATAGTGATAGACAGTTGATGAAACAACTAGAAAAGTTAAAAGGTAATCGAACCGTCATTATGGTGAGCCATCGTCCCAGTCATATTCGTTTGGCTGATAAAGCTGTTTTATTAGATAAGGGCGCAGTTCAGTTTATAGGGGAGCCTAAGGAAGTGATATCAATGATGATGGGGCAAAAAAGTGAGTAAACAATTGGATAATACTGAAAAAAAGAAGCAAGAAGGTTTACCTCGCGCACGCGCACGTTTTCTGGCACAGGCTATTCAGCTTGAAGAGGCCGGTGTTTCTAAGACTATCAGGAAGGCTGTTTTTTTCAGCTTCTTTCTTTTACTGATTAGCATCATTTGGATGTCGGTTACCGAGGTTAATGAAATGAGTGTGTCGAGAGGGGAGGTCGTTCCTGCTGGATATATTTATAATATTCAACACCTTGAAGGAGGGGTTGTGAGTGAGGTTTCTGTTCATAATGGAGACTCGGTTCAAAAGGGCGATTTGTTGGTTCAGTTTTCAGTGCCGGCGACTCAATCAGAATACGGTCGCCTAGCTTCTAGGCAGGCTAGTCTTAAGTTGTCTTTAAGAAGGCTGCATGCGATTGAAACGGGTCTGTATCCAGATTTTGAAACCTTAGGTAAAAAATATCCTGATTTATCGAAAAAACAAATGGAGAGCTACCATGCGCAAGTGGCTAACTTTAAAAATGAACAAGCTGTGATTGACGCACAAATCAGTCAAAAAAGTAGTGAGTTAGAACGCCAGAAAAACCAGATAACGGGACAGAAGAAAGAGCTGGATCTGCTAAAAAAACAGGTGAAAATGAGGCAAAAACTGGCTGATATGTTTATTGTATCTGAATCAGAATTATTGGCTATAAAAAGTGATCTCGCTTCGGCAGAAAGCCGATTGAAGTCAACTCAAGATGGCGTGTTAACGGCCAAAATGGCACTAAAAGAAACGCAAAAGAAAAAACTAGAGATTAAGTCGGCACAGGCAAAAGATTTAAAGCTTGAAGCTTCTGATGTGGCTGCTCAATTAGCTGAATTAGACGATGACTTAATTAGTGAGGGCGACAAATTAGACCGGCTCAGTGTACGTGCACCTATTTCTGGCATCATCCAAGGATTATCAATCACAGGTATTAATGAGGTCGTTAAGTCTGGTGCAACGATTCTTCAAATTGTACCGGTTAATGATGATTTGATTGTTGAAGCACGGGTATTGCCCAATGAAATTGGATATATTCAGCCAGGGCTAAAAGCAGACGTTAAAATTGATAGCTATGATTCAAGTCGTTTTGGTTCAATTAGTGGAGTGGTTAAACAGTTATCGCCATCTACGTATTTGGATGAAAAGGGGAACCCTTATTACAGAGTTAAGGTAGTGCTGGATAAGTCATATGTGGGAAGTAATCCTAGGCAAATGAAAGTTATTCCTGGAATGACTGTAACGGTTGATATTATTACCGGTTCAAAAACTATCATGGCGTACCTTATCAAACCGGTTTCAAGAGGTTTTAGCAGCGCCTTTAAAGAGCACTAATAGATAAGGAAATACTCGCTTGATCAGTTCTAGTCGGGTATAGCTTGCGTTTGGCTAAATTGAGGAGCTTTTATATCTTGTTTGAGCCATTCCATTTTTGGCAATGACTACAGTGGCAGGTTGTGGAAAAGAGAGGGGACGAAAGAATTTAATGCTGTATAGAACCACAGAGGCACTGGCCGGTTTTACCATTATTTTTCCTAAAGTGGTTAATCAAATACGATACAGCGGTTTTTATACACCAGTACTTCGTTTTGCAAATGATGCCTGATAGCACGGGACAGTACGATTTTTTCATTATCCTGACCTTTTCGCTTCAGATCTTCGACATGATCGTTATGCCTAATTCGAACAATATCTTGCTCTATGATCGGCCCAGCATCCAATTCGGTGGTGACGTAATGGCTCGTGGCACCAATGATTTTTACACCCCTTTCATGTGCTGAATGATATGGTTTGGCACCGGGGAATGCCGGTAAAAAAGAATGGTGAATATTGATGATTTGGTGTGGGTAATGGTCAATAAAATTGGCGCTTAGTATTTGCATGTAACGTGCTAATACAATGGTATCAATTCGGTGTTCGGCGAGTAGGGCCAGTTGGGTGCTTTCTTGTTGTTGTTTATTATCGGCATTTATTGGAATGTAGTGGAAATCAATGCCTGCATTTTCGGCGGATGATTGGTAGTTTTTGTGGTTACTAATAATCAATGGAACATCGACATTCCATTCGCCAGCTTGGTAGCGTGAAAGGATGTCGAATAGGCAGTGCCCGTGTTGTGATACAAAAATAGCTAGCCGAGGTTTTAGATTGGAATAGGCGATGCTCCAATTCATTTTAAGCACTGAGCCAACGTATTCTGAAAACTCTTTTTCTAATAATTCTCGGTTAACGTCAGTATCACTCAGTTGCCACTCAACGCGCATAAAGAAATGCTGATCTGCCACATCAACATGTTGTTCTAAATCAACAATATTGGCATTTTTTTTAGCGAGAAAATCAGTTACTTTTGCAATAATCCCCGGTTGATCAGGGCATTCTGCTAATAAGGTGGCGGTTATTTGCTTGTTCAAGTTAAGTCCCGTGAGTTCAGCTATCTTTAGCGATAAAGCTCGTATTTTTGAGCAGTTGCTGTGTTTTATTGACGCGCTCGTTTAGTAAGGTTTCAGTGTAGTTGTTAGCATGAGTAAAGCCCCATACTGGGTTCGGCCATGCAGCATCTGTTTTAAAGCGCACAATATGATGAAGGTGTAATTGGGGAACCATATTACCTAGGGCGGCAATGTTCATTTTATCTGCACAAAACCCGTTATTTAAAGCCTTGCTTAGCTGTAACGACTCTTGTTGAAGTTTTTGTTGATCACTAGGGCTTAACTGAAAGGCTTCGCTAATATTTGCTTGCCGTGGAACAAGAATATACCAAGGGTAATTGGCGTCTTTACTTAGCAATAATGCGCACAGTGTAAAATCTCCAAGGTAGTAACAATCTTCAGCGAGTTGCGGGTGTAATTGAAAGTTCATATTTAGGGTGTTTCGCGTTTCCAGTGTCCAGATTTACCGCCTTTTTTTTCAAGTAATCTTACGCCTTGAATAGTCATGCCGCGGTCAATAGCTTTGCACATATCGTAAATGGTGAGTAAGGCAATTTGCGTTGCATTCAGTGCTTCCATTTCAACCCCTGTTTTACCTGATGTGGTGACAGTTGTTTGGCACGCGATGTGGTTCTTTTTTGTATCAGGCTCAAGTTTAATATCTACATGAGTGATGGGTAGTGGGTGACATAAAGGGACAAGGTCGGCCGTTTTTTTGCTGGCCATAATGCCAGCAATACGGGCAATACCGAGTACATCGCCTTTTTTATTGTCACCGTCAATAATGCGCTGCAAGGTGCTCGCTTCCATTTCAATAAAACCTTCGGTTATGGCGGTGCGGTCAGTATCGGCTTTTGTGCTAATGTCCACCATGTGAGCATCACCCGCGGCATTAAAATGTGTAAGTTCAGACATAATCTAGTCGCTCGGTTCCTTTGTTAGCATGATAATATAACGAATTATGACACAATCAAATAACCAGATGTATGAAGAAACGATGTCGATAAAAGTACTTTATTTTGCCAGTTTAAAAGAGTTATTCGGGCGAAGTGAGCAACAGCTGAGTGTAGATGGATTAAATACGGTGGAAGATGTGTGGAAACATGTTAGCGAGGGATACGATGTGTCGCAGCAAGTTTTATATTCTATTAATCAGGAATATGCGCAGGCAGACTCTTTAGTGCAAGCGGGTGATGAAGTAGCCTTCTTCCCCCCTGTTACCGGTGGTTAATGATGATTAAGGTGACCGAAAATGCGTTTGACCCTTGGCAAGAGCTATCGACCTTTCAACTAGAGATGAGACGTGATGGTGAATATGGCGCGTGCGCTAATTTTATTGGTACGATGCGTGATATGAATGAGGGTGATTCAGTCAGTGGTATGTTTCTTGAGCACTACCCAGGGATGACTGAACGGCATTTAGATAAAATTGTTCAGCAAGCAAAAGAAAAATGGAACCTGCTCGAAACATTGATCGTACACCGAGTGGGCGAACTATTGCCAAATGACCCCATTGTCTTGGTCGCTGTATGGTCTGCGCATCGGAAAGATGCGTTTGAGGCGAGTCGTTTTATTATGGAAGACCTTAAAAGCAAAGCGCCTTTTTGGAAAAAAGAAAGTGTTATTGAGGCTGACCAACAGACACAAAAAAACCGCTGGGTTGAGAAAAACACCAGCGGTTATTAAGCAGGACAAGCCGTTTTAAAAGTGAGGTTTCTCCTCTATAGCGTTGTAACGAGCAACACTTTCTGTAATTTCTTTGGCGGCACCATCAACCCCTTCCCAGCCTTCAATTTTCACCCACTTATTCGCTTCTAAATCTTTATAGTGTTCAAAAAAGTGCGCGATTTGTTTTAATGTGACAGATGAGATATCTTCATAAGACTTCACGTCATCGTATAAAGGTGTTAGTTTTGATACAGGCACGGCCAATACTTTTGCATCTTCGCCAGCTTCATCGGTCATTTTCAAAACACCAATGGGTCGGCAGCGAATGACTGAACCATTCATAAGAGGGATGGGGGTGATAACGAGCACGTCTACAGGGTCGCCATCATCAGATAAGGTGTGAGGGACATAACCGTAGTTGCAGGGGTAATGCATTGCTGTGCCCATGAAACGGTCTACAAATAATGAGCCAGACTCTTTATCAACTTCGTATTTGATAGGGTCAGAGTGTGATGGAATTTCGATAATAACATTAATGTCATAGGGTAAGTCTTTCCCAGAAGGGACTAAATTAAGGCTCATATTGTTTCCTGTGTTTTATAGGTAGTTAATTGTTGTGCCGCATTATACAGGGGAGAATTGATTTAATTAAGTTTTCTGCTTGCACCAAATCGGTAGGCAGCGTAAAAAAGAGGGGGTGTTATATTTTTTATGAAGCAAATGAGCAGCAAATAGAATAATCATCAGGAGAAAACTATGGAGTTGAGTCACTTATTACCCCCTATTATTGGGTGTTTTGGTTTATATGCAGCGAAGTATGTATACGGCTTGGTAATGAAGTACCCGGAAGGTGAGGGTGTTGTCGCAAAAATTGCTGAGCAAATTCATTTAGGCGCAATGGTTTTTATGAAGCGCG
>OJDD01000091.1_pt1 | contig 31326 bp, 22 predicted proteins | sample 1592591 | NCBI WGS metagenome assembly OJDD01 (sample SAMN05416809, study PRJEB24817) | seawater metagenome | isolation source: Sea water | place: Canada:Atlantic | collected 2013-07 | reverse complement strand
ATACGGTGGCCTGTTAAGAATTATGTCGAAAAAAGATATGTCGAATCGTTCGACTGAATACGCTGTTATACGAGAGCAAAGGATATGAGGATTGAATGAATTTAGGTAGCTATTCAAAGCATGTGTCGCTTGAGGAAAAGAAAGAACTCGATAAGTGCATATATTTAGGTTATTTCCTCATGGTCAAAGAAGATCAGGTAGAGTTTTCTATTGATGATATTCTTACCTGTTTCGACAAATTGCATTTCTCTAGGCCGAATATTTCGAGGTTGAAAGGGAACTTCAAATCTTCCAAGTCTTTGATTAATGGCAGCAAGCCTCTGGTTTACAAGCTTCAGTCCAAAGCAATAACAAAACTTGATGATGAGGTGCCTAGTTTAAAGAGTAAATCTGAAGAAATCGTATCAGATGATAAAATAATCCCAGAGGCTTTGTTTGTTGGCACCAGAGGATACTTGGAATCATTAGCTAGACAAATTAACGCCTCTTATGAACAGAATGTTTTCGACGGGTGCGCGGTGCTTATGCGCCGCTTGATAGAAATATTACTCATTCATTCCTATGAAAATCACGGGATTGATTCAGATATTAAAGATGGTAATGGTAATTTTAAGATGCTAAATCATATTGTGTCCAACGCCAAAACCAACAGCACCTTAGCGTTATCTAGGAATACTAAAGAAGCAATTGAAAATTATAGGACGCTAGGAAATTTTTCGGCACACAAGATATTTTACAACGCCAAAAGAAAAGATATAGATTCCGCACAAAAAGAATTCAGAGCATCCGTAGAGGAATTGCTATACAAATCCGGTATTAAAATATAGGAAATAAAATGGAAAGCACTAGAGTAAAAATCAATATAAAAACGGGTGAAGTTGAGTTCGAAGGTAGCGAGGAGTTCGTACAAAATCAAATGGACAACCTTGATACAATTATTGATTTAGTAAGCGGTAATATGCCTTTACCTGAGGCAATGCCGGAAATCGTCACAGAAAATACGAGTGCAACACCCGAAGAAGACAGTGAATCTATTGAGGCTGAAGACATATCTAACGATACAAGTAGTTTTTCAGTGCCATCTTCATTTGGGGAATGGATGCACAAATTTAAAGACAGTATTAATGATCTTGAAAAGGCACTGGTCACAGCCTACTTTGTGCAACATCAATCTGACAAGAATGACTTCAAGACATTGGAAGTTAATAAATCCTTGAGGGATCACGGCATTAAATTATCAAACCCGTCTCAAGCTTTAAAGAAACTTGAAACTAAGAAATATTTATTTCAAACCCGAAAAGAAGGTACAAAAGTACGTTTTATGCGTGTTAGTCAAGATGGTGTTTCACACCTAAAAACGCTAGTTCGATAAATCGTATAACAAGTCAAAGCACGCGGACTTGGTAAAGCTGTCACCTTTTTTGTACCAAAAAAGCCGCCAACTTCACCAAGCCGGTGTTTGAGGCGTTATACGTAAAGGTCCATATGAGTCGCAAACGTTACATTGGTGTACTTTTCCTATTGTGTGCTTTCGTTATCACATTAACGGGTTTTCACGTTTCTCAAACTGGTGATTTAATAGCTTTAAAAATGAGCTACTTTTTTTCAGTTGTACTATTACCAATACTTTTATCAACATTTCCTGCCAGTATTTTAATTTATTTATTCCCAAACTCTTTTGGTATAAAACAAAAAATCGGCTTATTTTTAACTCCAGTATTTTTATTAATTATTTGTATGGTATATATGTATTTATTGCTTCAATACGGTGAAGTACATTAGCGTAGTATTACGTATAACAAGCCATTCAAGCTGGACTTGTAACAGTTGGTTAGTCTCACTTAGTTCGCTATTTTAGCCAACAATTACAAGCCCCTTAATGGGGCGTTATGTCCAGGGAGGATGAAAGTTTTGCTTGTGGCTAGATTGATCGTTGCTACCTTTGTTTATCTGATTTTGGCTTTTGTGTGCCTTATAGCAACGACAGTTATATTTCAGCCAAGTGATGTCCATCCAGATCATTGGAAAACAAGTGTTTATGACTATGCCGCTCAGGTTGCCTTGCTTGTTCTTTATGTGTGGCAAGCTGCTCGTCAAGTCAAAAGACATAACAAGTAGCGGCAGTTCGCCCCTTCGGGGCCGGACGCTCGTTCCTCGCGCCGCTGCGCAAAGCGTTAAATGTCTATGATCGATCACGATAAATTCCGGGCCTTGATCAAGCAACTCTATGCCACGGTCAATGAACTGGAGGCCATGTTCCCGGGTAGGCACTTCACTCCGGATGGTCATATGGTTGGCAGTTTAGGTGAGAGCCTTGTGGCCGATGCATATAATCTCGAACTCAAGACCGCATCCAACAAAGGCTATGACGCAGTCACCGAATGCGGTTTGGAGGTTGAGATCAAGGCTACGCAATCCAACTCTGTTGCATTCCGGAGTCAGCCGCAGCATACGATTATTATCAAGATCCATCCTGATGGTACATTCGAGGAAATCTACAACGGCCCTGGAGTCCTTATTTGGGAGCAGTTCAAAGGGAAGCGGCTACCGAGTAATGGCCAGTTTCAAATCTCTCTCAACAAACTCCGGCAATTAAATCAAAGTGTGACTCAGGCATATCGTGTACCTAGAAACATTTAACAAGACGCAGCAGTACGCGACCTACGGCCGCTGGATGCGACTGACGTGTCGCCGCTCCGCGGCGCTATACGTAAAAGGGATATTATGGCTTTTCCAGTGGATGAGAAATATATAGAAAATACCGAAAATGAATTGGGAGTAAAATTTCCCGATTCGTTCCGAAAACAGATGATGAAGTCGAACGGTGGTGGCGTTGAAGTATCAACGGATTATTTTGAAATACACCCGTTCTACGATACTTCAGATAAAAACAGAATAAAAAGAACCTGCAATAGTATTCTTCACGAAACGAAAATAGCGCGTGAGCATTATCGACTTCCTGAAAATTTAATCGTCATCGGTAATAATGGGGGTGGCGACGGACGTTCTTGTCTACAAAACTGAAAAAGAGGGCAGCATTAATAATGCAGTGTACTGGCTAGACCATGAAACAGAAGAGCTAGTGCTTGCCGCAAAGGACTTCGGTGAACTTAAGCAAAGCGTATAACCAATGTAGTTTGCTCTTCTCTGTTTACGAAGAAGCCCATGGCAGAAGTGCTTTCTTGGAGGATTTTGGCTTTAATGGCAGTCGCCCTGTTCCAGGGAAACATATAGTCGTCCACTTTAATCAAGGCTGTAATTCAATGGAGTGGCTGGTGGGAGGAAATATCGGTGACGCATAGAGCAATGTCCTACATGCGGCAAGCGCATAATGGACGGCGTTAGGGGGAACTGTTCACTTCCTCCTTCAGCGAGGTAAAGCGTTAGCCATGGATGTGGCTCATTTTTCTATTCTCGCTCCGTGCTTTTACCAGTAACAAGAGCCATTCAGGCCTGATCCAGATGCAACTTTCATCATCTGATCAAGTACGACTACCTTATATCGTTTTCAGTAGTTCGTACGCCTGAATGGCCGATGTTATTAGTATGCCCGGTGGCTTACGTCGCCCGGGTTTACACTTGGACCTTTCCCAGCAGGATGTCGGCCGCATTTTCGGCAATCATCATTGTGGGTGCGTTCGTGTTACCCGCCACCAAGCTGGGCATTATCGAGGCATCGACAACTCTTAGCCCTTCAACGCCTCTGACTTTCAGTTCCGGATCGACAACGGAATCAGGGTCGGCCCCCATACGACAAGTGCCAACAGGGTGGTAGATGGTTTCAGCATTTTCACGGATAAAGTCTGTTAGTTGAGCGTCCGTAGATACGGACTCTCCCGGCATAACTTCCCGTTTACTATGAAGCGCCATTGTTGGTGCTCCGAGAATGCGTCGCCCAAACTTAATGGCGGATATCATTGTTTTGATATCTTCGGGGTCGCTCAGATAGTTAGGCTGAATCAGCGGATTGGCCAATGGGTCAGGGCTTTGCAATCCAATGAAGCCTCGGCTTTTCGGCAACAAATCGCAAATGTGCAAAGTGTAGCCATAGCCTGCCATTACTTTTCGGCCATGATCCTTCAGGTAAGTGGGCAAAAAGTGAAACTGCACATTGGGTCGCTCAGACGAAGGATCCGATTTCACAAAGCCGCCAGACTCGGCAACATTACTGGTAAGAAAACCACGTCGCGCAAAGATATAGGAGAAAAGTGCGCTCACCCCACGGAATAAGAAGCTGGGTGCAACGCCAATGGGCAAACGAGAGTTCGCCGTGTGCATGATCGTGATGTCCAGATGATCGGCCAAATTCTGGCCGACTTCGGGAAGGTGATGAACAAGCGGAATGCCGTGTTTTGCAAGCTCTTTACTATCCCCGATGCCAGACAGCAGGAGGAGTTGTGGTGAATTAACTGCACCACCAGACAGGATGACTTCGCCGCCGGCATTGAGTCTCAGCTGGCGATATTCACTTCCCTGTTTCAGGGTCACGCCAACAGCTCGCTTACCCTCCATAGCCACGCGGGTTACTCGAGCATCGGTTAGCACGTCAAGATTAGACCGGCTCTCAGCGGCACGCAAAAATGCTTGCGCTGAACTCCAGCGCTGGCCATTTTTCTGTGTTACTTGGTAAAGCCCCAATCCGTCTTGTGATTTGCCGTTAAAGTCTGTGTTCACGGGCAGGTCTACGTGAGGCGCTGCTCGAACAAAATCACGGCTCAGCGGGTTGATCGATTTTAATTCGCTTACAGTGAGCTCACCATCTTTGCCGTGGTATGGGTCTGCGCCAAGGCGTTGGTTGTCTTCCACCCGACGAAATAATGTTAATGCACGATCCCAACCCCAGAGGTTGTTGTTACCGGCAACTTGGCCCCAGTGATCGTAGTCGGCTTTATGGCCCCTGATATACACCATGGCATTAATAGAAGAAGAGCCACCAAGCGTCTTTCCGCGGGGCCAAAACAGTTGGCGACCTTTCAAGTGTTCTTGAGGCTCGGTTTCTAGCGCCCAGTTGAGTTTTCTATTGTTGGCGAGTAGAGCGATGCCAATAGGCATATGAATTAGGGGATTTTTATCCCGTGGGCCGGCTTCGATCAGCGCTACGCGTTTTGAGGTATCCGCACTAAGGCGGTTAGCCAACACACAGCCAGCCGACCCGGCTCCTACAATAATGTAATCGTACATAATAACTCTCTTATTATTTGTTAATACTCAGCCTAAAATACGAACAGCAGCATTTATAAGCTGCCGAACCCAGCCAGTATAGGGAGGGAAAAGGAGATGGATGAGAGAATGCCTGTCCTCCATCAAAACCTTATCGTGTGAAAATGAACGGAAGCCATATTCGCCATGCGCCGCTCCGATCCCTGAATGATTGACTCCACCGAACGGAAGATTCGGATGTAGAAAATGCACCACCGTTAGGTTAATTCCCACAGCCCCTGAACTTGTTTGCTCAACAATATGTTTGGCAAAGGATTTATCTTCATCAAATATATAAAGCGCGAGAGGCTTAGGGTTGTCGTTGATTTGTTCAATAACCGAATCGATGTCATCGTATTCAATAATGGGCAGAATAGGGCCGAATAGCTCTTCCCGTGTGATGTCCATATCGTTGGATACATTTGAAATCAATGTGGGAGCGATAAAGTTTTGATCAGTATCTATAGCCCCGCCTTCAAAAATTTTCGCCCCTTTAGATTTTGCGTCATCTATTAGGTTTGAAATTCGCTGAAAGTGACGCCTGTTTACTATTCGACAATAGTCAGCGGTAGATTTTTGAGCTTCAAGCGTTTTTCCGTAGACGCGGCCAATTTCTTTTTGAAGTGCTTGGTTGAATTGCGCTGCAATATTGCTGTGCACAAAAACATGATCTGGAGCGATGCAGGTTTGGCCGTTATTAGCGAACTTACCCCAAACAATGTTTCTTGCGGCCTTCTTTATATTAGCATTTGGGCCTACAACGGTAGGCGATTTCCCGCCCAGCTCCAGGGTTACCGAGCAGAGGTTCTTGGCGGCAGCTTCCATAACTACCTTGCCTACCGCAGGGCTGCCTGTGAAAAATATGTGGTCGAAGGGCAGGGCTAACAGTTTTTGTGATACAGCAGCGTCGCCTTCAATCACGCTGACTAAGTCAGGCGGGAAGGTTTCGGCGACAATGTTGGCAATGACTTTAGAGGTGTGTGGCGTCATTTCCGAGGGTTTGATGATGACGCTGTTGCCGGCAGCTAACGCTGATACTAGAGGGCCTAGTGCAAGATTGAGAGGATAATTCCAGGGCGCAATAATTAAGCACACACCCTTTGGCTCCGGCCGGACATGGGACTTTGTACCTAATACACCAATGGAGGCGGGCGCCCATTTGGGACGCATCCATTTGCGCAAATGTTTTTTTGCATGTCGAATTTCCTGAAGTACCGGGAGGAGTTCAGTTAATTTGACTTCAGGCGCAGGTTTTTTAAAGTCTGCTGCACACGCGGCAATAATGTTTGTTTCATGGCGTTTGAGCGAATCTCGCAACTTATTAAGCTGCGCTATTCGAACATCCAGAGTGAAACTAGCACGGCGCGCAAGTTGCGCCCGCTGTAATGCAGAAAAGACGGAATCAATTGTATCGGCGGTTGGCGCGTTAGTCGCACCAACCTCAGCCAGATTAGCAATCTTCATGATGAAATTACCTCTTGCCGAATGAGCCTATCGTTATTATGAGCCTGATGGCTAATCTTCATGGAGGACATAGTCCTCTTTTGTGGCACCACAGTCGGGACAGCACCAATCGTCCGGGATATCTTCAAAAAGAGTGCCTGGCGCGAACCCTTCAGTTTCATCGCCAAGAGCTTCATCATAAATATGACCGCAAGTGATACAGATCCATTTACGAAAGGTGGTCTCTTTGCCGGTGGAGTCTTTAGACGATTTTGCCCGTGCGGGTTTGGCTTTAGCCTTTGCTTTGGCTTTATTGTTAGTTGAAGGAGTCGAGGCCCCCGTTGATTTTTGAGGTGAAGCCTCTGCCTTAGGTGGGGTGGTAGCAGTGCGCACTTCTGGGGTGGCCGCGGCAGACGCCGGGGACGCGGAACCGGATTCTATTACTACGAAGTCAGCTTTATCCCTTACTGCACAGTCTGGGCAGGCCCACTCTTCAGGAATCGTTTCCCAAGACGTTCCTGGGGGAAAGCCTTCGTGTGGGTGGCCAGCGACTTCATCGTATATATATTCGCAATCGGGGCATTGATATTTAGCCATTTAAAGCACCTTTGAACCAATATTATTGTCTTTAGTTAATGGCGCCCGACGTACACGCCGGGCGCTGTTCCTCAAAGTGTGAAAGCACGAGGTTTAATGGATGGATTTCTGTTGGCGATTATTTGGCAACGGTTGTATCGGGTGACTCCGAACCTTTTACTCCAAATTTTTGCTCATAGAATTCACGCATTCCCGGCTGAATCTGGATCTTATTAATGTCTCCGTGCGCCCACTCCATCACCCGATCATCCATTAGTGAGCGAAACCAGGAGGGAAAGAATGCGACGAAGAACATCCCAGGGTAGCCCGTAGGCAGGGTGGGAAGGTCGCTGAAGTCCCTAAGTGATTGATAAGATCTTGTAGGATGCGCATGGTGATCTGAATGACGTTGCAGATGAAACAGGATGAGGTTCGACATTACATGGTTTGAATTCCATGAATGATGGGGTTTTTGATGCTCGTAACGCCCGTTCGGCAGCTTTTCACGCAGCAGTCCGTAGTGCTCAATATAATTGGCACTGGTCAGCTGCCACCAGCCGAAGGCCATTTGAATGGGCAAAAAGATGAGCATTAAAGGACCGAAAAATGCCAGCAATGCGGCATAAAGCACTACCGTCAAAATCATAGGCTGTAAGACTTCATTATCTAGGCTCCATACGCTTTTGCCGCAACGGCTGAGGCGCTGCTCTTCCAGGCCCCATGCCCGTTTAAAGGCACCAGGAATTTCACGCAGTGAAAACGTATAAATAGATTCGCCCATGCGGGATGTAGCCGGGTCCATCGGTGTTGCTACGTCACGATGATGCCCTTTATTGTGTTCAATGAAGAAGTGACCATACCCGACCACGGCCAGTACAAGCTTGGCCATCCAGCGGTCAAAGGTTTCTTTTTTATGCCCGAGTTCATGGCCTGTGTTGAGTGCCAGTCCATTAACAATGCCCAAAGAAAGGGCGAGAGCTAAAAACTCGAATACCCCTATTGGTTGGGTAGATACCCACCAGGCACTTATAATCAACGCTGCATAATGAATAGGAACGGTTAAGTACGTTAAAACTTTGTAGTAACGGTCTTGTTCAAGCTTAGGAACAACGGATTCAGGAGGGTTGGAATAATCCTCGCCAAGCATGGTGTCGATCAAAGGGACTAGGCCGTACCATAGGATTAATACTAATCCGTACCATATACTCCACCCTGTTTGGGATACGAGATATAGGCCAATTATTGGTGTTGCTGGCCACAGTACAGAAAGAATCCACAAGTGGCGCTTTCGGTCCACATAACCCTCATTATCAGCATCACTTCGTGGGGGCTCGGTTAAAATGTTCTCTGACATTAGGATCACCTTGTTTTATCATATTGATTGTTTCTACAGGCTGTGCGACACCGTGTAATGTTGGTGAGCGGACGAGTTGTAGGTTGTAGGCAGTGGTAGGGTTAGCTAGAAATAGAGGCCAAACAACTACTCCAAAGGGTAGTTTTTGCTCTGTACATAATATCAATATGCATTCATCCCTTAGTACGCAGGTCTTTGGAGGAGATGCAACAGGGGGTCTTGTTGCCATGCTGTGCGATAACTTGGAAAACTGGTGCCTTAGAATGTCTGACCGGATGTGGGCCCGGCAGCGTTTTATTACTCAAGGGTGCATAGAGCGCGGTCGCCTGAAAGCCTCTGCCGAGTCCGAATCAAAAGTTATTCTTTACCGGGCCCCTTTAGGTTATGGCAAGTCTGTGCAAGTTGCTTTCGAGGCGGGCACTCAGGGCCGAGAGGAGGGGGGCGTCGCCTATATCAATACGCGATCCTATCCTGGCTCCGGTGAAATTACGGATTCTTTTTTGGCGGCGTTAATTTTATATCAAATTAAAGGCCGTGAACCCTGGAGCGTTATTCAAAGTAATGATGACATCATTGAGTCACTTCGAGATACGCTGTGTAATGCTAAAAATCCGATAAAAATTTGCATAGATGGCATTGGGGAGGCTGAGCATGGCGTGGGCCTGGTTGAGAATTTAATATGCGAAACCCCCAATAATGTGAAGTTTTATATTGCTCCCAGTAATGCTGGAGCGTTGGCGCGCTTGTCTATGATGGCGGGTGTGGTGACATATGGTGCGCATGACCTTGTCTTTACAGAAGAAGAAGTATGTGAGTTGCCGGGAATGCATAGCGCCAAGGCTAAAAATGTTATAGAGGCTACTGGTGGATGGCCCGCACTTGTTGGGCTTATGTGCCACACTTCAAATCCAAACCTCCCCGCTGCGACCTGGCCGGAAACCCGTTCGTATTTCAGAAACAATCTACTCAACGCGCTGCCAAATAATACACGGGACTTTATTTGCAAAGCCGCAATGCTGGAAGAGATCAGCGTTGCCTGCTACGACTACGTATATAAAACAGAAGAGGCCCATAAAGAAGTTCCGTTTATTAATGAAAATTATGCGCTCTTTACCCCCACAGAATCTTCCAGAGAGTGCATGGTTATGCACCCGGTGCTAAGAGAGTATTTGCGTGGTTTGTTTGATTCTATTCAGCGAGAGCGTCGCTCATATGTGCTAAAGCGTGTCGCATTTTGGCATTGGCGTAGGGGTGAGTATCTCCATTCAATCAATGCCGCTCAGGAGGCGAGCGATCACAGCTGGGCTCGAGCGGTAAGCGATAGCATTATCTTAGACGTGGCACTCAGGCAAGGCGAAATAGAGGTGCTTCGAACATGGTTCGAAAAAGTGCCGGTTCGAACGATAAAAAAAATCGCGTCCTTAAGCATCAGCTATGCTTGGATCTTGTATTTCAGCCAGCAAGCTCGGCAAGCAGAAAAAATACTGGCAAGCTCCACGGAGTCCTGCAGCAGAGGTTTAGACAACCTTGATGAAAAAGGATGGCGGAAGCTGGTCGACGCGGTAGGAAAAGCGACACAGGATCAGTTTGCGCAAAGCCAAACCCTCTGCCAGCAATGGATTGACACTTTCGGCGAGCGTAACATGGTCGGTAAGGGAGCGGCGCTTACGTGCCAAGCATACATTGCTTCCAGTGATCGTCGCTTTGAGGATTTAGAGCAATTATTACACAGGGGAGCGGTAGCCAATCAGTCTTCCAATCAACACTACGCTTTTGTTTGGCTTAAAACGGCAGAACTTCAGGCTGAAATATTTAAAGGTGATATCGCTCATGCAATGAGTATATTACTTGAAGCCAATAAAACAGCAGAGAAGATGGGGGTGTCAAAAACATTTTTAAATAAAATGCTTGGCTCCCTTGAATTGCAAATTCTGCACGAAAAAAGCCCTAGCCTAATTAGTTATGAGTCTGCGGAAGAGTCATTCAACTTCGCATTAAACTATGGTGTTACAGATATTTTATGGGGTTGCACGCAAACGTTCAGTAGTTTCCTGTACCAGCAAGGGTTAAGAGATAGGGCTATGGCCATATTGGAGCAAACCCGGATAGCTGCCTGCGAAAGAGACCTACCTCGACTTAACATGCTAGCTAAAATACAGCTGGCTGAGTTTACGCTTATAAACGATGAGGAATTAGAGCCGCCGATACTTCCTGATGAGAGTGAGCTGACATTTTTGCCAAATCAAAACCAAGCCATTCGCGCACGTATTGCGCTAGTCAATTCAATGTATAGGTTGAGGCTTGGAAAGCAGTTTGGTGTTGCTGAAAAGTATGCAAAAAAAGCATTACAAAGCGCCAGTGCAATTTCAGACGCTAGAACCAAGATCGCCGCCCAATATTGCCAGGCATTAGCGGTTTTTGGCCTCGGTTCATCAAAATTAGCGAAGCGCACAATTATTGATGCCGACCAGCTTACGGAACATTTAAGCTGTTATTTTACCCGAGACTGGATTAAAGAAGCATTAATGTCGTTTAGCCCCATTGCTCGGGATCTTTTTGATACGTTGCCAGAAAGCGCAGAGACTAACGCTACAAAAGATCTCGAGGTGAGAAAAGAAGAGGCTGACGCCCGCCCTAAACTCACTAATACCCAATCAACCATTACGATAAAGCAAATTTCTCTGTTGAAATGTGTAAGCAGTGGAATGACGAACAAAGAGATCGCTGAGCGGCTTCTTATAACAGAGGATACCGTCAAATGGCATCTGAAAAAGATTTTCAGCGAACTTAAAGTAACCAACCGGGTTCAGGCAGTGTCTGAAGCTAGGCTACGCGGGCTTCTATAGCACCACGAAAATAAAAGAGAAGATGAGCTAGTGCGCAGCAAGTGGCCATTAATTGATTTTTTAATGGCACGTTAAGGCGGCTATCGACATGGCCTCGGAAGCTCTACACTGGGTCGATCATTGGTTGATCGGGACGCCCCTACATGGCCAACACACATAACCACGCTGTGCCCTCTGGGCGCGTTTGGCCGCTGCTCCCTTTGTTGTTTTTCCTGGTGGTGTTTCTTGGTAGTGGCTTGTACTACACCGCTGCCGATACTGACTTTGCTTTCTACCAGATAAAGGCGCCAGTGGTGGCCATGGTCGCTATCGTGTTGTCCATGTTGATGGCGCGATTGGCCGGGCAGCGATTAAATACCAGTGTGGAGCGCTTGGTGGCGGGGATCGGCCACCCCAACATTATTCTCATGTGTTTAGTGTTTCTGCTGGCCGGCGCCTTTGCCAGTGTCAGCGTTAGCATTGGCAGTGTGGAGGCCACTGTCCAACTTGGCCTGAGCATTATTCCTTCCCAGTGGGTGCTGCCTGCCCTATTTCTCATCTCTGCTTTTATCGCCACCGCCATGGGTACGTCCATGGGCACCATTGCGGCAACGGCTCCCATTGCGGTCGGCTTTACCGGCGCTACCGGGTTGCCCATGTCACTGGCGTTGGGCGCGGTGGTGGGTGGCGCGATGTTTGGCGATAACCTGTCGATGATCTCCGATACCACCATCGCGGCTACACGTAGCCAGGGTGTGTCGTTGAAGGACAAATTTCGGGTCAACATCTGGATTGCGGTGCCGGCGGCCTTACTGACTCTGGGCTTGCTAATCGTATTGGGCGGTGGTGAGCACCAGGTAGAGAGCAAACCTTTTCAGGTTGCTCTAGTGGTGCCTTACCTGTTGGTGTTTGGTTTGGCACTCAGCGGCCTTAATGTACTGGCGGTACTGATCATCGGTATTGTCGCTGCAGGCGCCACCGGCATCGCGATGATGGACGATTATAATCTGGCCACCATGAACGGCGCGATCTATGAAGGCTTCCAAGGCATGTTCGAGATCATGCTGTTGTCCATGTTGATTGGCGGCTTGTCTCAGCTGATGACCGACCAGGGCGGTACCCGCTGGGTTATTGAGCGCATTCATGGCTTGACGCGCTGGCTTAGGCTGCCGTTGCAACGTGCCGGTGAAATGGGCATTGCCCTGCTGGTGGTGTTTGCGAATGTGTTTGTGGCCAACAATACCGTGGCCATTGTGCTGACTGGGGAGATGGCCCGTGATATTGCCACTGACCATGGTGTGGACTTGCGCCGTTCTGCCAGCATGCTGGATATTTTTTCCTGCGTGGTGCAAGGCTTAATTCCCTATGGGGCGCAAGTGTTGCTGGCCTGCTCCATTGCCAAGCTTTCACCGTTGGCGTTAATCGGTTCTATCCATTATTGCTGGGTTCTGGCCATTGTCGGCATTGTCGCGATCACCATTAACCGGCCTAGGTTGAATTTTGTAAAGTGACAAAAAATTAGACTTCAAAAAAAATTTATTTTTTAAGGATAAATAACGTGGCAGGAACAAGTTTACTGATGTTGCTGGATGACATCGCCGCAGTGCTTGATGACGTGTCGGTGATGACCAAGGTGGCAGCCAAGAAAACCGCAGGGGTGCTGGGCGATGACTTGGCGTTAAATGCGGAGCAGGCATCGGGCGTGAGTGCAGAACGCGAGCTTCCTGTGGTGTGGGCCGTGGCTAAAGGTTCCATGCGCAATAAATGTATTCTGGTTCCTTCGGCGTTGTTGATCAGTGCTTTTTTGCCTTGGTTGATCACTCCATTGTTGATGTTAGGTGGCGCTTACCTGTGCTATGAAGGGGTGGAAAAACTAGCGCATAAATTTTTTCATGGAGCGGAAGAATCTCAAGAGCATAAAGAAAGAATTCAAGCCATGATTGACCCGAAAGTGGACTTGGTCTCTTTTGAAAAAAATAAAATTAAAGGGGCTGTTCGAACGGACTTTATCTTGTCTGCAGAAATTATTGTTATTGCTTTGGGAACAGTACAGGCTGCGCCTTTTTTACAGCAAATTATGGTGATAAGTCTTATCGCGGGGGCCATGACCATCGGCGTTTATGGATTGGTGGCTGGCATTGTTAAGTTAGACGATGCGGGTTTGTATTTGATTGAATCGGGTAAAGAAAAAAATGAAAAAATTCGGTCTTTTTTAGGAGGGATGCTACTTGGTTTTTCTCCTAAACTAATGAAGTTTTTATCCGTGGCAGGAACGGCTGCTATGTTCTTGGTAGGCGGGGGTATTTTGCTTCATGGCTTGCCAATGAGTCACGATACTTTGCATTATATAGACGAACTAATGGTGACCTTTCCCATGGCCGCTGTGCTAAGCGTTTTGATGCCCATGATTGTAAATGTAGTGCTGGGCATTGTCGCTGGCAGCATTGTTTTGTTTGCAGTAAAGGGCGTTAATTTTTTGAGAAAAAAATAAGAAAAGCGAGAAAAAATTCTCGCTTTTCATGTGCGCTATTGAAAATAGGAAAGATATTTTCCGTAACCCTTTTGGGTCATTTCCTCCAGAGGAACAAATCGCATTGCAGCAGAGTTCATGCACCATCGCTTGCCTGTAGGTGCTGGGCCGTCATCAAAGACATGGCCCAGATGCGAGTCTGCGTAGCGGCTGCGCACTTCGGTACGAGTGGTGAACAGTGTGTTGTCTTCATGAGCGGTGATAAAGGCCTCATCTATAGGTTGGGTAAAGCTCGGCCAGCCTGTGCCAGATTGGTACTTGTCTGTTGAAGAGAAGAGTGGCTCGCCACTGATCACATCCACATAAATGCCTTTTTCTTTGTTATCCCAATAGGGATTGTGAAAAGCGCGTTCGGTGGCGTCTTCACGGGTCACCTTATAGGTAAGTTTTGGTAACGTTTTTTGTAAATCCGAATCACTTGGGCGCTCAAATTTATCTGCTCCCTGCCAGGATTGTGTTACGTCTTTTACAAGCCAAGGGCGGTGATCTGGATCATCCCAGTGCTCTTTTAGAAACTGGTCGCGACCGGATCGATAGCGGTAATACTTGTACTTGAGCGAGTGGGTTTTGTAGTAATCCTGATGGTAATCTTCTGCGGGATAAAAGCTATCTAGCTTGGTGATTGCTGTGACGATGGGTTTTTTAAAGGGGCCACGTTCTTCCAGTTCCATCCTTGATGCTTTAGCAGCCTCTTTTTCTTCATCGGTTTGATAAAAAATTTCGCTGCGATACTGGGTGCCCCGGTCCACGAATTGTCCGTTGGCGTCGGTGGGGTCGATATGGCGCCACAACCAGGTCAGTAGGTTGTCGTAGCTAACCACTTTGGGGTCATAGATGACCTTTACGGCTTCGGTGTGCCCGGTGCTGCCAGCGGCTACTTGTTGATAGCTGGGATTGGCGACGTCGCCACCCGCATACCCGCTGATAACGTCGCTAACGCCGTTCAGTTGCTCAAAATCGGACTCGGTACACCAGAAACAGCCACCGGCGAAATAGGCTTCGGCGGCTAGGGATGGTGCGCTGATTATCAGCAACCCCAGTAATGTAATCATTCGCATAAGTGCTTACCTCCTGCCTGTTGGATGCAGCCGGTCGTGATTTGTTGCAAACCGTTATGGCTTACATCACCGGTATGTGTAAACGGACAGGGAGCGGAGCCCGAATCTGTCATGGTACCAGCCTGACATAAACCGGGGGCAATGCCGTGAAGAGCAGGCAAGGGCTGGCGATTATTGGTCTGTGGATAATGGCTGGCTGGTGTTTGGCGCAGGGCCCGGCACTTCAGCTAGCGCAGACATATCAGCAGGGAATGGCCCTGGAGGGGTACTGGGTCAGCGAAAAGCTGGATGGGGTGAGAGCTTACTGGAATGGGGAGCACTTGATCAGTAAAGGGGGGTATGTGATCAATGCCCCGGCTTGGTTTGTGCGCGGTTACCCGAGTACGCCTATGGACGGGGAGTTGTGGATGGGGCACGGGCGTTTTTCGGCTGTTTCTGCAGCGGTGCGGCGGGTGCAGCCCAACGCTGAGGAGTGGCGGCACATTCGATATAAGGTGTTTGATTTGCCGGCCAGTGGTGCGCCATTCTCACAGCGTATTCAACAAATGAAGGCGCTGGCGTCAGCCAGCAATGGCTATACCTTTTCCGTCATAGAACAGCAGCCGGCCTCAAGTCACGCGGCATTATTACAGCGGTTAGACAAGGTGATGGCGGCAGGGGGGGAAGGGCTGATGCTGCATCACGGCGATAGCCTGTACCAGGCGGGCCGCAGTGATGCGGTGTTGAAAGTGAAGACCTATCAAGATGCGGAAGCGGTGGTGATTGGCTACACAGCAGGCAAGGGGAAATACCGTGGCATGATGGGGGCGCTGGTGGTTGAAAGGTCGGATGGTCGTCAATTCAAGCTGGGGACCGGCTTTACTGATAAACAGCGCAAGGCACCGCCGCCCTTGGGGGCCACGGTGACTTACAAGTATTTCGGAAAAACGGCTACGGGGCTGCCCCGCTTTGCCCGTTTTCTGCGTATTCGACGCGATGAACCTTTGGCCGAGCCGTAAGGGGGCTGGTGTTATTTCGGGTACAGCGATATTACCCGGCCCACCGTGCGGGGCAGGCCGGGATGCCTCAGGGTTGCAGGTTCAGTTCGTAGATGGCTTCGTTACCACTGTCGTCCAGTAACGTGGCGAGGAAGCTGCCACCCGCTCCGGCAACCGCATCCGCCACAAAATTCTTTGCGCGGTTGGTATTGGGGACCCGGAATACGATTTCCAGATTGCTGGTGTAACCCAGGATGGGTGCGAAGGACCAGTTATTGTCGGCGGTGGGTGTTACCGGGCTGTTGGCCTGAATGTAGTTACCCACTACCTGGCGGTTTTCATCCGGGGATTCAATCACCACATGATCGCCACCCGTGCCGGCGAATTTACCGCCGTGGGCGCGGTAGTCGTTACTGGCAATAAGAAACGTCTGGTCAGGATCAATGGCGGTTCCTTCAAATTGCAGGTCGACAATGCGTGTTCCATCGCTGACTTTGACACAGTCGCCGTTGTAGCGGGCCGGTTCGGTTACATCGATTTGGTAGGTGACGCCGTCGATCACATCGAAGTTGTAGGTGGGGAAGCCAGTGAAATCCACCAGCTCCTGACGGTCAGCCGTATCGGTGATCTGGAAGAACTGCGAGGCGGAACACTCCAGCCATTGTTCCAGTTCGGCACCGGTGACTTTAACCGCCATCAGGCGGTTGTTATACAGGTACAGGTCGGCAATGTTTTTCACTTTCAATTCGCCGGCGGGCACCACGGTGAAACTGCTTTCCTCGGCGCAGACGCCCTTGCGGTCGCAGGCTTTGAACGGCGCCGCAGCAGACAGCACCGGCAGGCCATCCAGCTCGGTGCCGACAATGGCGTCTTCCACATAGGCCTTCTGGGCATCGCTAACAATCTGGATGGAAGGATCATCCTTTACCACGGCCAGGAAGCTGAAAATGTCGTCGGTGGATTCGCCGATCACTTGGTCCATGTACTCCAGTGTGGCGTCGTGGTCGGGTTTGACCAATGCGGTCAGTGCGGCGTCTGCCTCGCTTTCCGGGTTTAGGGCTCGGGCTTCTACCTTGCTGTCCACCACGGCCCAGCTTTCGTCGTCTTCATTGAGTGCCAGAGTCAGGTCGATGATGCCCAGGTGGCTGCCCCAGTAGCCGGGCATCACCGAGGGCACACCCTTGATGGTGCCTTTTTCCAGATCCACGTTGGAGGTTTTGGCAAAGTCTATGGAAGGAAAGGTTAGGTGGCTGTGGCCGAACATGATGGCGTCGATACCCTCCACATCGGCCAGGTACCAGCTGCTGTTTTCTGCCTTGGCGTTTTCCGAATAGGCGGTGGTGTTGATACCGGAATGGGGGATGGCGACGATGATGTCCGCGCCCTCTGCTTTCATCTGCGGGACCAACAGCTCGGCAACGGCCTTGATGTCTTTAGTGCTGACCTTACCCTCCAGGTTCTTCTTGTCCCATTGCATAATCTGTGGCGGTAGAAAGCCGATAAAACCGAGAGTCAGCTCATGAGGATTGCCGTCGCGATCATAAACGGTCTTGGTGATTAGCGTGTACTGGTCAAAGTAGGGGGTGCTGCCGTCGGCGCTAAAAACGTTGGCGCTGATGTAAGGGAAGGCGGCGTCGTTTACGCTCTCGGCGAGGAAGTCCAAGCCATAGTTGAATTCGTGGTTGCCGTAGTTGCCCACGTCGTAGGCCATTTCATTCATGACTTTATAGACCGGATGCACCTCGCCGCTGGTGAGCCCTTGAGCTTGACGCCAGTCACCCATAGGGCTGCCCTGGATTAAGTCGCCGTTGTCCACCAGCGCGGAGTTACCCGGGTAGGTGATTTCCTCGCGGGCCTGTTTGACCAGCATGGCGGTGCGTACCAGGCCGTGGCCGTTATCCACGCTGTCGCTGTAGTAGTTATAGTCCATTACGTTGGCGTGGATGTCGGTGGTTTCCATCAGGCGAAGATCCACCCGTGGGGTGTTGTTATCATCGCCGCCACAGCCACTCAGCAAGGCGCCGCTGGCCAGAGACAGAACCAGCAGGGATCGCAGTGAAGTACTCATGGTGTTTCCTGTGTGTTGAGTTGAAAGAAGGGCGACGCGAACGCCGCTGGTGATGTCTTGGGTGTTTCAGGGGCAGTTACCCATTACCGCGAGATGGCTCACGGATTCTAGGCTGGGTGTGCTCATGTAGAGGTCGCGCACGCCGTCCACCTTGAGGGTCTGGCCAACCATGGCGGGGTTGTTGGCGGGGCTGTATTCGGCGCGCTGATCCGCTTCCAATTTCACGTAGAGGGTGGTGCTGCTAACAAGGTCGCCCAGCTCCAGGGCATGGGGGTCGTTAACGCCGCCAATCACTTCGCCAATGACGGTGAGCGGACTGCCTTGGCTGCTGGCGTAGGCATCATTCACCGAGACGGCGCCATTGCTGCCACACGTGCCGCTCGATGTATTGCTGGCCACCCATTGCATGTCGGTGACGTTTTCGATGCTCGGTTCGCCCATGTAGACATCACGCTCGCCAGAGACCTGGAGTGTCTCGCCGATCACCTGCGGATTATTCTGCGGGCTAAAGGCACTGGGATACTGACTTTCCAGTTTCACGTAAAGCGTGGCGCTGCCGGCACTGTCCTGGATTTCTAGGGCGTACTCGCCGTTGATGGCTTGGGTGATCACGCCTTCCACCGTCACCGTTGTTCCCGTGGGTTCGGCTAGAGCGTCGCTCACGGATAGAGCATTGCCGTTGCCACCGCCAGTGCTGCCGCCCGGGCCGTCCGGTGCGCCGTAGGCCGCGTAGTCAAAGGTGCTGGCATCCCAGGGGTTATAGCCGCCGGAGGGGGTGTTCCAGGGCTGGCCGTTATCCGGGTCGTCCAACTCTTCGCTGGCCATGGGGGTAGGGGTGGCGGTGCCTGCTGGGTGGGCGCTGGTGTCGAACCGAGTATAGCTTTGCGGTGTAGCAAGCCAGTCGATCAAGTTCATGCTGAGCTGAGCCGCGTTACCGGCATCGGTCCAGCCTGGGTAGGTGCTTTTGGTATTGCCGTTATCCTGACGTTTGTATTTTGGGCTGGCATCTTCGATGGGGCTGGAGTCGCCAATAAAAGCGGCTTTGCCCGCCCCGGATTTGGCGATGGCCACATAAGGGCCTTCGGCGGTGCCGCCAAAGTAGAGGCCAGAATCCACCGCGTGGCTCCAGCGGCTGGGGCTGTCGCTAGTGGAAAAGTACACTAGCCCCTTGGCTTTGGTGGGGTCGGTGATGGCAAGGGTGGCGCCGCCGGCCATCAGCACAGGGCCTACGCCGGTTGTGAGGCCTTCCACTTGGCTGGCGGGTTTGATACCGCTGGCGCCGCTATGCCAGTCGATGGCGTTGAAGCGGAAACGAATACCGAACTCCTGGGCTAACCAGCCGTTGGCGGTGCCCGGGTTGCGTAGATCGCCGTAGCTGCCGCCTACATTGAACTGGGGCAAGGTGGAACGATTGTAGCCATTGAATACTTCGGTACTGTCCCAAGTGTTCAGGTTGCGGTCTGCGTTATAGTGGTCGGCAATAAAGAAGATGCCCTTGCCATCGGCGACAAAATCTTCCAGCGCCTGTAATTCCGATTGGGTGAAAGGGCGGTTGCTTTCAGCCAGCACCAATACGTCGGCATGACTAATGGCGCTGTAGGTAATGACCGCTTCATTAGCGTTACTGTTGGCTGTGCTGGGGTTGGTGTAGTCATCGACGAACTGGATAACGCCGTCGCTGTTTTTATCTACCCCGCGATATTCCTGCACGGTATAACCGGCATTGACGAGACTGTCAGCAAAATCGGAAAAGCCGCCGTCGATAACCCAGTCGGCATTGCCTTCCGTACCACCGTGGGAGACATCGAACAGCACCACCTTGCCGTTATTGTTAGCGCCTGGGGATTTAATCGGTGCCGGGTAGTTCCAGTCGTAGGGAGCGGCGCTGACGCTGATGCAGAGCGTGGCGAGAATGGCGGTGACTACGGGTGTTGTGAGGGCGCGTTTTTCCATGTGCGGTCATCCTTACAAGAAAGGGAGACAACAAGGCTGACGCCATAACAAGAAAATGCGGTAAAAAGATCGTGATAGTTTGATGAATCCGAATGAATGTATGGCAGGGTTGGCACTCAGAATAGATTTTATATTCTTGTCATCAGAAGGTCATGATGGGAGCGGAGAGGACGGCGGCATGCATACCGGTTTGCGGATTAACGAGCAACCACTATGGCCAATGCATTGGTCAAAAGGTGAAGGAAAATGAGCCGAGCAACATCAGGCTCCGCACTTACACCGGTATCGTCTTTTTCTCTGGTGTCAGATAGCGATCAGGCTTTTACGCTGCGTGTTACTTTGGCACGTTTGGCCACTCGCACACTGGATATGCAGTATTACATCTGGGATGACGACACGACCGGAAAGCTGCTCATCTACCGAGTGTTGGAGGCAGCGCGGCGGGGCGTAAGGGTGCGCATGTTGTTGGATCATGCCAATCAGCTGGGCCGGGATGTGAAGTGGGCGGTGCTGGATGCGCACCCAAATATTGAGGTGCGCCTGTTCAATCCGTTCAAGGGGCGCTACAAGCATTTTCTGCAATGGCTCTACTATGCTCCGCGATTAAATCACCGCATGCATAACAAAGCTTGGATTATGGACGGCGAACGAGCGTTGGTGGGTGGACGTAATGTTGCGGATCACTATTTCGGCGTAAACCCATCCACTAATTTCCGTGATCTGGATCTGTATGCCCATGGCGCCATCGTGGCCGACACGCAAATGGCTTTTGATGCCTTTTGGGATAGCCCGTTAGCGGTGTCTATGAAAAGTTACCGTCATCGCACGGAGGCGACAGCGGATCGGGCCTGGCGTTGGTTGGGGCGCTGGCGCACTTCATTGCAAGGCTACCCTTACCTCTTTCCCCAGCATGAAGCATTTTTCACCGATTACTTGGCAAAACAAGAGCAGCAATGTGTGCAGGCTCCGGCAGCGTTGCTGTTTGATAGCCCGGATAAGGCCAGTGGTGCGAAGCAGACGTTGATGGGAGAGCAACTGGCGCGTTTGCTGGGCAGGCAAGACAATCGGGAGTTATTGATGGAGGCCAGTTATTTTATTCCCGGTGATGCATTTGTTGAGGCGCTGGGAGGGTTCCAGCAGCGCGGCGGACGCGCTGCGGTGCTGACTAACAGTTTAGCCACTAATGATGTGATTGCCGCTCATGGTGCTTATGCGCGTTACCGTGCAGCACTGTTGGCTGCAGGGGTTGAGCTGCATGAATTACAGCCCAATGCCCGGGCACTGCACCGGCAGGTGCGGTTGTTCAAAGGGCGCTCCCAGGCGAGCCTGCATACCAAAGCGATGGTGTTGGATCGACGCGAAGTGTTTGTCGGTTCTTTCAACATCGATCCGCGCTCGGTGCATTTGAATACCGAAATGGGATACTACGTAGTGTCCGCTGAACTGGGGCAGCAGGTGGCGGCATTTATTGAAGAAGGGTTAGCGCCGGAAAACAGTTACCGTCTTGAAAAGCAGGAAGGCGAATTATTGTGGGGCGCGGATGGATATGACGGTAAGCCGGTCTTGTATTCCCGTGAACCCAAGGCCACCGTTTGGCGACGCATGCTGGCATGGTTATTGTCGTTATTGCCGATTGAGCGGATGTTGTAATCACAGTCGTGCTTTGGCCATGCCATGCGTCTATGTCGACGCGAAAAGAATGAAAAAAGGAAAATCATGACCCAACCGTTCTGTTTTCGTTTTCGGGTGCGCTACAACGAATGCGATGCTCAGCAAGTGGTGTTTAACGCCCGTTATGGCGATTACGTGGATATCGCCATGACTGAATTCATGCGCGCGTTGGGCTGTGATTACCGCCAGTTGCTGGCGGCGGGGCTGGATAACCAGGTGGTGAAATTGACCACCCAATGGCGGTCGCCGGCACGCTTTGACGATGTGTTGGATGTGTTTGTTTCACTTACCCATATGGGCACCACCTCGTTCTCGCTACAGGCGGATATCCGCCATGCGGACGATGGCCGTGCCATTGCCCATTCAGAAGCGGTGTATGTGATGATGACCACTGAGCCGTTCGAGAAGACAGCGGTGCCGGATGAGCTACGCGAACTGTTGCGGGCGGGCGCGCCAGGCGTCGTGATCGACCAGAGCGGCCGAGGCTGAACGCTTGGGTTCCGGCAGGGCGGGTGTGTGCGGCTTAGCCGCCAAAGACATCAAGTGCGACCTTGCCTTTGGCGGTACCTGAGGTTAGCGCGGCCAGCGCGTTATTTTTCTTCTATGTGGGCTAGCACGTTGGCAAGGCGGTCAACGAGAATTTTGTTGATGCTTTTTTCCAGCACCCGGCCGAGTTCGTCGCTAACGACGGCATCTGCCAGTGGGCGGATACGGGTAATAAAGTCGGCCAGTTTGGGTACGTCTTCGCCTTCGGGAAGGGCTTCGTCGCCGTACTTTTCATCCACCATGTGATGGATGATCATGCCGATAAAACGCTCCGCCAACTTGTCTACTTCTTTGCGCACTAGGCTTACATGGGTGAGCACTGCATCCAGCGGTACGCCCGCTTGGTTGAGCTCTTTACCCGCGTTGTAGACGCGTGGATAGGGCAGACGTAGGCGCATGCCTTCGGGGATGATATAGCCGAGTTTGACGGCCTTGGTCATTACTTCTGGTGTGATGTCTTCGCCGAAGTCGTCCAGCAGGTCCTGATAGTCCAAGTAGGAGGGGACGCTGGGAGTCTGCCAAGTGGTGACTGCTACTTCCAATCCAAGGATGTCATTGAGCTCGCGACCTTGTTCCCAGGCGCTGAGTAGATCGCGGATATTGTTGAGTGTGTAGCCGCGATCCAGCAAGGCGCCGATGATCTTCAGGCGCGCCAAATGCACATCGGTATAAATACCGGTGCGGCCGCGCTTTTCCGGGGGCGGCAGAATGCCGCGATCCTGGTAGGCGCGCACGTTACGCACCGTCGAGCCGGCTTCGAGCGCCAGTTCGTCGATGGTAAATTCTTTGTGGTCTCCGGCGTCTGCCGGTGCCTGTTGCTCAGCCGGTTGAGTGTATTTCCTCAGGCTGCGCAAAATAGCTGCGGGGTTACGGTCACTGGATTTCATGCTGGGATGATAGCCCCCTTTTTGCAGCGGGGCCACAGCCCGCAGTGGTTGCGAGGTGCACCGCTGCTTCCTACGGAGGCATGGATGAGCCCAGCTCAGGGGGTGAATTCTACCTGAGCCAGATTACGGGCCAGCGAGGGTGTGAAGCGCCCCAGCCATTGCATACCCAGAGCTTCTGGGCTGACGGGAACTACCGCGCGGTTTTTCTCTACCGCCTCGACGATGGCCTGCGCGACCCGGTCGGGAGTAAAGGCACGACGTTGGTAAAGTTTCTCAGCGTTTTTCTGGCGGCGGCTTTGTTCGTCATCGTCGACGCCTACAAAGCGGGTGTTGCGGGTGATTGGGGTATTGATGATGCCCGGACAAATGGCGCTGACGCCGATGTTGTGTTCGTCCATTTCTGCTCGCAGACACTCGCTGAACATTAACACTGCGCTCTTGCTGGTGGCATAGGCCGGCAACATGCGCGAAGGCATAAAAGCGGCGGCAGAGGCTATGTTGACGATATGCCCGGCGCGCCCTTGGTCGATCATCTGGCGGGCGAATAGCCGGCTACCATGAATCACGCCCCACAGGTTGACCCCTAGCACCTGCTGCCAATCTTTAACGCTGGTGTCGAGCAACGAGCCGGACAGGCCGATGCCGGCATTGTTGACGACGATATCCGGGGCACCTAATTCCTTTTCTACCCAAGTCGCCAGCGCTTCCATGGAGCGGGTGTTGCTGACATCGCATTTGCGGCTCAGGGCTTCGCCGCCTTCAGCGGTAATGGTGCGGGCGGTGGCGGCGGCCGCTTCGCTGTTGATGTCGGTGCACACCACGAGAGCGCCACGGCGGGCGAAAGCTAAGGCCGTTTCCCGGCCGATACCGGAACCGGCACCGGTGATGATCACCCGTTTACCGCTGTCTGGCCCGGTTGGGTGGCTTGTGGTGACCTTACTGCGTTGCAGCGGCCCGGCGGCAGGGGCGCCTTCGATGTGGTGAATGAATTCTCGAATCCATTTGGCAGTTACATCCGGGTGCTGCAAGAGCGGGCCCCAGTGGCCACAATCTAGCTCGCGGCGCCAAAGTTGCTCGGTCCATTGTGGTAGATCTTCGAGCATGGCTGGGCGTACATAATTGTCTTCGCGGGCAACGATTAGCTGTACCGGTACTTTGGTGTAACGCTCACGGGGTTTGAGCAGGCAGGGCAGCATGTTGGCGCGGTACAGTTCAATCCCGTGGGTGCCATCCTGCAGTTGGGTGACGCTAGCTTCACTGTAAAGGTTCTCGGTGCGCCGCAGTACTTGTGGCCAGACCTTGGCTAACCCGGCTTTCCACAGTGCCGGGGCTAACACCGGTAACTGAAAGGCGCCGATATACCAAGAGTGGGCGAGTTGGTTGAGCACGGCGCCAATTTTTTGCTCGCGCAGCCGGGCATTCATCCATTGCCCCACATGGTCGAGGCAAGGACCAGACAGGGTCGTATAGGACGCGATACGGTGCTCAGCGTTGGGCTCGGTGACCGATTCCCACGTTTGAACGGAGCCCCAGTCGTGCCCCACCAGATGGACTTTTTCATCGGGGCAAACTGCATCCATAACCGCATGCAGGTCGCCACGCAGCTGGGACAGCTTATAGGCCGCGCGGTTCTTGGGGGTGGAGGAGTTACCGGCGCCGCGCACATCGTAGGCGACCACTTTAAAATCTCGGCTGAGCCGTTCCGCCACTTTTTCCCAGACATGGCTGGCGTCCGGGTAGCCGTGTACCAGCACCACGGTGGGGCTTTTGTCGGGACTCCAGGTCCGCACGGCCAAGTCTATGCCATTACGGCTCACTTTACTGTCGCGCCACTGCACCATCAGGCTGCTTCCTCTTGCTTGTCGCTGTTGTTGTGGTTGTTTGTATCTAACCGGTGGGCCGCGATGGCAGTTAGCCAGCGGGGCCCATGATCGTCCACCAGTAGCAATGCGCTGTAGGCTACGTTGTCGGTGCCGTCGCTCAGCGTTGGCCCTTCACCAATACGGTCGCCTTCATGCCGTGCTTGAGGCTGTTTGTTTACGGTAGCCCGCACAAACGGCTATGCAATGGCGCCAAGGGCGCATTGGCTGTGCCGTTGGGGGTTGCCTTGGCAATGTAGCGAGAGCGAACCGCAGCGCAGTCTATAACTCGTGCCGATACCATAACGCTGGGTGGCCGATCTGTAAGCCTTTGTTGGCTTGCTCCAAAGTATGGATATAAGGAGCTAAAGCCTGAGCGTCAGGGCTCCAGAATGCGTTCCTTAACGCTGCCACTGAGTGGTATTGATCGTTACTCAATGAATAACCAAACCTGATAGTTACAGTGAATAATGTCACGGTCAACCTAAGGGATTGGCACTTCCTCGCCGCCGGTGGTTCGCTAGGGCCAATTCGCAATTGATAAATCACGTAATTCCTTGCCGTAATCTTCACATTGTCCACGCTCTTGATTGTTAGGGTGGGCGCCTGAATGACCATCGAATGAATGTATTTTGCTCGGCGTTAGCCGGGGTAAGGAGATCAGTGATGAGCCATCACCCCCAGCTTTTACGGGGCCTGACAGCCTGTCTTTCTCTTATTCTTCTGCTATTTACGGCCGCTGCGCCTGCGCAGGAGCCGGTCGCGAAAGCCAATAAATACGGTGAGCTGGCGGACCTGCTGGAGGATGACGCCAGCCGCCAGCTGTTGATCGACCAACTGCGCGATTTACAGGAAGGGGCGGTATCAGCGCCTATCGGGGTGGAGGATGATGCGCGGGCCGCAGAGATCGCCGATAAGGCCCCCAGTGGGCAAACCGCAGAGCAGGTCTCACTGGCCCGGCGGATGGCATCGGTTACCGGCAGTTTGGCGGGTGATATGGGCCGGCAGTTTGTGGCGTTAGGCGCCTTGGTTACGGGATGGTTTGGCGCCGACGCTGAGCCTGCTGGTGCGCCAGCAGCCTCCTCATCGTTGGATATGAAAACGGCGAGCGCGGCGCTATTGAATCTGGTGATTCTGGCGGTTGTCACGTTTGTTGTGTTTTGGGCATTACGGGCACTGGCCAGCTCGATCTTTGCGCGTCTTAGTCACTGGGCCGGTGCTGGTCCAGCGAAGCTGGCTATTTTACGCACCACGGCGGCGGTAGCGTTGGCAATTCTTGTGGATGGGGTTGTGGTGGTTTTGGCTTATCTGGCCGGTACCTTTGTGACGCCGTTATTGAGCGAACAGCTGGGGGCGGATGCCACCCGATTGGCGCTGTTTTTGAATGCGTTTTTATTGGTGGAACTCGCTAAAGCGGGGCTGCGAGTGTTTTTCTCCTCGCGCTATGAAGGCCTGCGGTTGTTGCCGGTAGCGCAGCAGCAGGCTCGCTACTGCAATCGTTTTCTTGCCCGTGAGGCCGGGCTGATTGGCTATGGTTTGCTGGTGCTAGTGCCGATGTTGAATTTCAATTTTTCTCCTGTATTGGGTAGCGCTGTTAGCACGGTGGTTATGCTGGTGGCGTTGATTTATGCAGCCACCGTCATTTTGCGTAAACGCACGGTGCTGCGTGATGCGTTGAAGCAACGGGCGAGCGCCAGAACCGGGGTGGTGCGTTTAATGTGGCTGGTATTGGCGCGTAGCTGGCATTGGCTGGCACTTACGTACGCCTTGCTGGTATTTGCCGTTACGGTACTGAACCCCGAAACCGCCTTGCCCTATGTGGCGCTAGCAACACTGGAGACGCTGGTGTTTGTGGGGCTGGGCTTGCTGGGGTCTGTTGCATTAGGGCAATTGATCGGCAAGGAAATACAGCTTCCCGAGGGGCTGAAAGCCAGCATGCCGCATCTGCAAGATCGGGTGAACATTTATGTTCCCACTGGGCTGAAAGTGATCCGTGCGCTGATATTGGCGTTGGTGATTGTGATGTCGCTGGATGCTTGGGCCTTATATGACTTGGGTGCTTGGTATGCCACGACAACCGGCACCCAGGCGGTTTCGGCCCTGGTCGATATTCTGATTATTCTGGCGTTGGCCGCGGCGGTGTGGGTTGTGTTGGCTAGCCTGGTGGAACATAAATTCTGCCCTGATGAAAACAGCACCCCAGCTCAGGCCGCCCGTGGTGAAACCCTACTTGGCCTGTTCCATACTACGTTGGCCATTACCATTATTATCATGACGGTGATGATTGTGCTTTCCGAAGTGGGTGTGGATATCGGGCCGCTGATTGCCGGTGCCGGTGTGCTCGGCCTGGCCGTTGGCTTCGGCGCACAGAAGCTGGTTCAGGATGTGATTACTGGGGTGTTTATCCAATTGGAAAATGCCATGAACACGGGGGATTTCGTTGGTGTTGGTGCTCACTCCGGCACCGTGGAGCGTGTGGGTATTCGGTCGGTGGCGTTGCGTGACCTGTATGGTACTTACCACATAGTGCCGTTTTCCTCGGTGGATGCGGTGTCTAATTACACCCGTGAATTCGGTAATCATGTGGGTGAATATGGCATTGCTTATCGCGAGAGCATCGACGATGCCATCGTGCAGCTGGAGGCTGCGTTTGAAGCGTTGAAGGAAGGCGAGCACAGGAAGGATATTCTGGCTCCGCTGGAAGTGGCTGGGGTGTCGGCCTTAGCGGACAGTTCGGTGAATATCCGTGCGGTGATTAAAACCACGCCGGGCAACCAGTGGGCTGTGGGGCGTGCCTTCAATCGGCTAGTGAAGATCTACTTCGACAAAGCGGGCATTGAAATTCCGTTCCCGCACACCACGCTGTATTTCGGTGAAGACCGGGACGGCAGCGCCCCGGCGGCAAACGTTCGCCTCGCTGATGATCGGGTTGTTTCCACCCAAGTTGGCAATGGGGGGTAAATCTCCGTGTTCCACAAAAACGCCGGCGATCGAGCCGGCGCTTTCTTAGGTGAAAATTTGAGGTTGTAACGTGGCATCGGTGGAATCAAATCAAAAAAAAGGCCGGCAAAAATGCCGACCCTGAAAATCACCGGAAAAGGGAGAGCACGGTGAAGTAAAACGGTTATGCCGCGTCCTTGAGACGGTCGCCAAGCAGGGCTTTGAAGTTTTTCAGGTGTTCGCGGTTGTCGTGGTCCCAAGGGTGAAAGCCGGGTTTGAACCAATCAAACCAAGGTTTGGTGATGTTCAGGAAAACCCCTTTGCGGCCCCAAGTGTGTTTGGCCACCGCTCGCCAGCCCTTCAGGTCGGTCAGGCCACCCTTGATGCGTACATTGTGTAAATAAAAGGGGGTGAACAGGGTAAAGAACGCGGCGGTAGACAATACCAGAGTGCTGCTGCGCAGGGCGTAGGCGCCAAGATTGCTGTCTTCGCCGATAACGGTACGGTATACATCGAAGGCCACGGCCTTGTGTTCGGTTTCCTCTAGAGCGTGCCAATACCAGATGGCCTTATAGTCTTCGTCTGAGCCATCCATGATTTCCGGTAGGTCTAGCAGGCCGCCGCCAAGAATGGCGGTCAGGTGTTCCAGAGATACGGTGATGGCTAATTGAATGGCCTCTGGGCTGTATTGCTGAACCACGCCAAGTAGCTTGGCAACAATGGCCTCTTGGGCATGCAAGGGAACGCCCGCCTGGGCAACGAAGTCATTGTACTCTTCGTGCTCACGGCCGTGGATGGCTTCCTGACCGATAAAGGCGGTTACGGCCTTTTTCAGTTCTGGATCGGTAATCTGGTCGCGATAATTGCGGACGCTGTTGATAAAGAAGCGTTCACCGACCGGGAAGAACAGGCTCATGGTGTTGAGGAACTGGCTAATATTCAGACCGTCCCGGTGCCAGGTCAGCGCCTTGGCCGGGTTCAGGTTGAATTTTAAATTTCGTCGAATAGGTAGAATCGAGGTCGACATTATACATTCCTCCGCAACTGTTACATCACTGGATGATACAATTGATGTGCGTATCATCAAGAACTTTCTTCATAGGGAAGGTAAAAAATGGCGAGCAATAAACAAGAAGTGGCGAATCGTTTACTGGATGGGCTGATTGGTTATCTATTGGCGCGCCTCTCGCCGGGGCATCTGGATTCGTTGATCGTTGATGAGCTGGATTACATTCTTGAGAAAGCGGCAAGCTACTCCTTGAATCAGTGGGTACAGGCTGAGCAGGTGTTTGCTACGGCGCAGAAGTACGCGGTGAAGATGGATATCAGTGGTGCGATTCCCGAGCTGGTGGGCGATATGGTGGAGCAATTCTATGACCACGCTATCCAGAGCGAACGCATTGTGGAAGAGGTTATCGATGAGGCCGTGGTGATGGCTCTGTTCGATAAGGTGCTGGAAATCCCATTGTCTCGGGAAGGGATGGCTTGGCTGGGGCGCAACCCGGTGTTGCTGGCGCTGCTGGCGGGGGGGGCCCAGCTGGGAATCAAGACGCTGTTGCATCAGGGCTTACCTAGCCCCTTTCGCGGCCAGTTGAGCAAACGATTACCGGAGCGCTGGCTGGCCAGCCTAGAGATCCGCTTGCAGGAATGGTTGCTGCGCCGTACGGAGCAATTATTGAGTGACCCTTATTTGTACTGTGACGAGAACGTAGCTGAACTGCGTGAGCTGGTGAAGGTGGCCTGGCAGGATTTTGGGCAACGCCCGGTGGCGGACGTGAAAGAGCTGGTGAGCAGTGAGGATATTCAAGAGCTGTTCGTGATCGTGTTCGAGTATTGGCGGGAGCTTCGCCACACAGATTACTTCAATGTCATGTTGGAATCCGGGGTGCAGGCGTTTTTTGATAAATACGGTGATACCAGCCTGACGGGCTTGCTTGATGAATTGGGTGTGACCCGCGAGCTGATGTTGGATGATGCTCGTCGCTTCCTGCCGCCGGTGATGGCTAAGCTGCAGGAAGAAGGCTTGCTAGAGGCATGGTTGCGTCGCCATCTGGAAGGGTATTTTCAGGCGGAGGATACGCTGGAGATGCTTAAGGGTTAGTGCGTGGATACGCGCCGCAATCAGCTTAAGGAGCCTCAGCAACGCTATTTCATGCTCAGCCTTGCCGCTGGTTCGTTGCCCTTGGCCAAGGTAACGACGGTGGTGCCGTGAGTCAGCGATTCTCAATGATCAATGGCGTCCCTATACGCTTGGGTGTGCAGTAATTCTAGTAACTCAGATTCCGGTACGGGTCGGCTTATCAGGTAGCCCTGGATGCTGTCACAATGCATGTCTCGCAGAATGCTCAGGTGATCTGCGGTTTCCACCCCTTCGGCGATTACGTTCATCTTCAGGCTATGGGCCATGTCGATGATGGCGCGGGTAATGGCGGCATCGTCCGGGTTCTTGTCTAGCTCCATGATAAATGAGCGATCAATTTTCAAGGTATCTACCGGGAAACGCTTCAGGTAGCTGAGCGAGGAGTAGCCAGTGCCGAAGTCGTCCAGGGCTAACTCAACACCCCGGCTGCGCAATTGCTGGAGCAGTTCGATGTTCTGCTCCATGTCTTCCATGATTAGGCTCTCGGTGAGTTCTAATTCCAACAGGTGCGGGGACAGTTCCGTGGTGGATAGGACTCGATCGATGGTTTCCGCTACGTTTCCTTTGCGGAACTGGTGAGCAGAAAGGTTTACTGAGACGCAGATCTCGCCGAGGCCTTGTTTCTGCCACTTGTGTGCTTGGCGACAGGAGCGTTCCAGTACGAGCTCACCAATGGCAGAGATCAACCCGGTTTCTTCGGCTAGCGGTATAAAGTCTGCCGGTGGAAGCAGGCCCATGGTGGGGTGCTGCCAACGCACTAGGGCTTCCACCGAGGTAATTCGATTGCTGGCCAGGTTCATTTTGGGTTGGTAGTGCACCACGAATTCGTTCTTGAAAATGGCCTTGCGCAGGCTAGTTTCCAAGGCCAGTTGTTCTACTGAGGCCACGCGCATGTTGCTGCGGTAAAATTGGAAATTATTGCCGCCGCTACGTTTGGCCTGATACACCGCCATGTCGGACTGGTTGATCATGCTCTGCGCTTCTTTGGCGGTATCCGGGAATATGCTGATACCGATGCTTGCGCCCAAAAGTAGTTCGTGACCGTCAATCAGGAACGGCTTTTTCATGGCATTGATAAGCTGTTGGCACTGCTGACTAATGCTGCCTTCGCTGCCATGATTCTCTAATAATAGGGTGAATTCATCGCCGCCGACCCGAGCCAAGGACTCTTGCCCGCCGGCATGTTGGGCCATGCGTTCGGCGGCTGCTTTTAGCAGACGATCGCCGATTTCATGCCCTAGGGAGTCGTTAATGGGCTTGAAACGGTCTAGGTCGATCATTAACAGGGCGACCTTTTGGC
>OJDD01000085.1_pt1 | contig 32081 bp, 39 predicted proteins | sample 1592591 | NCBI WGS metagenome assembly OJDD01 (sample SAMN05416809, study PRJEB24817) | seawater metagenome | isolation source: Sea water | place: Canada:Atlantic | collected 2013-07 | reverse complement strand
CGAGATAGCGTAGCGTCTCGTGGGCTCGGAGATGTGTATAAGAGACAGGGGCTGATCTGTTCGAACAGACCGACCCATGAAATGCTGGATCCGAATTTGTTGGATCAGCGCGCCGCTTTTGAAAACCAGTTTGAAGGGATGAGCGCTATCGCTTTCAGTTATGACGACTTTGAGGTGACGAGGCGGGCTTTAATCGAGCAGGTCAGATCTTGCTTTGATGATCAGGATAAGGCGTTTTTGTTCGGTTTTAACCGTTTGCGACCTGACTGGTCTATTTATGATTATCAGGTGTTTCCCGCGGTGAAATGGAAGCTTCTTAACCTGGAGCGCTTTAAAAAAACCAGGCCGAATGAGTATGCTCAGCAGCTCCAAGCGCTGGACGATGTGCTGAAACCCTGAGGTCGGGCTCTTCTCACTTCGGAGACCATTAAGTCGTTGTGTGCCGCACTCTTGGCGGTCTTCATCTTTCGTTGATGTCGGGAGATGATGCCAAACGATCGCAGGCACGGCGACGGCTTTTTCATTGCAGCTTTGCCTCCATTCTGTAGCCGCGCATGCTGGCTGGCGTTATTCCAAAATCTAAATGTTCGCTTTGCGACCTCAGCCTGCGTTTCGCAGAAATGCAAGAATTGTGAGCGTCGAGACAATATTTTGCCTTGTACCTCGCCCAAGGCTGGTGTAATTTTCAAATAGTGCCTCACCGGGTCATTCGGCACACCGCCTCGTCGGGACCCATCTCTCCAGATCGCGCATTTCCGCGCACCTTTACCCAAAAGCAGATTAAACAGACCTCTTTGATAGTCCCACCCCTTTCCTGAGGGTGTTTTGCCGTGCCTGTGAGTTTCTCAGGGCAGGGCAGACCGCCTTTTGGTTTCTCCGGATCTTGTTGCTGCTTGTTCCCTGAACAACGGCACCTGATAAGCATCCTCAATCTAGCCACGAAACGGATGCGATCGCTACGGCGATTTGGCTTAACACTAGACCGGAGAAAATTATGTTTACTGCAAAAGAAAAACTTTTCATTCGAAATTCTGAACTTCATGCACGATGGAGGGCAGCAATGTTAAGTGTCAACGCAAGTTCAATGGCACCAACATCTGTCGCTCTTTGGGAGTTGCTGATTAACGGCGACCTCCTTCGGCTGGCAATCTATCTCGTTCTCACAACAGTTATTGTGAGCCTGAATATCATCTGCGCTGGCAAAATTGCTCACTACAAGCAATCCGTAGAGCGAATCCGAATGCGACTGGATCACCCGCCCAACAGGTCTGAAAGACTTGAATAGCGGATAAAAATCCACCAACATTCACAAGGAGACGTTAACTATGGAGCCTTCCATGCTTATTTTTATGACGTGCTTTGCAGCTGTCGTAGTAAGCAGCGTTTTGATAGCGGCCCACATTGACTCGAAGAACGAGCAGCTATTGATTGCTGAAGTCGAACGCGAAGAGAAAAACCACTAGGCCCAAGGCCTTAACCCTGTTCGTTTCTACGAACACATCCCCGACAGACCGCATGATCCTCAGTTGATACTCAACTGCTTGGTTTCGTGCGTCTGTCTTTCCTTCCCAACCCCCTCGCGAGCATTGCGGCCTGGACCCGTATTGGATCCAGACTTGAATGCTTTTCCTGTGATTCCTCGAATCTTGTTGCTGCAGTTCAACTGAACTCGGCACTTGATCAGCGTCCTCACCTAGCCATGAGACGGACGCGGTTGCTACGGCAATTGGCTTAACACTCCAAAGGAATCACTCAAATGAATCGAAGTGAACACGATGCCAACAGGCACCTCTCTCAATTCGTCACCCACGTTGATGAAGTCATCCAACAGGCAATAGAAAAAGCGGACAAAGGGCGTTTTGTTGTTGCCACTTCTGATGCCGGCAATTTGCTGCTACTGCCGCACTTTAACGCCTCTCTGAGACAGGATCTGACTTGGGTTTATGACACCGAGTTCGGGTACGTCTTCTCACCTGAGAAAAGGAGTGCTTGATGGAACTCGTTTTGGGTCTATCTGCAATCCTGGTCCTGATGTTCGGTAGCAGGATTCTTCTTTTCCTGGTCGACCTCGGTTTCGAAACTGGAGACCGTTTTCTCGCAGCGTGTGAACGTCGTTTGACGCTGTATACCAAAGCTTTGCTTCGAGGAATGGTCTTCGCCATTCGCTGGGTTTTCCATCGATTCTACAAGCCTGAACCCGAGCAAATGACCATTCGGTCAATCATCGATTCTCCTGCAGAACTTCAGCACATGAGAAATCAGCACCTCCTTCAATCCGGCAAGCGTGCACCTGTCGAGATTGAATACTCTCAACCTAAGCTCAAGAGGGAATAATCATGCTCAACAAAGCACAGCTCATTGGCCGTCTCGGTCAAAAAGATGTTCGCTCCACCCCAAACGGCCTGCAGGTGGTTTCTTATTCAATCGCTACAACCAAGTCTCTCAAGGACAGGGAAACTGGCGAATGGAAAGAGAACACTGAATGGCACCGTTGCGTCAGTTTCAACAAGACTGCTGAGCACATCGGCATGAACGTTGAACCTGGTGATCTCTTGTTCCTTGAGGGCGAGTTGAGAACCAGGAAATGGCAAACCCAGAGCGGTGAAGATCGTTACACCACAGAAATCGTGGTTAATGATTTCCCGCGCAAGCTGCCGAAGTATTTTTCCAAAAATGGTTCGCAGCAGGCCGCTCCCACGCCACAGCCCCAACAGCAGGCTCATGCTTCACCGAGTCAGCCTGGGCATCTGGAACAGCCGCCAGTTGAAGCCTATGGCTTTGACGACGACTACCCGTTCTAGCAACTGGCTTTTTAACCTTTAACCCGAATGGGGCTTCTACCCCAGACGGGAGAGCCCCATCTTCTCGATGGAGACAACATCATGGGGTTCTCAAGGAAAGAGGTTTATTACTGGCTGGAAACGGCAAGTGATGAACAACTTCAGGCGCACCTACGCAATTCTCAGGAAATGCTGGTGCTTCTCACCGATCGGGAACAGATCAAATCTTTGAAGTGGCTTCGCAGTCGCATCATTGACGAAATCAACGCCCGCAAAGAAGCTAAACAGCCTTAAACGACCGTTTCCGCTTCATCTTCTCAATCAGAGCTTTCTGCTCTTCATCTGACCCAAACGCTATGGATCTGATGGCCTGCCACTCAACGGTGTCCGGCTTACCTTCCAGCATGCGGTCAGTTTCGTCTCTGAGGTAATCCATAAAGTAAGGCCCTGCGGTCTTCCTGGCCTGGATATATGCCTCATACGTCTTGATAGATGTGGGATCAATGCCGGCTCTGGCCAGTAGCGGTCCTTCTTCCTCAAGACCCACCGATGTGAACCTGAAATTGCCCTCGTCATCGACGATGTAATGGTTGGTCTGCATCTCTCTCACCTCTCCGGGAATTATCGCCCGGAATTCTTGACGCGCAAGGACCTTTTTATGAATCAGGCACCTCAGGCAGTACAACCCGCTCAATGGCATCAGATCATTGAATCCTCAAAAGATAAGTTCAACAGCTCCAGTTTGGATTTCAAGCAGGAGCAGATCTTTGCCACCCAGCAGTTGATGAACAACTCCTATCTGCTGGATGTGGCAAAGAAGAACCTCTCATCACTTCGGCTTGCGATGTACAACGTCGCCGCGGTCGGACTGACGCTCAATCCCAACCAGGGCTTGGCGTTTCTGGTCCCTCGTCGTCTACGCCGCAATGAAGACGCCAAGGTCATGCTCGATATTTCGTATCGGGGATTGATTGCGATTGGCGTGGAAACCGGTGCGATTCGTTGGGCCAAGGCTGAACTGGTGTACGAGAAAGACCAGTTTTCCTACAAAGGCCCCGCCGAGAAGCCAGATCACGTCTGTGATCCCTTCTCAACGGATCGTGGCTCCATTCGGGGTGGTTACTGCATCGCAGAGCTACCTTCCGGGGGCGTTCTCGTCGAAGCCATGTCGAAAGCTGACATGGACAAGATTCGGGACGTTTCTGAAGCCTTCAAAAAAGGTTTTGGACCCTGGGTCGACTGGGCTGAACAGATGATGTTGAAAAGCATCGTGAAGCGAGCCAGCAAGTGGTGGCCAATCTCGAACCCTCGCATGGCACAGGCACTCAGGATCCTCAACGAGGAGAACGGAGAAGGCTTGGCGATCCTGGCTAACCAGCACAAGCCGGTTACGCCTTCGGCGCTTCCTGCACCACCGCCAAGAGAAGAACTCTCGGCCCAATTGCTCAACACCGTGAAGAATCTGGTGGACCGGGCAAAAAACCAAAACGCTTTTGAAGCGTGCAAAGAGGTCATGGTGGAGAGGATCAAAGATCCCTCTGAGCTGGCCTACGCTCTGGACGAATTGGACAAGGCAAAAGCCCAACCCGTCCCGTCCTCAGCGGTAAATCAATAAAATCTAAACCCACTTGGGGCATGGACCCCAACACGGGTGTTCATGCCTCTCATCTCTACTCAAGAGGAATAATCATGAACGCTCAAACTCAACCAAAGATGACGATGTTCTACTTCGATAGCCTGGAGAAGATCCGCGACTACGACTCCTTCCGAGTCAAAGCCGTTTATCTGTCTCACTCGGAACCTCAGCGCAACGACACCCGCCCGAACTTCTATTCGGTCATCGGCCACCTCCGGCCCGGTGTTCAATTTCAATATCCGGAATTCCCGGTCGCTGACTTTCCATGCGAAAGCTACGCGAGGATGTTTGCAGAACTCTGCGAACAGTACATCAAAGACTTTCCGGCCATGAGCCAGACAGCCTAAACACTCACTCTCTCAACCCAATGGGGTAATGCACCCCTTGGGCGGCATTACCCCTCTTATGGAGATTCGTAATGCCGAAAATGACTGTAGTTGACCTGAACCAACGCTCTGAAGAATGGCTGAAATGGCGAGCCCTGGGGATCACCGCAACAGACATTCCGGTGATCCTCGGACTGAGCCCCTATAAAACCCCCTGGCAACTTTGGGCTGAAAAGATCGGACGGATTAACCCGCCAGACCTTTCAGGCAACCCGAACATCCAACGAGGCGTCGCCCTCGAGGATAAAGCACGTCAGTTGGCCGAATCCCGCTACGGTGAGTTTCTGCTTCCGATGTGCGGTGAGTGTGCCAAATGGGATGTGCTGCGCGCCTCGTTTGATGGTGTGGACACACAGGACCAACCCTACGAATTCAAGGCGCCTTCCAAAACTGTTTGGGATGACCTTGAGGCAAACGGAGTCGAGTCCACGGCCTTCAAACTGTATGAGGCTCAGGTTCAGGCTCAGTTGACTGTGGCCGGCCAGAGCATAGGACGACTCATTTTCTACCGGGAAGATGGTGCGGACCAGGATTTCGAGATTCGGTTAACCCCCGAACGGGAAAACCAAATCATCGAGGCTGCCAAGCACTTTTGGCAACTGGTCCAGACTGAGCAACCCCCTGAATTGGATCCTGACCGCGACTGGTTCATCCCGGAAAGCGGAACGGAAAAATTCAAATGGGAAGCTCATGCCGAAGCCTGGCGAATGCAACAGGAACAGATCAAGTCTCTGAAGGACAAGCTTAAGGCTCTTGAAAAAGACCAGAAAGATGTCCAAAAGGCCTTGATCAACCTGATGGGGCCTTTTCGCCATGCTGATGTCGGCGGCGTTAAGGTCACTCGCTTCGAGAAGTCGGGATCGGTCGACTACCTCAAATACCTTCAGGAAAACTTTCCTGACCTGGATTTGAGCACCGAGCTGGAGAATTACCGCAAGCCCTCTCGCGAGGAAGTCCGGTTCACTCGTTCTGAGGATGAACTGGTCAACCGCGACATGAGTGAGGTGATTACGCCAGTCAAAGCGGCTTACTTCTAAACCAGCAATGGCTGTTCCGGGGACTTTATCCTCGGAACAGTTCCATTTTTCGTGTCTGCCTTCTCTAGGGCCCTACCAACCAGGGTGTTATGGAAGGCGGTTACCACACCAGGTAATCCCTTGAGCATTTTGATCGTGCTTGCACGACAAAATAAGTGTCCACACCGGAATTTGAAACGGACACGTCAGCCACGGCTGTAATTCCTCTCTCAAAAAATCTCACTTGCCAGAAGGCCATCATCACCTTCTGGTGTGTGATGCCGCTCTGGAATAAGTGAACTCTCACTGAAAAGGAGCTTTCTATGACCGTTCGCGACAAGGCACTGCCCATTCGCAACACCTTTAACCTCGACGTTCCAGCTGAAGTAATCACAGCCGGTTTCGCCGATTCCACCAATCCCTACATTCCCAAGCGAAACGATTCCTACGTTTTCCGCAGGGAGACTCTGCGAGACATCCTGAACTTTCTGGATGATCCCGACGACGATGGGCTCTACTTCTCTGGCCACTACGGGGCAGGGAAGACGACCTTGCCTTACCAAGTTGCGTCACGACTTAACTGGCCGACGCAGAGCTTCACCGCACACTCGCGCATGGAGTTCGACGACCTGGTAGGCACCTGGAAATTGGTTAACGGCACGATGGAGTTCGTTTACGGACCCCTTTCTGTTGCCATGCGTGATGGTCACCTGTTCATTTTGAACGAGGTCGATCGAGCTGATCCCGGTCAGCTTGCCGCTTTGCATGATGTCCTCGAAGGACACCCGTTGGTCATTGCGACAAACGGTGGCGAAGTGATTCACGCTCATCAAAATTTTCGGTTCATTGTGAACGGCAACAGCGTTGGTTCTGGCGACAGCACCGGCCTGTATCAGGGTGTAAATCAGCTTGATATTGCCTTCCTTGATCGATTCCGGATGGTGCACGTGGACTATCCAACCGAGGACGTTGAACTAATGATCCTTGAAAAGAAGGCACCAGACCTTCCCGAAGAGCTGCGTAAGAAGATGGTTCGCGTTGCGAATCAGATTCGGAAGCTGTTCATCGGGGGTGAGGAAACAGCGACGCCGCTGACCATCACCATGTCCACGCGCACATTGTGTCGCTGGGCAAAATTGGCACTGGCCTTCCGAAATGCACCAAATGCTCTGTCCTATTCGCTGAACCAAGCTTTCCTGGCTAAAGCGGAACCGGAGCAACGGATTGCAATCGAGCGCATCGCACAGGACATCTTTGGTACCTCCTGGTCCAAGGGAGCTTGAGCATGAACCTTGATATCAAAGTCCTTCACTATGCGGATGAAACGTCCGATAAGATTTGGGCGATTGACCCAAAACCGAACGCCAATGGTGGTCACGATGTCTGGTATGGGCGACGTGGCAAGGTCATGACGTTCAGACCCACGGAGAAGTCAGACTGGATACGCCTCCACGATGCGAAAATTCGCAAAGGCTATGAGCGCTGTTCAGGACTAACTATCGATCGCAACACCAATATGGTGGTAGCAAGAGGTGATCCAGAGAGCAGCATTCCAAACCAGTTTTGGTTTCGGATCTCGACTCAGGTTCCCGAAACGCAGATCGCTAGCTTCTTGGCATCTGTTCTCAACACGTTCACGGAGCAATTCCGTGATGAGGCAACCACATTGGCATCACTGCCGGTGTTCAAAAGCCTTTTAGGTGGCAGTCATAGCGGTGGCGCGGAACTTTCCGAAGGTCCGTTGGCAATTCTGTTGCTGTTTGCTCTTCGTCGGCATCTGATCGAGCAAGGCCCCTCAGCCTCGCTCTCATTTGCACCCATAGAAATTGTGGACGACGACAACACTCTCCTGACGGACAGTTTCGATGAGCTCGCGGAGCTTTACGGTACGTCCAAGGAGTTTTCGGACATGCGTCAGAGCTGTCCCACTGCTGACTTCAGGAAATACGCCATCGCACTGGGCGCAATTGAGGCACCGATTGATTTGACGGTAATTGAGTCAAACACAAAGGCCGCCTTTTTCTGAGTCTTTCCTCGACCTCGGTTCTCTGAACCACAACTCACCGCCGGCCTCCGGCGGTACACCCTCTTCTCATAATTGCTAAGGAGATAACACATGGAATTCATCCATGGGACCACCCTTGTCCATCTGAAAATGCGGTGCTGGAGCGGTGAGAAAAAAGCCTCTCGCGACAGTGATATTCGATTGGGCATAGACGGCAAGTTGCCACCACAGAAACTGCTGGATTTGGGGCGAAAGAAGATCTTTCCTCCCAAAGCTCTCGATCCGTTGCTCAGTAAGCGCAAATCGGCAGAAAGGGCATGTCTGGCTGAAGGAACACGTTTCATGGGCGGATTCGCTGTACGCGATGAAGCGATTGATGACGTTGTCGCCAAACTCGAAACCGTGAAGGCCGGCTTTGAATCCGCGTTGCAGCAATTTCTCAACGATTTTGACCGCAACAAGGAAGACTGGATCGCGGAGAACGAAGAATACGCTCACATCATGCGGGATCAGGTTCCTGACCGTGAAACCGTGGCGAGCGCGTTCAAGTTCGAATTTAAGCTCTACAAAATGCAGCCCCTGGAAGGCTTCGAACCGGATGAGGCGGAAATTGCCGATCAAATCCTGCACGAAGTCGGACTGAGCTGCCGTGAGATGTCTGATCGTCTTCTGGAGCGGAAACGCGCCATCGGCGGAAAGACGCTTTGCAAACAACTCGACCCATTGGTGACCAAGCTGGACACACTGAGTTTCGGCAACGGCCGGATTCTCAGGGTTCTTGGCGAATTCCGTGCGCTGCGTAGCTCCATCCCGGCGGAACGAATCGACCAGGATCATCCCGTGTTCAGCAGGGTACTGACGTTCCTCACGATGTGTTCTGACGATAAAAAGTTAGAGCGAATCGTGTCTGGAGAATTCTCGGTGACAAAACTGATCGCCGGGCTCCAGAGCGGAAACGCCCAGTCCCAGGCTTCACATTCCTCAACCCGTCCAACCACTGCATCAGCAATGGGCGCCTACTTCTAGGAGCGGAACTATGAACCAAAGACAATCCGCTCTCGAGCGGGCATTACCAATCGTGGCAGCTGCCTATGGTGAGCAATTTGGTGTGCGCGTCGTGCTTTCGGGCTCAGACGCCATGACGGATGGCAAAACCATTGTGCTGCCTATGCTAGACAACATGAGTGAGATGAAAGATGTGCTGTTTGGCTATCTCTCTCACGAAGCAGCTCATATTCGCGAGTCCAGTTTCGACACCTTAAAAAAGTGCCGGTCTGAGATCGAAAAGAGTATGACCAACTTGATTGAGGACATCCGGATTGAGCGTGCTATCCAGCACGCCTTTCCCGGGACTCAGTTCACGCTGGAAGCCATGGAGAATTACATCCATGAGCGAGGCTGGACACCCGTACCGACCCCGGCAGAAAGCGAGGCATCTCAACTGTTTCGTTACCTCTACCACCGGTTGTATGGGGAGTTTCTGGATCGGCAGGTCTACCAACCGCTGATTCCAGAGTCTTTGAAGGTCTTGGAGCAGACGTTTCCCAGAGGCTTCTTCGTCCGTTTGGACGGGCTGCTGGCGAAATACATGTTGTCCATGACAACCAGTGATGACGCTCTAAAGGTGGCCCGGGCCATTTTGAAAGCGTTAAAGGATGCCGAGAAAGAGGAAGAGCAGGAGCGAAAGTCCGGCCCGGATAGTGATTCGTCACAGCCGCCTGATCCGTCACCCGACGGCCAGGGGGGTTCTTCGGACCCGAACTCCAACTCAGAAAATTCCTCATCTGAGAACGGCGACACTCAGGGAGATTCCTCTCCTGAAGCCGCTGATCAGACGGATGGCCCATCGGATGCTTCCGGTGAGCAATCTATGTCTGATCAGGACTCAGCGGGTGACCAGGCAGAATCGGACTCGTCTTCGGATGATTCCAGTGACGCCGGCGCAGGAGGCACCTATGAACGGGTTATGTCGGAGCAGGATATGCCGACCAATCCCGGTCAACAGCTAAAAGAAGACTTGTGTTCACAGGCCCGGGAAGACCAATCCGGTAAATCTTTTGAGATTGATACCGGTGTGGGCCAGGACATGAGGAATGGTAACGGTGATACGAGTGAACTGCAGGCGGGCATTTTGACGTCTTCAAGCATTCGTAGCCGATTGCTGGGACTTTTACAGGCTGAAACCCGACAGCGCCAGTGGTTGCATGACCGCGGGCGCCGCGTTGATGGTCGTCGTCTAAGCCGTTTGGCTGCGGGCGACACTCGAGTGTTCATCCAGCGAGACGAACACAAGAGGCCGGAAACCTCGGTTCATGTACTGCTCGATACGAGTGGTTCCATGAGCCAAAGACAGGAAATTGCCAATCAGGCCACTGTGTCGTTGGCGCTGGCTATTTCCACCATCCCGAAATGTGACATCGCAGTATCGATGTTTCCGGGTTATGGGGGGAATGTCAGTCCAATGATCCATCGTGGACAGCCGGTGAGACCCAATCTTGGGCGCTTCCTGGTCAGTTCCGGCGGTGGCACACCTCTGGCTGAAGCAATGCTCTACGCGGCACGGGAACTCAGTGCCAGTCATAAACCACGTCAGGTCCTGATTGTGATTACCGACGGTTCTCCGAACAACGGTCACGCAGTCAACTACCTGCTAGATCTGATGAAACAGCAGATCGACACCTATGCCATCGGTATAGGCTCAAACGCTGTGAAGTCGTATTTCGGGAATTGGACAGTCATCAACGATGTGAGGGAGCTGCAATCAGCTTTGTTTCGCATCGCCGGCAACGTCCTCGATCTCGATCCCTGACTCCACAATCTTCCAACAGCCCAGGCGGGAACACATCTTCCCGTTGGGTTGGTGTGTTCTTCGCAAGGAGGACACATGGAAACCTCTCGGAAACCGGACTTTTGTGAGCCTTCAGGCCCACTGCAGGAGATCCCCGAATCAGCCTTCGCGGATATTCGTGAACGGCTTCTTATCGAGTCAGTGAAAAGCGCCTTTGGCATCCGTCAGCACGGTGGTGTTCGAAAACCGTGTGACGAAGCCTGGGAGTGGATCCTGTCCGAAAATCGGGAAATGCCCTTTTCCTTTGCAACTTGTTGCAGGGAGTGGGGCGTAGATCCGGAAACAATGGTCGAGTGGTTGCGGTATTACCGCAAGAAGATGCTCGGCTAATAAATGACCTCAACCCTCTGAGGGACACACTCTGTTCCTTGGGGCTGGTGTGTTCCCTCAATACTCAAAAGGAAACGCACCATGTCTCAACAACCTCAACTCTCGATTGAGCAGGGCCTGACCACGCGGAACGGCAAGCCAATCCGACTCATGACGATCTATGAGCCCCGGAAAACCACCGAATTGTTTTTCCAGCAGTTCGGGAATACCTGGGTGCAATACAAAAGAGTCGTTCTGACGCTTCACTGATGACTGAAAGGGCTCCGGCCCTTTCTTACTCACTGCTCGGCAGTGTCCCTTGAAAAGTTCACTGTCTGGAGGAGAACAATGGAAAAACGAAACTCAACTGCTTTGAAACGTCGCATGGAAGGACGTTGGCTCAGTGCTTTTCTTGCACTGGCGCCAGCCCTCGAAACTGCGGTCAATAAGCTTGGCAAAAACGTGCCTTGTCCCATTGACGGTGGTACCGATGGCTTCCGGCTGTTTCGTGACGCCAACACCACCGGTGGCGGCGTAAAACAGGCTTGGCGAGTGATCCCTGAAGGCATCGATATGCTGATGTGGGTGAACGATTGGTCATTCACCAAGACCTACGACGAACTTGAAGCCTTTTTGGGCGGAAGGATCGTGGACACCAAACCGATCAGGACGCCCAAGACTCAGATCCAGGACGATTCAAAGCTTCGGCTTTGGCTTAACCAGATCTGGGGGGATGCTCTGCCACTGAACGACCTGCGCTCGTATCCGGCGAGAGCCTATTTCGAACGCAGAAGGCTAAGAACAGCAGCCATGCTCGCCGATGACCTGCGGTTCCATCCGTCGCTCAACTACGTTGGTGCCGACGGTAAAACGCTGGGCCAGTACGGGGCAATTCTTGGTCTGGTCCGCAATAACGCGGGTGAACCAGTCTCGATTCATCGTACGTTCATTACCAAGAGTGGCCTAAAGGTGGAGTTTTCCGACAGCAAGAACAAGTCGCGAAAACTTACCCCCGCGGTCAACAGAGAAAGCCGGGGTCGCCAGATTCGCGTGAATCCGGTGAAAGGAACCGTTATGGGTGTCGCAGAAGGACTGGAGACAGCTCTTGCGGTAACCCTTATGACGCAGCTGCCAGTGTGGCCAACGCTGTCGACGACCATGATGCAATCCTTTCTGCCACCCGAATGGGTAGAAAAGGTTCTGATTTTCGTCGACAAAGACCGTAACCAAGCGGGTGAAGTCGCTGCAAACACGCTGGCCGAGAAGCTCGGCCTTCTGGGCTTGGATGTTCAGTTGATATTGCCATCAATTCCGATGCTCGAATCGGATTCAAAAGGTGTGGACTGGGCGGACCAGTTGATGCGTGACCCCTCTGGTTTTGGCCAGATCGGAAACGTCTTGAGGGACCGTCCACGACAGACTGCTTAAACCACAAAATGCCGACCCCGGAGAGCAAGCCAACCCTCTCCGGGGTCTGGCTTGTTTTCTCTGAGCGAGGTCTTGCCTGGAGAGAACATACGTATGAAATTGCTGTACCAGAAACTCAACAGACTACGGACGCAGGATCTGATCATTCAGAAAATGCGCTACCGGCGAAGCACCAGGTTGGTGGGCAGTCTGAAAACGATGACCTACGCCGCCTCCGCTTTAATGGCCGGACACCTGTTCCAAACCTTTGCCGATGGACTGGAACTTACCAGTTTTGACGCAATCGCCATGGTTCTAGTGACGTGGTTGCTCGCCATCATTCTTATGTTAGAAGTGGAGATGGCTCGCGATCTCGCAGGGCATGAGCTGATCCAGGATCTTCTGGTGCTGCGCAGTCAGCGCCTGAACTTGACTGTCAGTAAGCGTTCCGCTCCAATGACAAGAGGTAAACAATGATGGGCAATGCCATGTCAGTTTTTCTCATGTTTGGAATCGTCCTTACCCTGGTAGGCACAGTCGGTACCGGCTTTGTGATCTATCAGCGCCGACTTCAGTGGCAAGAGATTTGTCGCCTGGCGGATCAACAAGACTGTCGAAAATCGAATTAGACCCTCAAAACCCGCTTCGGCGGGTTTTTTTCTTCCTGCTAGCTACCTTGCCCGTGAAAAATTCCGTGAGAAAGTAAAAGCAACACACAAACAGGGACATCACGGACATGGGTTTTACATCAGAGCTGCTCAAGACAGTTACTTTTCAGGGTCTGTCCAGCACACCGGCTCGCCTGATCGCGGCTGGAGCGTCACTGGTCATCTGGGTCTTGTCAGTGCTTCTTCTGGTTGGACTGAGCTTTCGATTCGAGGCGGCCGGCATCGCGGATCAAATCGGGTTGGCAGCGGTCTCAATCATCCTCGTTCACTACTCACTGTCAGGGCGATTCTTGCTGGCGGATATTGCTATCTGGTTGGCTCTGCGCACACCGGTGGGTGTTTTGTACCGGAATGATCGCAAGATCCTGGGTAGAGCACGCAGAGTGATCCTTAGACTGGCCCGGCAGCATTCTTTTGCCAGTTTCCTGCCCTACAGCAACATCAATCCCGCGGTTGCGCGCGCTGACAGTTTTGAAGTCTTTAAGCAGCAGGAAGCTGGAACACTCCAGTCGTGGTTGGATGACACGAAGAATCTCAATACAGCGGCACACCTGGTATTTCAGATCGCGCTTGTTGAGCAGGCTCTGGCTGCCGGGGACTACCCGAGACCCGAATTTTAAAAGGTCACACTCCGCTGACCTTTTGATCCCCAATTCGCCGAGTGCCCTCAATAAACTGGCCAGAAGCTCAGGAGGGCGCCTTCATGTTCATCACCACACCGTTAATACGATGGGTCGTTAACCGGCTCTTTCAGTCTGGGAAGATAGACGGCCAACAGCGTGACCAGCTTCTGTCTCAGGATCGGCAGATCAATGTGGTCATCACCCGCGCCGCGTTGGTTCTTTTCGCTTCACTTTTCTTCTAATGGGGTGACCCTTTGACCAATATCGTTCACGCGAATTTCGGCGGCCGGCTTTGTGATGGGCAATTTTTCAATGCCGACGTGTACACGGAAAACCGGACCAAATACCAGTTTGAGGCAACGGCCGAATCCGCCACTGCGGCATATTTCCGAATTATCGCTCTCGCAGTAAAAGAGGGGATCTCAGTGATTCGGCTGGTGGCGATGTTTGATGGGGTTTTGGCAGACAGGAAAGCTGATCACCCGCCCATCAAAGTGTGGTCACGTCCGAAAATCGCGTCTGGGTTGTAAAAGATGTTTTCTCGCTGGCTTCGCTCGCCCCGGTCATACCCGATCCTCGTCGTCGTGGCTGCTGCGATTGCAATGTTTGTCATCATTCAGATGGGTGACCCCGTCAGCATGACGTTTCCGTTGCTGCTCTTCATCTCCGCCAAAATGGGAATTCTCTTTGCCTGCGTAGAAATCGGGCTCTCTGTGACGGGGCTTTATAAGGAAAAAGAGCGGGTGTATCGCAGCATGAGTCGAGCGATAATCGCACTGGGCATGTCGATCAGCTTCATGCTGTTGCTTGGTGCGTTTGAGCAGGCCTTAAGGTGAGGGCGGTAACAATGAACGTCATGCGAGTTACCGAATTCCATTCTGCCGACGCGGCCATCGACCGTAGTTTATTCCAGTTGCTCGAACACTTTTCTACGTTTTGTCTGATTGAGTGCAGGCGGCAGAACGTGATTCAGATTCCTTCAGAATGCCCGGTCCTGGTTTTGAACAATTTGGACCTGGCAAGAGACCCGGAAACCATATTGGGAAGCGTGATCGCCCAATCACGCCCGCAGGATGTTCTGATCGTAGTGGACCATCAGCCAGACAATTGGCTTTTGGCTTCCGCCGGACTTAGACCAGTGGTTCACCTCGTTCTGGGCTCATCAGACCACCTCCACCACAAACCCAGCAAACACCAGCCCGACGTTCCGGCAACTGCTTCGATTACGACGGCACTGGCTTGCCTGGAACATGCTCGAGCTGCATAGGAAGAAATCATGAGCGAGACCAATAAAATCGAGGCTGAAGCGAATCCGAAAACGGATCCTTTGGACGCCAGCACCCCCGTCTCTTACGACAACGAAGAAGTTGTTTGGGAGGGCAGTCCATCGCAGATAGTAAATCTTGGTGGCTTTATCTTTTGGGGCCTCGTTTTCGCGGCGGCCGGCGTTGGCCTGGTGTTATGGAATGCAGGGCTGAAAGAGCAATACACACCACTGATCGATCAAGTCGTCCGGTATTCAATCTACGGGCTTCTCATCGTTGGCGTCCTGAATGTTCTCATGTCTTATCTCACGGTGAAGTGTGAGCGGACCGTTATCACCCGCAACAAGATCAAAGAAGCAAAGGGCATCACCTCAATCTTCCGCCAGGAATTGTTCTGCGAAATGTCAGAGGTGTCAGACATTAAGAGTCCGCCGGCAGGGCTCATGGGGTTGTTCGGTCTGTCCACGCTGGTTCTTGAAACAAAAGATGCGGATCAACCGATCATTCGAATTCGAGCTATTCGAAACCGCGATGAGCTGGTGCAGAAGATTCTGCCGATCTGGCGGAAACTCAAAATGGACCGCAAAGGCTACTTTGGAGATTAGCGATGAAAAAACTGACCCTGTTGCTGCTTTCGGCGGGCCTTAGCACATTGGCGCTCGCCGATCCCCCTGAGTACGACCGAAAATCTTTGCGTTTGGCAACGGAAGCGAACGCCAGAGAGGTGGTTGAAATCTATTACGACAAGGCTGCTGTCGGCTTGTCTGATCGGGATTTGAATGTCTTCTACAGTCGAAAATACCGCCGCTTTCTGAGCAAATTGGTCGAACAATTGGCCCAAACAACCGGCCAGGGTACAGACATTGAGCAGCATCGCATTCTTGAACTCGAGCGAATGAATGCAAAGTGCGAGAGCCTCAAGTTCGAGGACGCCAAAACCTATGGCTCTCAGCCCCGGCAATCTGAACTGCATTACCTCGTGACCAATACCTGTGTCGATTACGTTCCGACAATTGCACGCACCATCGAGCTTCGCTACTCGATCGACATCGACAGTTGGCAGATCGATGAGGTGAGGGACCGGGAGCTCGTAGAATGAAGCGGTTAGTCGGATCTCTCTGTCTGGTGGGTGCCATGATGACCGCTGCACCGGTTTGGGCCTCCGCTGAAGCTCCCTATGGAAAGCCGTTTCCAGAGGTTACCTTTGACCGGGTCTCCGAGATTTTCGGGCACAACCTCGACACCAGCGAAGAGCGCCTGCAAACGCTGCTGCTGGCAATCGGCATGGACCACACAACGCCAACGTCGCCGCATTTTCAGGAAGAGGTTGGTATCCCTTTCATTGTTCATTACGGACCGAATCACTGGGTCAACCGGCTGACCAGCGGAGACATGAGTGTCGATGTCCTGGTCAACAATGCTCTTCTCTTGCTCTTCGCTGAGGCGGATATTCCCAACCGGGAGCAAGCCGCCTTCGATCTCATGAAATTGGCGTCGGACAAAGGATACTGGCCTGCTGATTACTTCGTGGCGGAAACCAATCTGCTGAACCATCTGCATCTGGTCCGCGGGCCAGAGGTTGCCATTCCTATGGCACCAACTATTGAGGCCAGTGGACTCAAACAGCTGGCCCGAGACACGATGGATGCATTTAGCCGCTGTGCTGAAATTGGTTTCGCACCTTGTCGATATCGGATCGGCTTCTGGCTTTCGAACTCCCAGCAAACCCTGCAAGACGGGCTGAAGGTCCTGCAGGCCGCCATTGATGTAAATCTAAAAGACACCCGTTATGAAGACAAGCTCGATGGCGCTCTGGTTGCTGCAGCTCAAGAGTTGGCAGAGCGTGGTGGGGCGATTGGCTTAAACTCTGACACGGTCGATCAGTACAGGAAATTGATTGACCAGTACAGCAGGAGTACAAGCCGCCTAGTGAACTGAGGTGGCAATACCAAGGCAGGTAGCAGATGAAAGAATCAGAATTCTACTGTGGTTATTTTACGGCTGATAGGGCCGATCAGCACGGATTTGCATCATTGCATGAGGCTGAACAAAAGGCGAGGGCGCTTGCCGCAGAATCAGAAGACCCCGCGATTGCTGTGTGGGATCGCTCGGGCAAGCCCTGTGTCCTGATCTGGGGATCTCAGGAAATTCGGCGAGTAGGGGATGCACCCGAAGCTAACGCTAGCGATTCTCCTTGATGGCTGAGAGCCAGGTGGGATGGTCGGATAATGATGGTGGCAGTATCCATAAAGGGCTCAAAGTCGCCGGTTTCCAGTTTCAAACTTCTTGAGAATCTGACACAGTCTTCAGGAGTACGTAAAAGCTGACTTAGATGGCTGAGCTCAGTCGTTTTCTTCATCATCGACAATCGACGATAAGCGCTTTTTCACAATTCCCGTAAGCCGAGCGTCATAACGAAAATCTTCAATCTCGCCAGCCCGCAATTTGTCAAAATCGGGGTGATCCCGAAGCAGCATTACGTTTCGTTCTCCAGGAATTAGGGCGCTAGGTACTGACAGGCCCAGAGACTGTTCGCTGGCAATCCAGTCATCACCGATCGCTACCAAGTCAGGGTGGCCGGGTTCCTGCCAATCATCTGGAAGCACAGAATCATCCAGCGTCATGATTAGCTCCTCTGGAACCTCAACCTGGATCCGTTTGTAGGGTGCAATAACTTGGTCAGGAACATGCACAAGCAACTCATAGGCAGCCAGCGACAGGGATTCCGCTAAATAGACAACTCGACTCCCAGGAGTATTCCAGCGCCCTCCATATCGAAAAGCCCCCTCTCCAGAAAGCATCTGATCAGGAGTCTCGGCGTATTGGGGGTCGCATATCCTGAATAATTTCAAATCACTCATGAAGGAATTCCATGTCGAATCCGTCCGATCAGATTCTCTACCTCACGAGCACCATATTCAGTTTGAGCATGTTCCAGCGGCGTTTCACCTTTGAAGGCGTAAGCAGGACTCTTGAGCCAGTGCCGGGCTGCCTCTCCATCACCATGAAACATATCCGTAGCCAATGCAGCCAAACGCGTATACCGATAGACCCGATCCGACTCGACAGACTCGAGCTTACCGTCTTTCCTGCGACGACTGAAAGTTGCTGATGTAATGTGCAGAAGCTTTAGCATCTCATTCTGACGGATGTTGAGGTACTCAACGAGCCGAGATACTGCGGCCGCAGGAAACCCTTCCGTGATGGAATGAACGATATCCGAATTTCCCTTTCGGTAAGTAGAATTTCTGTTAAAGATGATCTTCACAACCAGCTCTTTTTGGGCGCGTAGCTCATCATCGCTAAGCGTCCGCTTTTCAAGCTGAGGCTTAAACACCCTCTTGACTTGGCTGCGGGATTTATCTTTTCCGCCGGACTCAATAGTTATCATTTGATAGCCTCCAAAATTTCATATGATAACAGTATAGAGCCGGACACGGCCGGAAACAACAACCCTCCCTTGTATCTCCAGCGAAGGTGGCCCCATTCAATCCCTTTATCTCTTGGCGGTTGGCCAATGAAAGCTGAAGCGCCGAGTGCATTGCATTTTCCGGCCGTTACGGGGACCACGCTTCAGCGGTGCTAAACTCCTCTAAATCGTGAATACATCCAAATCAAGCATGCACTTCGTGATAGCAAGGAAACGGTCGTTTGTTGAACGCTCTCGCCAACGATTCAAAATACCGGTTTTTGGCTTGTTTAATGATCAACAATCACGTACAACAATCTATGACCACAAAAGGTACCTTTTATGATCATAGGTTATGCGCGTGTTAGCACTCAGGACCAAAATTCCGAACTCCAGGTAGATGCCCTGGAAAAAGCAGGGGCTGAACAAGTCTTCCAGGAAAAGTTTACCGGCAAGCTCCGAGAACGACCTGAGTTGTCGCAGTGCCTCCGTACCCTCCGAAAGGGCGATGTTTTGGTTGTTTGGAAACTGGACCGCCTGGCCCGCTCACTGAAAGACCTGGTTGAGATTGTTCAGAATCTCAATGATCGCGAAATTGGCTTTAAGTCACTGACTGAATCTATCGACACCACCAGCTCGGGAGGTCGTCTCGTCTTTCATATATTCGGGGCTCTTGCCGAGTTTGAGCATGACCTGATTAGGGAACGGACGAAGGCAGGGCTCCAGGCGGCTCGAGCAAGAGGAAGGAAAGGAGGGCGCAGGCCTGCCATGTCCGAGTCAGACATTAAGAAAGCGGCTGCAATGTTGTCAGACCCTAAAATCACAAAAAAAGAGGTGGCCCAGCATTTTGGCGTATCCAGAACCACGCTCAATGCTTCTCTTGCAAAATCCACCGCAAAAGGAAAATCCTAAACCTAAAAATAGTTGTTGACGGAAAAGCTAGTTTGGGCCAAACTAAATACAACAGCTCAAACATAGGGGATTCGTTGTGGCAAAAACAAAACACATTCACAAGCGCATGAGCCAACGTGGGATCAATGCTCGATTGGTCGACCTAGTTTCTCAATTCGGCATGGATCACGGTGACAAAGTCATCCTAACGCGAAAGAACGCAGAGGCTTTACTGGGAGCGGTAGAGGGGCTGAAAAGCCAACTTTTGGACATTCACTCAAAAGGGGGGCTGGTCGTAGTGGAGCAAGGTGAGTATCAGATCACTGTGTATCCACTGGACAGCTACTCACGCAAGAAAAAGAAGGAAGGGGGCAGCCGTGCACTCCATTGAACGAAGTATATTGATGGATATCGCCGATGTCCTTCGACAGGAAGGCATAGCTTTAAATCGTGTGGCCGATGAGCTGGCTCTCCTCACTGCTTGGGCGGCATATAGCCATCAAAAATATGGTGGAGTTCACTGGCATGAACAGCAGCCGGATATTCGCTATGCCTTTGAAAGCATGTCGAAGCACTTGGGGGAAAATGGACAGGTATATAAAAACTCCCACTTGCCCGACATGCTTTCTGGTGCCGCTATCAACACGATTAAGGATCACCTGAATTTGCTATCGGGCACTTCAAGCCATGGTTTGGCACAAGCCCTCGTGGCGGTAGTTGAGAAGATCGAGTACCCAGGTCAGATGATAACCCCTGACTTAGGGCGGTTACTTGCGGGGTTTTGTGCAGCCGGCCAGGGAAAAATAGCACTTCATCATGAGGCAAGTTTTCCTGTGTTAGTGGTTTTAGATGCACCCCAGAAAGCCGCTCTTACCATGCGGACTATATCGGCATATCCGGTTGCTCTCAGTTATCTGCTAGAAGCAAATCTGAAGTTTAGTGATTCTGTTTGGTCCGAAAACCCGTCTGAGCCGACAGAGTTTGTCATATCTGCACCTCCACTACAGGCAACAGGATTCTCCAAAACCTCCAAACTTAAGTCGGACGAATTGGCCGTTCTGAGAGTGGCACGAGAATGCAGTGAAAGGGGTGTTGTTTATAGTTCCCCAGGAGTGCTGTTTTCAAGGGCTGCGATGTCTGTGCGGGAAGAGATAATCAATAAAAACTGGCTGGATGCAGTTATAGGATTGCCGAAAGGAACACTTCTGAATACAGCCGTTGCGCCGGTTTTGCTGGTTATTGATAAAAATCGCGGGAAGGGAGATCCAATAGCATTCGTTGAAACGGAGGTTCCTCAAACCGAGGATAGTCTCGAACAACTGGTGCGCGCAGTTAGAGATAAGAATCCATTTGAACAAGGGGCGGTTGCATCCCAGCTGGATATTCAAAAGAACGACTATGACCTAACCATCAGTCGATACAAGCTCGGCCTCGCAACACAAAAACTGGCGCGACTAGATAACACTGTGTCGCTCGATGGTGTTGCCGAAATTGTGCGAGCGCAAAGTCTGAAGGACGCAGAAGAAAATGAGGATGCTAAGGTATTCTTGGAGGCCTCTGTTCGAGACATAACCGAATCAGGTCGAATGAACGCTCCAGCAAAAGCTATGCGTGTTGATAAGAAACAACTTCGTCGAGCTCAGAATCAACGACTTTATCCCGGAGACATCCTGCTCGCTATTAAAGGAAGCGTGGGGCGGGTCGCGTTTGTAGATGATTCTTGCGGAGACAACTGGATTGCCGGCCAAGCCTTCATCATCATCCGGCCCAAAGGCACAGCCGTTTCTACACCATTTTTATATCAATACCTGGCGTCAGAACTGATTCAAGAATACATCCAGGAAACCGCAACTGGTGCCGTCATGGCTCTTTTAAAAGCTGCTGACGTGTCAGGCATTCCTGTTCCTTTGCCAAGCCCAGAGATACGAGACGCTGTCGAGACCACCCATAAACAAATATTGGCCGAGTATGAAGCCATAAAAGAGCATCGCGACACAATTAGCCGCCTTAAGTTGCAAAATTGGTCGCTGCAAAGCGCAAATGGAGCCACTAACGTATGACAGACGATAAGACCAACCACTCTCAAACTGCGGCTTTCATCTGGTCCGTGGCCGACCTGCTGCGGGGCGATTTCAAGCAAAGCCAATATGGCCGGGTGATTCTGCCGTTTACGCTCCTTCGGCGGCTGGAATGTGTACTGGAGCCGACGAAAGCAAAGGTGCTGTCTTCGGCCGAGCAACATCAGACCAAACCGGATTCCGTGCGGGATCAGCTCCTGCTGCGAGCTGCCGACCAACAGTTTTTCAATGCTTCTCCTTTGAGTCTGAGTACCTTGTCAGACAGCCAGACCGCAGAAGATTTGATGAGCTATATCCAGTCCTTCAGCAAGGACGCCCGAGAAATCTTCGAGCACTTCCACTTTGAAGACTTCGTGCAGCAGCTCAGCGCGAATAATTTGCTTTACCAAGTGGTGCAACGGTTCGCCAGCATTGATCTGAGTCCCGGCACGATCAGCAACTTCGGAATGGGTATCATCTTTGAGGAGCTGATCAGGAAATTCGCGGAAAGCTCTAACGAAACCGCAGGGGAACACTTCACACCCCGGGACATCGTGCACCTGACTACATCCCTCGTCCTGACCGGACAGGAAGAAAAGCTCAAGCCCAACAGCATTGTCACTATCTACGATCCTACAGCCGGAACAGGTGGCTTCCTGTCTGAGGGGGACGAGTACATCCATCAGATCAGCGAAGAGGTTACCGTTTCTCTGCTAGGCCAGGAGCTGAACCCCGAATCCTATGCCATCTGTAAGGCGGATATGCTGATCAAGGGACAGGAAGTCAGCAACATCAAACTGGGCAACACCCTTTCAGACGACCAGTTGGCCTCCAATAAGTTTGATGTAATGCTTAGCAATCCGCCTTTCGGCGTGGAATGGAAGAAGGTTCAGAAGCAGGTTACTGATGAGCACAAGCACAGAGGCTTTGATGGACGCTTTGGACCTGGTTTGCCCAGAGTATCGGATGGCTCGCTACTGTTCCTGATGCACTTGGTGAGCAAAATGCGGGATCCCCGCGAGGGTGGTTCCCGTATTGGAATCATACTCAACGGTAGCCCGCTGTTTACCGGTGGGGCCGGTAGTGGTGAATCCGAGATCCGGCGTTACCTGCTGCAGAACGACATGGTGGAAGCCATCGTGTCCCTGCCAACGGATATGTTCTATAACACCGGCATCTCCACCTATGTGTGGGTGCTCTCCAACAATAAGCCGGCTGAACGCAAAGGCAAGGTCCAACTGATCGATGCTACCGATCGGGCGACTAAGATGCGCAAGTCCCTCGGCAGTAAGCGCCAGTTTGTCAGCGAGTCCGACCAGGACGAGATCGTGCGGATGTATGGGGACTTCCAGGAAACCAAGAGGAGTAAAATCTTCCCCATCGAAGCCTTCGGTTACCGACGCATCACGGTCGAACGCCCGCTGCAGCTGAACTTCCATACCTCGGAAGAACGAATCGCACGGATTGCGGATGAGAAAGCCATCAAGAAAATGGATCAGGAGGATCAAGACAAGATCCTCGCGGCCTGTCGTGCCATGGATGCCGAGACGGTCTACCGGAATCGCAAGCAATTCCAGAAGGCCCTGAAGGCTTCACTCACCGATCACCAGGTGTACTTGAGTGCGCCGCAACTGAAAGCCCTGGTCAATGCCCTGAGTGAGCGTGATCCAGAGGCGGACATCTGCACGGACAGCAAAGGCAATCCAGAGGCCGATACCGGCCTTCGGGACTATGAGAATGTGCCCCTCTCAGAGTCCGTGTACGACTACTTTGAACGGGAAGTGAAACCACATGTGGCAGAGTCCTGGATTGATGAGTCCAAGCGTGATGAGAAGGATGGGGAAGTAGGCATCGTGGGCTTTGAGATTCCGTTTAACCGGCACTTCTATGAGTTCACGCCGCCACGCCCACTTGAAGAGATCGATGCTGATTTGAAGCGGTGTACAGACCGGATCAAGCAGATGATCGAGGAGTTGTCGGCATGAGTTTCCCTGCTTATCCAGAATACAAAAATACTGAGATTCCATGGATGCAGAGAATTCCCTCAAGCTGGCAGCTTTTGCCTTTCTTTAGCCGGTTCTTTGAGCGAAAGGAATCAAACAAAGGAATGAAAAGTGAAAATCTGCTTTCCCTGAGTTATGGGCGAATCGTCAGAAAAGATATCACTACGCTCGAAGGCCTTTTGCCTGCATCTTTCGAAACTTATCAAGTGGTCCATCCAGGAGATATCGTTTTTCGATTAACTGACCTTCAGAACGACAAACGAAGTTTGCGCAGTGCTATCGTCAACGAAAAGGGAATTATAACGTCAGCTTATCTCGCTGTTTCTGCAAAGGACTTTAATCCATCATTCTCGAATTACCTATTTCGTGCATACGACCTGATGAAGGTTTTTTACTCGATGGGTGGGGGACTCCGCCAATCGATGAAATATGATGATATGAAGTGGTTACAGATCGTTTGTCCCAGTATCAACGAACAAACCCAAATCGCCCGCTTCCTAGACCACGAAACCGCCAAAATCGACGCCCTGATCCGCGAGCAGGCGCGCCTAATAAAGCTGCTTCATGAAAAGCGCCAGGCGGTGATTTCCCATGCGGTGACCAAAGGGCTGGATCCATATGTGCCGATGAAAGACTCTGAGGTGGAGTGGCTTGGGGAAGTGCCGGCGCATTGGGACGTGAGCCGACTAAAATTCGCTACTTCATTGATTATCGACTGCCCTCATGAGACGCCGAACTACGATCCTGAAGGAGAGTTTTTGGTGATTCGTACTGCTGATATACATGAGGGGCTACTCAAGCCAACCTCGATGTATCGGCTAAAAAAGCAAGATTTTGTCCATAGAACACGACGCGCTGCATTGCGTAAATTGGACATCGTTTATGGCCGTGAAGGGGAACGCTGGGGACATGCTGCCTTGGTACCCGAGAATGGAATGTTCTGTCTAGGCCAGCGGATGATGCAGTTTAGGGTAAATGACGAGTTCGATGCTCATTTTCTGATGTATCAACTGAACTCCACTTCTGTCTACCGTCAAGGTGATCTTGATACGGTCGGTGCGACATCACCGCATGTCAACGTGAGCACAATTCGCAACTACGACATTAGTTGTCCTCCAAAAGGGGAGCAAGTTGTTATAGGTGAGTATTTAGAACAGGTATTATCACGCTATGACGAGCTAATTAACGAGTCAGCAAAGTCTTCTTTAATGTTAAAAGAACGTCGGTCAGCCCTTATCTCAGCTGCCGTCACCGGCAAAATTGATGTACGTGATTGGCAACCACCTGGGGACGAAAGCGCCTTTGATGAAGAAGTACGTCAGGCTGGCAGGGAGGTAACAGCATGAGCCATGGCCGCGGTATCCGATTGTTCCTGGTCGATGGCTCACCGAATGGTCTTCTGACTGCTGAGATCATGAACTGGACAGGGCATGCACTCACTGGCCCGCGTACAAAGCTAACTGAGCTGGTTCAACGCCCAGAGTGCGGCCGCACCGGCGTGTACTTCCTAGTTGGGCCAGACCCAGATAATGCCATGCGTCCGCTGGTTTACATCGGTGAGTCTGACGATGTTGCAAAGAGGTTGAAGCAGCACAACCGGCCGGAGGACCAGGGTGGTAAGGACTTCTGGGAGCGGGTCTGCCTCATTACCAGTAAGGATCAAAATCTCACCAAATCCCATGTTAAGTATCTGGAAAGCCAGCTTATCGCCATCGCCAAGCAATCTGGTCGATGTGGTCTGGTGAATGGCACCGCGCATGATTACTCGGTGCTGCCCGAGTCTGATCTGGCCGATATGGCGTTTTTCATTGAGCAAGTCCGCATTATTCTCCCTGTACTGGGCTTCGATTTTTTACGCGAATCAGCAGCGACACACTCAGCGTCCACCCCAGACGAGAACACCCTATTTGAGATGGAGTTACCAAAATACGGTGTCAAAGCCCAGGCTCGGGAAATCGACGGTAGCTTTGTCGTATTGAATGGCTCCGAGGCTCGCCCAAAGTGGACCGCCAAAGCCAATGGCTACGGCAACCTCTATGATCAGCTTGTGAAGGACGGAGTGCTCGGCGAGGAAACAAACGGTAAGCGCCTATTTGCTCAGGATTACGAGTTCAACAGTCCCAGCGCTGCTGCCGCTGTTGTCGCTGGCCGCAACACAAACGGTCGAACGAAATGGCAAGTGAAAGGTCGCCAGGAAAACTACGGCGAATGGCAGAGCGCAATTGTAGAGGCCCAGAGCAGCGCGGAAACACATGGCGATCAATTTCAATGAAAGACGATCTTTCAGGAAGCCAGACCACCGGCTATCGCGGAGCGCGTGTTGAAGTCATCGAAGCTGGAAACCAGCTGATTCAGTATCGCATCCGAAACCACATGAAAGGTATGTGACGAGCCTTCAGTCCTTAAAAAAACAAAGGAGTAGTCATGGCGGATAGCCGCGAGAGAGCCTTCCAAAACGACATCATCGCCGCCCTGAATGATCAGGGCTGGCTGGTCGGCAAGGCGTCGGACTATGACAAGGCTAGCGCCGTTTACCCAGAAGATGTCGTGGGCTACTTCCAGGAGGCCTGGCCCGATCGATGGGAGAAGTTCTGCAAGAGTAACCCCCAGAATCCGAAAAAGGTGCTGATCCAGAAAACCGTCAGGGAATTGGAGAAGAAGGGCGCCCTCGACGTACTGCGCCATGGCTTCAAGATCCCCGGTGTGAAGGTGGATCTGTGCAGCTTCAAGCCGGACCACGGCATGAATCCAGATACCGAGCGCCGATACAAGGCCAACCGTTTAAGGGTGGTAAAAGAAGTCTCTTATTCCCCCCACGCCCGAGAGGGCGACTACAACCCGAGACTGGACCTGGTGCTATTCGTGAATGGGATTCCGACCGCGACACTGGAGCTCAAGAGCGAATTCAAACAGACCGTTGAGCACGCCAAGCGCCAGTACAAAAATGATCGCCCGATCAAAGATCCGCTAACCCGAAAGTTGGAGCCGCTGCTGACCTTCAAGCGTGGGGCTCTGGTGCATTTTGCGGTGAGTCAGGATGAGGTGGCCATGACCACCCGACTCAATGGCAAGGAAACGTTTTTCCTGCCTTTCAACCGGGGTACCGTCGATGGTGGCGCAGGCAATCCACGAGCTGAGGATGAAAACAGCTACGCCACAGGCTACCTGTGGGAACAACTATTCCAGACCGATGCTTGGCTGAAGGTGATTGGACGGTTTCTACACCTGGAGAAGAAAACCGAAGAAGACTTCTACGGCAACCGGAAGACGAAAGAAACGCTGATTTTCCCTCGTTACCACCAATGGGATGTGGTCAACCAGCTGGTTCAGACCACTCGGGAAGAGGGCGCGGGTAAACGCTACCTGATTCAGCACAGCGCCGGTTCCGGCAAGTCAAACTCCATCGCCTGGTCAGCCCATCAGCTTGCCCAGCTCTACGACGAAGACGGCCAGAAACTCTTCAGCTCGATCATTGTGGTAACGGACCGCACGGTGCTAGACAGTCAGCTCCAGGACACCATTTACCAATTTGAACACGCCCAGGGTGTGGTGCGACCTATTTCCCGGGATCTGGGCAACCAGAGTAAATCCGAACAGTTGGCCGAGGCCCTGGCTGAACAGACTCGGATCATCATTGTCACGATCCAGACCTTCCCGGCGCTGTTTGATGCCTTAGATAAGCATCCACAACTGGCGTCCGGGCGGTATGCGGTGATTGCGGACGAGGCGCATTCCTCACAGACCGGTTCCTCGGCCACCAAGCTCAAGGCCATTCTCGGTGGCCATCTAGCTGAAGGTGAGGAAGTCAGCGCACAAGAATTGCTGGATGCGGCCGTCGCTGCTCGTAAACCCAGCCAGCAGATCAGTTATTACGCCTTCACGGCCACACCCAAGGCCAAAACCATTGAACTGTTTGGTCGTGAACCTGATCCCTCAGAGCTCCGGAGCGAATCCAATAAGCCCGTGCCCTTCCATGTGTACTCCATGCGTCAGGCGATCGAAGAAGGCTTCATCCTGGATGTCCTTAAGCGGTACACCACCTATGCGGTGGCCTGGAAGCTGGCGCATCCGGAGGCCGAAGACGAGGAAGTGGATTCCAAGAAGGCTCGCACAACCCTGGCCAAGTGGGTGCGCCTGCACCCCTATAATATTAGCCAGAAGGTCGAGATCATCGTGGAGCATTTCCGGGAAAATGTCCGGCACCTACTTGATGGCCAGGCCAAGGCCATGGTCGTCACGAGCAGCCGGCAGGAAGCTGTTCGGTACCAACTGGCGATGCAACAGTACATCAAAGATCAGGGCTACCAGGATGTTCATCCTCTGGTTGCCTTCTCTGGCAGCCTGCCGCCGGATGATGTGATCCCGGAAGAAGTCAGCGAGACCAGCTCTCTACTAAACCCGGGCCTGAATGGACGGGATCACGCCAAAGCGTTTGATACGGACGAGTACAACGTTATGATCGTGGCCAACAAATTCCAGACCGGTTTTGACCAGCCCAAGCTCTGTGCGATGTACGTGGACAAGAAGCTCAAGGGTGTGGAATGCGTACAGACCCTCTCACGTCTGAACCGGCTTTTCCCGGGCAAGGAAACCTTCATTCTGGACTTCATTAACGATTCTCAAGATATCCTGGAGTCGTTTTTGCCTTACTACAACAAGGCAGAATTAACCGGGGTTTCCGACGCTCAGGTGGTCTTCGATCTCCAAGGCGCCCTAGATGCAGAGCAAATTTATCACTGGGATGAAGTGGAGGCCTTTGCCAGAGCCTTCTTTGACCCCAAGGCAGAATCCTCCAAGCTGAGTTACTACTGCCAGCCGGCCCGGGAGCGTTTTAATAGGCGATACAAGTTGCTGCGGGACGAACGAGTAGAAGCCCGGGCCGTCCGAAAGCAGGCCGAAGCCGACGGCAATACCATCGGGACCAAACAGGCTGATGCCACGCTTAAAGAAATTGGCGAAGGCTTGGACCAGCTTGACCTGTTTAAGAAAAATCTCGGCAGTTTCGTCCGGGCCTACGAGTTTCTGTCCCAGATCGTGTTTTTTGAAGATCCGGAGCTAGAGCAACTGTGTGTCTTTGCCAAACATCTACTGCCACTGCTACGCCAGGAAGTGCTCGACGACGAAGAGATCGATATCTCCGAGCTGGCGCTCACGCACTATCGAATCACCAAGCGCAAAGAGCATGAACTCCGATTGGAAGGCGAAGATGATCCTGACGGGCTCGATCCGATCACCGGACTGGGATCAGGCAAACCGCACGATCCAGAGAAAAAGCGTCTTTCCGAGATTATCGATACTCTCAACGACATCTTTGGTGCCGAAGTCAGCGATGAGGATCAGCTTCATTTTGCCAATGGCATCGCCGACCGGGTTCGTCGAGATGAGGCGGTGATGGCTCAAGTAAATAGCCACTCTACCGACCAGGTAATGCATGGTCTGTTTCCGAAACGACTCACAGATTTGGTGCTGGACTCCATGACCGATCATGAGAAGTTGTCGATGGAGATTTTGGAAAGTGAAGGAAACCAAAGGGCTTTTGCTCTGCTGATACTGCGACTTTTGAGTGATAGCAGTGGTGCAACTCCGGCGAAACAAACCTGATGTCTAGAAGATCACTGCTATAGTCTTGAACTACTAAATCTTTGTACGAATCAGAGCGATACCTACATGGTAGAAAAGGACAAAGAGTATTGGCGCAACGAGGCTGTAGGTTTCCTTGCGCTATCCACTTTGAGAGGTGTGGGGTACTGGACCCTGCATCGACTCGCAGCGTCTGGAATCGCATTCAAGGATTTCCTGAAGAACTCCAGTTGCTCAGAACTCGAGAGGGAACTTCGCATCACCATCGACAAGTCTGGTGTCGATTGGGCTCAATATCAAAAGATCCTTTGGGGCCAAGGACTAGATCTTGCTAGGGATCTAGGTAGCAGTTACATCCGACTCATCTTCCGAGACCAGGAAGAATTTCCCGCATCATTGAAAGATATTCCTGATGGTCCGCTCTGGCTTTTCGTGCAAGGAAATACCCAAAATCTTTACGAAAAATCAGTTGCGATTGTTGGCACTCGAAAGCCTTCACATGACGGGCTATTTTTAACAAAGTACGTCGTTGCTGCACTTTCTAATCTGAAACGGCCCACGGTCTCAGGGCTTGCTTCTGGCATCGATCAGCTCGCACATGAAGAGTCTCTGAGGTACCACATCCCCACCATTGCGGTTCTCGGTAACGGTATTTTTAAGGATTTTCCCAAGGGGTCCGAGGCTCTCCGTGAGCTTATAGTCTCATGCGGCGGCACAGTTATTACCGAATATTTACCGAATCAATCTTACTCTGCTGAAAACTTTGTGAGACGAAACCGAATCCAGGCTGCGCTTTGCGACACGCTTATACCAGTCGAATGGAATATAAAGAGCGGCACTGCCCATACCGTGGAGTATGCCTATAAGTATGGCCGGAAGATTGCGAACGTCTTTCTCCCGCACACGACCAACCATAGACCTGAGATCCCCTTTTCAGAGGAGAGTAGAAAAGCGGTGTCTTTTGAGGTGCCAATAGCCACTACCGAGTTGCTCAGGTATATAAATGAAGGTGAATTAGTCTCAACTAGTTCCGGACCAGATCAGCAATCACTCGACATTTAAAGGATTACTATGCCAGCGCTACAAGGAGTCATCATTAGTTTTCGGGATACTCTGGTAATGAAGGGCCAACTTGATACGGAAATCTTCTCAGAAGTCGAAAAACTAATTGGGTTTCTAAAGTTGCGAGCAGTTAATTTTGCGGTCCTTGCTAATGATGACTGGTATCTCACGGACGAAAAGGGCAAGCGGTATTCTCTGGTTGATCGCTTACGTAATCGCTGGGGACATTTCGAGTATTTCTGCTCGTCCTTGGATTCAAGTGTCCCCCGTAAACCGAGAGCTGACGCTACAAAGCACGTAATCAACAAGATGGGCTGGGATCCTGATTCGGTTGTCTACATCGGAGCTTCCGAAATTGATGCGTTTACCGCAACGAATGGGGATCTCCTTTTTCTCAGAGCCACTTGGTTTGGAGAATACACGGATTACGGCCTGCCATTTTCATCTCCTCTGGATATCTGTCGCTTCATTGACACCTTTTGTTTTCGTGAGCATTGGTGGTTTATGGCGATCGAAGATAACCCGTTTCGTTTTTATTCTCTTGCCACCTTCAGCACATACAAGCGGGCCCACGAGCTGTATAGCCAAGATGCTAGGAATGCAGCTAAGTTTGGTAGAGGTCATCCTGAGTTTTGGCTAGCAGCGCTCGTCACGAGTGTTTACTTTACAGGCCTGCATCAGGAGATGAACTACATTGCTGTTGTCCCAGGACACCGCCAGGGTAGCGGAAACAATGTGATGGGAGATGCTTTGGATCTGTTTGCCAAGTGTTTTCGAGCGAAGTATTTGCCTGACCTAGTGGTGAGACATACTACAGCGCAGAAGATGCAGTATGCTCGAACTAGCAGAATCCCTATCGATCATAGAACTCAGCTCGACAGCATACGTCTCGAGCGGCTTCCCATGAAGAGTCCCAGCGATCCATACAAAACCCCGCCGTTAAAACCTAACAAAACCGTTCTCGTAATCGATGATTTCTGCACCAATGGCTACTCAATGGAAGCCGTGCGTGCATACATTGAGCAAACTGGCGCGAGAGTCATAATGGTTTCGTGGCTGAAGACCATTAACTCTGACATCCTGAGCTTGGGGCAGCTCCCAAAGTTCAATCCGTATGTGGCCAATACCTTTAAAAAGGCGCCCGTTACAAAGGTTTATGGGTATCATCAACACGCAACAGATCACCTCGCGAGTGAAGAGATCGATGAGATGTTCCGGCAGTATGAGGACTGGAACTGGCCGGACGGTGTTTAGACAATAGATTCTAGGTTCTTACGTCCAATAGCATCTGCTCCTTGCCTTCGCCTTTTTGCGTACACCCAAACGACGCTAATATGCCGAGGAGCATACGTTAATAGGCCAAAAGATGAGCTGGAGGCCGTTGCCAGCTAAAGCTTCGTGCTTATTGATAACACCCTTAAGATGCCCACTGCATATAAGCCCATAGCCCATGGCTGCCAATCATTACGAAGCGACTCCGGAATATCAACCGCAAACAAAATGCCGATCGGCGTCAAAATAGCCGCCAAGCAAAACACTATTATGGTTCGAGAAAAAGCAGTTGGTCTCTTTTGAGGCTCTTTATCCATGCTACCCACCGTTACTTGATATGAGGTGGGCAACTTTAGGTGGGGGAGGGTCGAAGAAAGGTTGAGTCCTCACCACTACTATCAGTCGCCCACGCAATAATCGTGTTGCGATTGATAGCTTGGTCTTCGGACTCAGGGGCATGAATCGTTTGATTCGCCTTGCGTGGCGACTTCCCGGTCTAAACCAGTGTCGTTATGCCACACTTGTTCCCCAACACCGCTGCGCGTCAGTCCCGGATTCTAACCGGATTCCCGCACCACCTATTCTCGGTGGTATCAGCTATCTTCAGCGGTTGAGCGCACCAACCTATCTTTCACCAACCACGATTAGTGGTGTTAAACGATAGTGGCGACTTCCCAACCAGAATGATCAGTGTCAATATGCCAAAAATCACCATATATGGTACTGGCTTTGGTTTTTTTGTCAATATGCAGGCTTTAGGTGCCCTCCTGGTGTCTTACTTCTCATCTAAACTACTGCGCATAATCTCAGATTATGGAACTGTCTCTTATACACATCTGACGCTGCCGACGACTCCTTACGTGT
>OJDD01000083.1_pt1 | contig 33486 bp, 31 predicted proteins | sample 1592591 | NCBI WGS metagenome assembly OJDD01 (sample SAMN05416809, study PRJEB24817) | seawater metagenome | isolation source: Sea water | place: Canada:Atlantic | collected 2013-07 | reverse complement strand
TACGAGATAGCGTAGCGTCTCGTGGGCTCGGAGATGTGTATAAGAGACAGCGGTAAACTCGGCTTAAATAACCGCCAATTCAAAGTCAATAGGTTTTAGTTTATTAGTTTTAACCACATGAACGCGCTATGCCTAAATCATAATGGGCTTGTAAATTTAACCAGCTTTGATCTGTTCCACCAAGAACACAAGAAAGACTAACAGCCATTTCAGGTGAAATACGGGACTTGCCATTTAGAATGAGACTTAACTTACTATGAGCCACCCCTAAACTATCGGCTATTTTATTACCGGTTATTTCATTAAAAGGCTCAATGTATGCTTCATGTATAAGTTCACCAGGGTGAGGTGGGTTAAACGGTTCTATCATCATTATTCTCCTAGTGATAATCTTGGTAATTTACAACATATGCATGACCATTTTTAAACTTAAACACAATGAACCAGTTACCTGAGAATAACAACTTAACGAAGTCCCTTCTTATCACCTTTTAATTAGGATATGTCGGCTACACCTTCTTCTAATAAATAAAGATTGCCTGAAAAAGTCTTTTCCAATGATGTCTTGCAATTTTGCAAATCGAAATAAATATTGGTCTATATGTTCTACCTCATTTTCTCTAAGCGACGCATATCTATTTGCTGTTCTACACGGTTTAAAGACAATGTATCCATCTTACACTCGCGCATACTGATAATAACAAACTCACAGATGAAGCTGAGCCCTACATTACACAGCCACTCACCCACTTTCACAAAACCTTTGCAATTTTGTCGAACTAGGCTGCTCAATACAAACAAAATCATTTTATATTTACGACACAAAACTTTATTTTCTACTAACATTAAGCAGTGTATTGTTTATTATGTAATTAAATATAGGGAATTATTAGACTCAACATGGCTGTATCAAGCGGAAAAATTTATTTAGGTGGCTTAGCTAGGCGATTAGTACTCGATGGTTTAATGACCGAGGAAGTTGCTCACCGGTATTTTGACGAAGCCAATAAAAAGAAAAGACCTTTTGTTTCATATCTGGTTGAGCAAAAAGTTTTGGATAGTCAAACCATTGCATTATCAGCATCTGAAGAGTTTGGTGTTCCACTTTTCGACATTAATGCACTTAATACTAGTCTTATTCCTCGGGCCCTTGTCGATGAAAAGCTTATTCGCAAGCATCATGTGCTACCTATATTTAAACGTGGCAATAAACTATTTGTTGCCGTGTCAGACCCCACCAACCTTCAAGCACTCGATGAAATAAAATTTCAAACAAGAATGAGTACCGAAGCCATTCTTGTTGAAGAAGACAAGCTAGCACGTGTTATTGAAACCGCAATGGATGAAGAAGATACATCCATGGATGACTTGTTGGATGATGATCTAGAAAATATTGATTTTGAAGATGCCGATGCCTTACCTCATGACGATATTGACAATGACACTGAAATTGATGACGCGCCCATTGTTCGCTTTGTAAATAAAATTTTACTCGATGCTATTAAAAAAGGCGCCTCGGATATTCATTTTGAGCCCTATGAGAAGAGCTTTAGGATTCGAACTCGCCAAGATGGTATTTTGAAAGAAGTTGCTTCACCTCCGATGAATATCTCTAATAAGCTGACCTCACGAATTAAAGTGATGTCTCGCATGAATATTTCTGAACGCCGCATCCCGCAGGATGGCCGTATTAAAATGGCTTTATCAAAGAGTAGGGCTATTGACTTTCGTGTTAACACCTGCCCAACCTTATACGGTGAGAAAATTGTTTTACGTATCTTGGACCCCACCAGCGCTCAAGTGGGTATTGAACAACTAGGCTTCGACCCAGAGCAAAAAGAGGCATTTCTTACTGCTATTAAAAAGCCATATGGAATGATTTTAGTTACTGGGCCTACTGGTAGTGGTAAAACGGTGAGCTTATATACCGCGCTTAATATATTAAATGAGCCTGATATCAATATTTCAACGGCTGAAGACCCCGTTGAGATTACAGTCGCAGGCATCAACCAGGTTAATGTAAACCCTAAAACCGGCTTAACCTTTGCTGAGGCGTTACGTGCATTTTTAAGACAAGACCCCGATATTATTATGGTGGGGGAGATTCGAGATCTAGAAACCGCAGAAATTTCTGTTAAGGCCGCTCAAACTGGTCACCTTGTCTTATCTACTTTACACACTAACGATGCGCCACAAACCCTTAATCGCTTAAACCAAATGGGGGTTCCCCCTTATAACATTGCCGCATCGGTATTACTTATTATGGCGCAACGTCTGGCCAGAAAGCTCTGTAATAAATGTAAGCAAGAAGAACGGCTTCCCAGCGAACTGCTGATTAAAGAAGGCTTTAGTGAAGAAGAGGCAAAAAGCCTTACTACCTTCAAAGCGATAGGCTGCGACCAGTGCTCTAACGGCTACAAAGGTCGTGTGGGTATTTTTCAGGTGATGCCAATATCTGAAGCAATGGAGAAACTGATTATTCAGAATTGCACAACAAACGAGCTTGTAGAACAGTCAGCGAGTGAGGGCGTTTTAACACTCAGAGAATCAGGCCTAAGAAAAGTTAAAGATGGTATTACCAGTATTGAAGAAATAAACCGAATCACTAAAGATTAAACATTATGGCTACTAGCGCATCTAAAATTACTTATATATGGGAAGGAACCGATAATAAAGGCAACCGCAATAAAGGCGAAATTAGCGCCCGAAGTGATGCTATTGTAAAGGCTGAACTACGTCGCCAAGGCATTCGCCCCATTAAAGTTAAGAAAAAACCAAAAGCCCTGTTCGGTGGTATGAGCCAAAAGCCTATCACCCCTAAAGATATTGCTATTTTTAGTCGTCAATTAGCCACCATGATGGCCTCTGGCATCCCATTGGTGCAAGCATTTGACATTATTGGCAAAGGCCATGAAAAACCTGCCATGCAGGATATGCTCGCTGACATTAAATCACAAGTAGAAGGCGGCTCGACATTAACGGAGGGGTTAAGCAAATACCCATACCATTTTGACGAATTATTTTGTAATTTAGTGGAAGCAGGGGAACACGCCGGTATTCTTGAAGAATTATTGGTCAAAATTGCAGAGTACAAAGAAAAAACCGAAAGTTTAAAAGCAAAAATAAAGAAAGCGCTCACTTACCCCATTGCCGTATTAGTTGTTGCTGGCATTGTCACCGCTATTTTATTGATATTTGTTGTACCGCAGTTCGAAAGCCTCTTCCAGAGCTTTGGAGCTGATCTACCCGCCTTTACTCAAATGGTAGTAGAGCTATCAGAGTTCATGCAAGAATGGTGGTGGGCAGTATTTGGAGTTATCGGTGTTGCTGTCTTCGTTACCATGCAAATCAAAAAGCGCTCGCGTAAATTCAATCACCTTATCGATAGAATGGTGCTAAAGATGCCGATCATTGGCGACATTATTAATAAAGCGGCCATTGCTCGTTATGCCAGAACACTATCAACCATGTCTGCCGCTGGTGTCCCTTTAGTAGAAGCACTTGAGTCTGTTGCTGGCGCAACGGGTAATATTGTCTATTCAGAAGCCGTTTTAAAAATGAGGGAACAAGTTGCAACAGGTATTCAACTTCAGCAATCAATGAAAAATGTGGAGTTATTTCCACATATGGTTGTTCAAATGGTGGCCATTGGTGAAGAAGCCGGCTCGGTTGAAAGTATGCTTGCCAAAGTGGCTGACTTTTATGAAGAAGAAGTCGATAACGCGGTTGACTCATTATCTAGCCTGATTGAGCCCTTAGTTATGGCTATTTTAGGAGTATTGGTTGGTGGCTTAATTATCGCCATGTACTTACCTATATTCATGATGGGCTCTGTCTTCTAAAGAACTTAGTGAATGGATATTTTTCTTGCACTTGAACAAAACGTCACCTTTTTATACCTGTCTGTCGGTTTTCTAGGCTTATTAGTTGGCAGCTTCCTAAATGTAGTCGTTTATCGTCTACCCATCATGTTACAAAACGGTTGGCGCCAAGAATGTTTAGCGTTTCTTGAGCAAGAGGATAGCCAACCTACCTCCTCAGAGGTATTTAACTTATCTCAACCACGTTCTCGCTGTCCATTTTGTGGTCACCAAATTAGCGCTTTAGAAAATATACCGGTTGTTAGCTACCTTTTTTTAAGGGGGCAATGCAATAACTGTAAAAAAAACATTTCAATACGCTATCCTCTTGTTGAATTGATCACGGCTATTTTATCCATTTTTATCGCCATTCAGTTTGGCCTGTCCATCCAAACGGGCGTAGCACTCTTGTTTACTTGGAGCTTAGTTTGTTTAACGCTTATAGATTTCGACACTCAACTATTACCTGACTCGATCACTCTACCACTGCTTTGGTTCGCGTTATTTGCCAGCCTTTTTGGCGTGTTTGTCACACCCCAAACAGCTTTAATAGGTGCGATAGCAGGCTATCTTTCTCTCTGGGCTGTTTTTTGGGTCTTTAAGTTAGTGACCGGCAAAGAAGGCATGGGCTATGGCGACTTTAAACTCCTAGCGGCTATTGGCGCCTTATTAGGCTGGACAATGCTGCCCCTCGTAATTATGTTATCCGCTTTTGTTGGCGCTGCTATTGGGTTAACACTCATCCTCATCAAAGGCCGTGACAAAAACATCCCCATACCCTTTGGCCCTTACCTATCCATTGCTGCTTTTATTGCATTAATTTGGGGTGAAAAAATTAACAATACTTATCTGCAAATTATGGGCTTATAAAACGGCGTGCTAACTATAGGGTTAACAGGTGGTATAGGCTGCGGTAAAACAACCGTCTCTCGGTTATTTGAAAAAAGAAATATTCCCGTTATTGATGCCGATGTTATTTCTCACGCCATTGTACAACCGGGCCAACCGACTCTTTTACTGTTGAAAGAAACCTTTGGTGAACAAGTGCTATTAGCTAACGGGGAACTCAATAGACAATACTTGCGTGAGTTAGTGTTTAACGACCCAAACAAAAAAGAAACATTAGAAGGCATTATGCACCCTATCATTTTTGGCATAATGCACGATGATCTAATAAAGCTTAATACTCCCTATGGCATTTTAAGCATTCCCCTCTTATTAGAAACCAATCAACAAGCTCAAGTAGATCGTGTTTTAGTAATAGATTGCCCAGAAACCGAGCAGATTCAACGCGTAAAAGCTCGTGATCAACTGAGTGACTCTATGATTAATTCCATCATGCGCTCTCAATGCTCTCGCTCATTACGTCTTAAGCGTGCCGATGATATTCTTCTTAATAATGGTTCTTTGGCCAGTATTGATACAAAGGTACAAAAGCTTCATGACTTTTACCTAAAAATGAGCGCTGGAAAAAACAATTAATATCCTGCAAAATAGCAACTTTAAAGTCTAATTTCACACTTGTGTCTGAGCAAATAACTTACGAATTACCGCTGAGCGAACGTATCCGTACTTTTCTGCGGCTTGAAGATTTATTTGAGCAGATGCTGCATTTTTCTCAATATGATGGCGAGTGGCAAAACAGAGCTGAGTTAGGCTGCCTGTTAGATATTATTGCCATTTCAAGCAGAACTGACTTGAGAAATGAGATTACAAAAGAAATTGAACGACATACAAAGTGTTTCGTTATCTTTGCCCAGAACCCAAGAGTAGATCGAGAAAAACTCGAACAAAGCATCGAGCATTTAACTCAACTTAATAGGCAACTACTTGCATCTAACGGAAGGGTCGAACACGTTTTAAGCCATATTGACCTCTTGAAGTGCCTAGCACAGCGCCATAGCATTCCTGGCGGCACCTGCGACTTTGACCTCCCCATCTATCATTTTTGGCTAAATAAACCGCTAAACACCCGTCGAGAGCAGATTCAAAGTTGGACCACTCATTTAAATCCGATTCGACAAGCCATTTCTTTACTACTACAGTTCATTCGGCAAAGCGCCAACCCGACTCAGAAAATAGCGCATTCCGGCTACTACCAACAAAGTTTAGACGGCAATCACCCTGTACAATTATTGCGTGTTTCTTTGAACAGAGAATCTAATGTTTTTGCTGAGATTAGTGGTGGAAAACACCGCTTTACCGTGCGTTTCATGCAACCTTTTGAGTCTGAAAGGCCAGCACAAACGAGTGACGATATTAAATTCACACTAAGCATTTGCCAACTCTAAAATGATTTTTAAAACTGTTAAGTGCCCCACTTGTCAAAAGGAAATACCGTGGGATAACACGTCGCTATTTAAACCATTTTGTAGCGAACGCTGCAAATTAATAGACCTCGGCGATTGGGCATCAGAAAAACATGCTATTGCTGGGGAAAAAGTTTATTTACCCGAAAACGAAGATTATTAAGGTATCAAGCTCATCCGTTAAAAAATATTAAGCATTCAGAAGGCTCTAATGCCTGCTACGCCATAAGCTCCTCTCGATTGCGCCTGATTAATGTCTTTAGGGCCAAGACCGCCCAGAGCAAAAACCGGTAGCCACGCCTGATCAACCAAGCGCTCAAATTGTTTCCAGCCCAATGGTTCAACGCCTATATGAGATTTTGTTTTACAAACTGGCGACAGTACCGCAAGTAACACACCTAGTTCACTCGCCGTCTGCAGGTCTTTTTGATTATGGCAAGACGCGGCAATCACTAAGCCATTGGGTAACGATCGCATTTTTTTAGCCACCATCATCTCAGCTGCACTCAGGTGCACACCTTCTGCGCCCATTTCTAGCGCGTCATTAATAGACGCGTTAACAAATAAACGAACGCCTTTCTCTCGACAGGTTTTTATGGCTTTATCCGCTAAGCTCTTGTACTCGGTCCTACTAAACGATTTTGCGCGTAACTGAAACAGAGTGTAACCACAAGTAATCAAGCTATTTAAATGTGCTAGCATGGCTTGCTCGTCGCCAATACTGGCATCAATAATTGGATAATAAGGGGGAAGAGTCAGCGCTTCAATAATCGCTAAATTGGCGACAGGAAATGCGTAGTTCTTTAAATCTGAAATCGCAACCCATTTAGTCGGTTGCCCCTCCATTCCCTGCACATCACCTTTAAAGCTCGCCACTATATATACATCAAGACATACTGAAAGTTCACGATAGCGATGCCTCACCTGTATAAGCCGTGTTGCTGTCAGTACTGTTATACCCAGCTCTTCACGTAGCTCTCTGGCGAGGGCTTGCTTGCTGTTTTCACTCTGTTCAAGTTTGCCGCCTGGGAACTCCCATAAACCACCTTGATGCACATCGTCAGCTCGTTTGCTAATCAGCACCTCACCCAGCTGGTTTTTTATCACCCCAACAGCTACATGGAGCACAGCTAATAAGTCACTCAATAGTCTACTTAAGAACGATATTCTGCATTTATTTTGACATAATCGTATGATAAATCGCATGTCAAAACCGTAGATGAGGCGACACCTTGCGCCAAACAAATTCGAACAAGAATTTCATCTTGATTCATTACTTTTTGACCTTGCTCTTCAGTATAGCCACTTGAGCGTTTGCCAGACTCAACAATACACGTTTCATCTAAGTAGATAGAAACAGCATCAACATCAATATTTTCAATATTTGCCCTACCAACGGCGGCCAAAATTCGGCCCCAATTAGGGTCAGAGGCAAAAAAAGCAGTTTTCACTAAAGGCGATTGAGCCACCGTATAAGCCACTTCTTTTGCATCGTCTATATTTCTAGCTTGTTCAACACAGACTTTAATTAACTTAGTAGCGCCTTCGCCATCTCGCACAATCGCTTCGGCCAAAAAGCAGCAAACCTCTTTCATTGCCGATAAAAACTCTTGATATCTTAAGTCGTTCGTTGATTCAATCGGGCTGATATCAACGGCACCGGTTGCCATCAGTACCACCGCATCATTTGTTGAGGTATCGCCGTCTACCGTAATACTATTAAAAGAAACATCAACCGTCTCCTTAACTAGTTGATTCAGAACATGCTGGCTAATAGGCATATCGGTAGCAATATAAGACAGCATGGTCGCCATGTCTGGCCTAATCATTCCTGAGCCTTTAGCAATGCCGGTTATGGTAATCTCCACACCATCTAACGTCACTGTGCGAGAACAACCTTTCTCACAGGTATCGGTCGTCATAATGGCTTTGGCAGCGTTTGGCCAATGTTTTTCACTTAATGAATCCACTGCAGCCTGTAGACCGTCCACTAGCTTTTCAACAGGCAGTGGCTCACCAATCACCCCCGTTGAGAAGGGTAATACCTGAGTTTCACTAACGCGGACTTTTTTTGCTAGCTCAGCACAACATGCTTGGGCCGTTAATATGCCAGCTTCTCCGAGGCCTGCATTCGCATTGCCTGAGTTAATGAGCAAATAACGTGCTGATTCCTCAGCTAAATGTTTTTTTGCTAAAACGACAGGCGCAGCGCAAAATTTGTTGTTTGTAAAAAGCGCTGCCACTTGAGTTTGCGGGCTTAACTCAAATATAGTCAGATCATCACGCTCGGTTTGTGAAATACCAGCGGATGATGTTCCAATTCGGACGCCTGTAATTGGCTTCAGTTCTATGGGTGCAACTCCTCCAACAGGCATTACTTAACTCCAAATACATTATTATTTACAACAAACAGGGTAATCATTATTTACTCAGCTTTTTAGCAAAAAAACAATACTACTGTCACGCTGCTTATAGCTTGCCATGGCACTGCTTGAATTTTTTGCCAGAACCACATGGGCAAGGGTCATTACGGCCAACTTTTTTATCTGGGCGTTTAAATGGCTGAGACTTATCCTCTGTCTCACCTTGCTCTTCTTGTCCGAAAGTACTTGGATCTGCGTGTTGGAACTCCATGTTTTGTTGAATACGTCGTTGCTCATCAACCGCTTGAACATCCTCCTCTGCGCGAACTTGGACCTTCGTCACCACCATCACCACTTCACGTTTTAAGGCATCTAATAAGGCTGTAAACAGCTCAAATGCCTCACGTTTGTATTCTTGTTTAGGGTCTTTCTGTGCATACCCACGTAGATGAATCCCTTGCCTTAAGTGGTCCATTGCACTCAAGTGGTCTCTCCATAGCGAATCTAAGGTTTGCAACATCACTGATTTCTCAAAATGTCGAAGCACTTCCGTACCAGCTAAAATTTCTTTTTTAGCATAATCATCTACGATGCTTTTTAAAATTAATTCACGCAGGCCGTCTTCATGCAAACTATCATCTTTATCTAATAAGTCTTTAATTTGAAGTTTACAGTCAAATTCATCTTCAAGTGCCGCTTGTAATCCGCCGATATCCCATTGCTCTTCCATCGATTGCCTAGGAATATACACATCAATGAGTTGATCCACGACATCTTCACGAATTGAAGCGATCGTATCAGCAATATTTGATGCTTCCATAATCTCATTCCGCTGATCATAAATAACCCGACGTTGATCATTAGCTACATCATCGTATTGAAGAAGCTGCTTACGAATATCGAAGTTATGCCCTTCCACCTTTCTTTGTGCATTTTCAATCGCCTTGCTGACCCAAGGGTGCTCAATAGATTCACCTTTTTCCAAACCTAATTTTTGCATTAAGCCTGAGACGCGTTCTGATGCAAATATTCGCATCAAACTATCTTCTAGCGATAAGTAAAAACGGCTAGCGCCAGGGTCGCCTTGGCGCCCTGAACGGCCTCTAAGCTGATTATCAATACGTCTTGATTCATGTCTCTCCGTACCAATTACTCGTAGACCACCCGCATCTAAAACAGCTTGATGTTTTGCTTTCCAATCATCAGATAAAACATCTTCATCGTTCTTACCACCCAGCACGATATCTGTTCCACGACCGGCCATATTTGTCGCAATTGTTACCGAACCTAAAGCGCCAGCATTTGCAATAATCTGCGCCTCACGTTCATGTTGCTTAGCATTAAGCACCTCATGGGGGACTTTCTTTTCAGTTAACCGAGTTGAAATATACTCAGACACTTCAATAGATGTTGTGCCCACTAATACCGGTTGCTTGCGCTGATAGCAATCTTCAATGTCCTCAACAACAGCCTCATATTTTTCTTTTGCTGTTAAATAAATGAGGTCACCGGCATCTTCTCGCGCCATTCCACGATGCGTTGGAATAACAATGACTTCCAAGCCATAAATTTGTTGGAATTCAAAGGCTTCAGTATCCGCTGTTCCGGTCATTCCTGATAATTTCTTGTACATCCTAAAATAGTTCTGGAATGTAATTGAAGCCATCGTTTGGTTTTCACTTTGAATTTTTACGTTTTCCTTAGCCTCAACCGCTTGATGTAGGCCTTCACCCCATCGTCTGCCCGGCATCGTTCTACCTGTGAACTCATCGACAATGACGACTTGATTATTTTGAATAATGTAATCAACATCTTTTTGGTATAAGGCATTCGCACGCAATGCAGCATAAACATGATGCATCAAGCCAATGTTTGAAGCATCATATAAGCTTTCATTTTCACTTAATAAGCCACTTGTTATTAACAGCTCTTCAACTTTCTCATGCCCTAATTCAGTCAAAAAAGCTTGCTTTGACTTTTCATCAATCGTGTACTCTCCGCCTTCTTGCGACTCGACCTCTTCCGTTAAGCCTTTGACTAATTCATTGAGCTTTACATATAAGTCACTTTTATCATCGGTTGGGCCAGAAATAATAAGTGGTGTTCTCGCCTCATCGATCAAAATTGAATCCACCTCATCGACAATGGCATAGTTAAGTTCGCGTTGAACCTTATCTTCAACACCAAACGCCATATTGTCACGTAGGTAATCAAAGCCGAACTCATTATTGGTACCATAAGTGATGTCAGCAGCATAGGCTTCTCGTCGCTGTTCAGGACTCATAGCATTAACAATCACACCCGTTGTCATGCCTAAAAAAGAGAACAGTTTACCCATCCACTCCGAGTCACGCTCGGCCAGGTAATCATTAACGGTTACCATATGTACGCCTTTACCGGACAGGGCATTTAAGTACGCGGATAAGGTAGCTACTAATGTTTTACCTTCACCTGTTTTCATTTCTGCGATACGCCCATCGTTAAGCACCATCCCGCCAATGAGCTGCACATCAAAGTGGCGCATACCTAAGGCACGTACACCGGCCTCCCTTACTACTGCAAACGCTTCGACAATTAATGAATCGAGTGTTTCTCCCTGTTCAAAGCGGCGTCGAAACTCTTCAGTTTTAGCTTTTAACGCCTCATCATTGAGCGCCTTAATGGATGCCTCAAGTTCATTAATTTTTTTGATATTTTTTTGCTTGGACTTAACCAGTCGGTCATTTCGACTGCCAAAAACTTTTTTTACAATATTTGAGATCATTACAGATAAATTTTGTGTGAAACGAAAAGCCAAATGATACCGCATATAGCTAAATGACGCGTGTTTTTTACCGCTTTACAAGCTGAATGCCTGATAGGATAGAGCGCTTTCTGTCGGTAGGGAAGCTTAAGTCTTTCGCTTAGCGAGCAGCATAGAGGTATTGACGGGGATTAACTTTTTTTCCATGTCGTAATACTTCAAAATGAAGGTGCGGTCCTGTTGAATAGCCTGTTGAGCCCATTTTAGCAATGACATCATTCTGCTTTACCACATCGCCTTGTTTGACAACGGTTTCTTTATTGTGCGCATAACGAGTGACATAACCTGAGCCATGGTCAAGCTCAATTAAGTAGCCATACCCACCTTTTTTTCCGACCCAAGTCACTAAGCCTGACGCTGCGGCTAAAACATTAGTCCCACTTTTACCTGCTATATCAACGCCATGATGAAACTTCCTTTTACCCGTAAAAGGGTCAGCGCGGTAACCGTAACGAGAAGATAGCCAACCTTTAGCAACGGGTAACCCCGCTGGGCGAACTTCCTTTGACAGCTTTTTATTTGCTGAAAACACATCCAGTAAGCTTAACTGTTTTTCACGCAGTGACAACTGATCACCTAGTACGTCAATATCATGAAGTAACTGGCTTTCTGTAAAGCTTTCAGTTTGAGTGTCTACCCCAGCACTACCTAGCGCCGGCAATTCATCAAAATTAAATTCTGGAGAATCTATCTTTGCCTTTTTTACTAGGTGCTCACCAACTGCATTTAACCGTGTCAGTTGAGCCTGCATACTACCTACTCGCAATGCCATACTATCTAGAGTATTCGTTGTTCTCTCACGCATCCGCTCAAGTTCTGCACGTTGAGCAAGCAAGTCATTAATTAATTCTTCTTGTTGTTGGACAAGGTCTGTTTCAACCGCTTTAGGCAAATAGTAATACCCCACCACCACCAACAATACAAAACCACCCATTATCGAGGCCAGTGCTTTTAAATGACTTCCAGAAAAATAGAGAGTTTTCTTTTTAGCTTTTGTTAACAGTATAATTTGCATATTCATTTTTTTTGCTAAGCGTGACAATTTATGTTTAAACAACCCTTCAAAAATAGACATTTACCCTTGACTGGCTTACAGCATATTCAACAAAACTTAAATCAACAAAGACAACTTCTTCGTCATGCCCAATCAGTTTTACCTGAAGACTTAGCTATCCATTGCTTACATATTACAGCGCGTAAAAATCAGATGACACTTTTTACTGACTCTTCAGTCTGGGCATCCAAGTTACTCTACCAGCGCCAACTTATTTTAAAAGCTCTTTCTAAATATTTGGGAGCACCCGCTCACACTTTAAAGGTTAAGGTTTTACCTAAACAACGTGAAACAAACAAAGCATTACCTAAATTACCTTCTAAAAATGCGCTAAAGGTTCTTTCTGAGGCCAACCATACTGAGCTCACTGATAACTTATCTATGTCTATGAATAAACTTATCAAGACGCTACAAAAAAATAAATTATCTGAATATTAGGTATAAGACTACTGACGATTTCAAACAAAAATTAATATCTTACTATTAATTTTAAACTGAGGCCGGTAAAGGCTCCATATATGAAATAGGGAACTCATCCGCTTCTTCAAATGTGACCTCTTCCCAAGCGTCTTTTTGTACCAACAATTCTCTTAATAATCTATTGTTAAGCTCGTGCCCTGATTTATGACCGTGGAATTCACCTATTAAGCTATGCCCAAGTAAATATAAGTCGCCAATGGCGTCTAAAATTTTATGCTTTACAAATTCATCTTCGTAGCGCAAGCCATCTTCATTCAGCACTCTGAAATCGTCAACGACAATTGCATTATCCATACTACCGCCAAGAGCAAGGTTACGTTGGCGTAACATCTCGATATCTTTCATAAAACCAAACGTGCGGGCACGACTAATTTCTTTTACAAAAGAGGTTGAAGAAAAATCAATCGTGGATTCTTGTATACGCGACTTAAAGACCGGGTGATCAAATTCAATGCTAAAGCCTACTTTAAAGCCTTCAAAAGGCACAAAGCTTGCCCATTTATCACCATCATCTACCCGCACCTCTTTCTTAATTCGGATATAACGCTTAGCTGCATTTTGCTCTTCTATACCTGCCGATTGCAGTAAAAAAACAAACGGGCCTGCGCTACCATCCATAATGGGGACTTCAGCGGCACTTAAATCAATAAAAATATTATCAATACCTAGACCTGCTATGGCTGACAATAAATGCTCTACGGTAGACACCCGAACACCACCTTGAATTAGTGTTGTTGATAATTGGGTATCGCCCACATTTTCAGCTTTTGCAGGAATAACAACAGCCTCGTCAAAATCTACTCGACGAAAAACAATGCCTGCATTTACGCCAGCTGGGCGCAATGTTAAATACACCTTCTCGCCACTGTGCAAGCCAACACCAGTAGCACGAATCACATTTTTCAGTGTTCGTTGTTTAATCATTTGAAACTCCCAAGCAGATAACTAAATAGATTGTAGATTTTTATCATTATTCTTTTGTCATCTTAACACATTTTACTATCTAACAAAAAAACAGCCGATCCACACCTCCTGCTTTTTACCGCCCTCAAACTACATATTGCTGGAGGGCGGTTAATTTCTCTACTAATCAGCCTGCCTTCTCAGGAAAGCCGGGATGTCTAAATAAGCTGGATCCATCGTGTTATCAGACCCACTCACCTTTTGCGAGACAGACTCTAATTTTTTGTCACGCATGATAGTTGGAATATCAAAGTCTTCCTCTTTTAATTCAGCCGTTTTAATGGCTTCTCTTTTAACTTGCACAATAGGCGTGGGCTCTTCTACGGCTTCCATTTTGCTACCCAGCCCTGTCGCGACAACAGTAACCCGCATTTCATCTGATAATTCTGGGTCAATCACCGTACCTACTACGACGTTGGCATCGTCTGAGGCAAAGTCCCTAATTGCTTGACCTACTTCTTCAAATTCGCCAATAGACATATCCATACCAGCTGTAATATTCACTAAAATTCCACGAGCACCTTGTACATTAATATCTTCTAATAGTGGACTATGAATTGCTGCTTCCGCCGCTTCACGTGCTCTTGATTCTCCTTTAGCACAACCTGTTCCCATCATTGCATCGCCCATTTCAGACATAACCGTTCTAACGTCAGCGAAATCGACGTTAATCAAACCTGGGCAGGTAATCAACTCTGCAATACCCTGAACCGCACCTAATAACACATCATTAGCCGCTTTAAAGGCATTCAGCAAGGTCATTTCCTTACCCAACACATGCAATAGTTTTTCATTAGGTATTGTGATGAGCGAATCAACATGCAACGCTAATTCTTCAATGCCTTTTTCCGCTAATAGCATTCTTTTTTTACCTTCGAATGGGAATGGTTTAGTGACAACAGCAACCGTCAAAATACCCATTTCTTTAGCAATTTCAGCCACAATCGGCGCAGCACCTGTGCCCGTTCCACCACCCATACCTGCTGTGATAAACACCATATCAGAACCAGCGATAACTTCTTGAATTCGCTCTCTATCTTCAATTGCTGCCTGACGACCTATTTCCGGGTTAGCTCCAGCGCCCAAACCTTTAGTGCTGTTATTACCTAATTGTAAAACCGTTTTAACCGGTGTGTTTTTTAATGCCTGCGCGTCGGTGTTCGCACAAATAAACTCAACTCCATCTATTGCACTACTCACCATGTGATTTACGGCATTACCACCGCCACCACCAACTCCAATCACTTTAATTATTGCGTTTTGTGTATGTGCATCCATTAACTCAAACATATCTATCCCCTATATTAATTACTTTTCTTTAAAAAATTTCAATCAACTCTTGTCGTTAAAAATTACCCTGAAACCAGCTTTTCATTTTTTCCCACATTGCTTCAAACCCATTCTTCATTTCACCGCCATTCACCACACTGTTTTGCTGGCCAAACAGCAATAACCCAACACCTGTTGCATAAATTGGGTTACGGACCACCTCACTTAAGCCAGACACATATTGTGGGTAACCTAGCCGAACTGGCATATGGAACACCTCTTCAGCCAACTCAACCAAGCCTTCTACTTTCGCGCTACCGCCGGTGAGCACAATGCCTGCGGCTACAATATCTTCGTAACCCGAGCGCCTCAATTCGGCCTGCACTAACATCATCAATTCTTCATAGCGCGGCTCGATTATTTCTGCCAAATTCCCTCGTGATATCTTCCGTGTAGGGCGATCACCAATGCTCGGCACATCAATCATTTCGTCCTCCTGAACCAACTGAGTGAGCGCACAGGCATACTTCAATTTAATCTCATCGGCATGTTGTGTTGGTGTTCGCAGTGCAACGGCAATATCATTCGTTACTTGATCACCGGCAATTGGAATAACCGCTGTATGACGTATAAAGCCATCACAAAAAACAGCTATATCGGTTGTGCCACCGCCGATATCTACCAAGCAAACACCAAGCTCCTTTTCATCATCTGTCAGCACTGAACTACTTGATGCTAGCTGCTCTAAAATAATATCGTCTACTTCCAATCCACATCGACGTACACATTTGATAATATTCTGTGCTGCACTCACCGCTCCGGTAACGATATGCACTTTTGCTTCTAATCTAATACCCGCCATACCGACTGGTTCTTTGATACCCTCCTGCCCATCAATGATGAATTCTTGCGGCATGATATGCAGGATTTTTTGATCAGCGGGAATAACAACGGCTCTCGCTGCATCAATCACCCGTTCAATATCCGATGGAATAACTTCGCTTTCTTTTATTCCCACAACACCATTAGAGTTCAGACTACTAATATGACTGCCCGCAATGCCCACAAAAACAGAATTAATCTGGCAACCTGCCATTAATTCAGCTTCCTCTATCGCACGTTGGATTGAATGCACGGTCGATTCAAGGTTTACAACAACACCTTTTTTTAGCCCGCGTGAACCATTCGTGCCAATACCTATAACATCAATCGTTCCATCAGGCGTGATCTCACCTACGATAGCAGCTACCTTCGACGTGCCAATATCTAAACCAACAATTAAATTTTTATCACTATTTTTCTTCATCTTTCCTAGCTCTTAGTTGGTTGATTATTTTTTAGCTTCAAACTGGCCATTGTTTCCTTCAACCCATCGAGTTTATAACCCTCTTTCCACATTACCGCGACGCCATTTGGGTAGCGTAAATCCACTGAATCCAAATTTTCTAGCAAACCCTCGTTGATAGACGAAAGGAGCAATAATGACTTGCTTATTTTCTTTTCGGGCAAGCCATATCCAGCTTTAATCTTGATGCCATTACTTAGCTCAGCTGACCAACTACCGTGCTCAGCCAAACTCAGTTTTTTCACACTAAGACCCAAGCTTTCTATCGATTCATTTATCTTTTTTTGCTCGTTTAATACTGCCGAACTTAGGCTATCTATTCCTGACAAGTTGGGTAGCTGTATCGCTGAACGGTCAAACGTTGGTTTAAATACCTCTCCATCAACATTCAACAATGCCGTTTTATTCCATATAGCGGTAGGCCGTTGCTCTTCAACAATCAACACAATGGTATCTGGCCAAACACGTCTAATATGAGCTTTTTTTACCCATTCCATCGCGGTTAATTTATTAACAATCTCAGTCGTATCCATTGAGAAATAACCCGTTTTCACCAACGTTGACAATGCCTGTGAGATATCCTCGTGCGCCACATAATTTAACTCAGCACCAATTCGCACATGCTTAATAGGCATCGTACTGGGCTGACCTAACCAAGCCGTTAGGCGCCAAACAATAACAACCAACAATAACAAAACTAAACTACTTTTAGCCCAGGGTTTAGACTGTTCAAACCAGTGACTAGCCAGCTCTTTCATATCGCAACCCTCATCACACTGGTATCCAAAATCCGCAACACTAACGCGTCAAAATCAATACCAGCTTGCTTCGCCGCCATCGGCACTAAACTATGGTCAGTCATCCCTGGCACTGTATTTATCTCAAGTAACTGCGGCTGGCCTGTTTGATCTAACATCAAATCAACTCGCCCCCAGCCTTCACCACCTAAGACTTTAAATGCTTTAAGCGATAAAGCCTGCAAAGCTTGTTCTTGCTCTGCACTTAAACCGCAAGGACAATGATATTGAGTCGTATTTGTTGTGTACTTAGCTTCATAATCATAAAACTCATTGGGCGTTTCTAAGCGAATCACCGGCAAGGCCTCACCCGCTAGAATGGCGACCGTAAATTCTGCTCCTTCAACCCATTGTTCAGCCATCACATCACAGCCAAATGTTGCTGCTTTTTTAAATGCCTCTTCTAGCTGCTGCTTATTGTCGGCTTTCGCCATACCTAAACTAGAACCCTCTAGCGCTGGCTTGACCATAACCGGAAAACCCAGCTCGGTTGCACAACGATCCAGCTCTAATTGGCTACTAAGCACCATCCACTCAGGGGTTGGAATACCTGCACCTAACCAGCAAAGCTTCGTTCTTAATTTATCCATTCCTAGCGCCGAGCCCAATACGCCACTGCCTGTATATGGAATACCTAATAATTCCAAAGCACCTTGTAATTGGCCGTCTTCGCCGCCGCGCCCGTGCAGCATATTAAAAACACGGTCGACACCCATCTTTTTAAGCTCATCTAAACTCGACACCTTGGTGTCAAACGGAATGACATCAACACCCTGCTTTTGCAACGTCTTAAGAACCGCTTGCCCACTCAATAAGGAAATATCTCGCTCAGCTGCCGAACCACCCATTGCAACCGCTACTTTACCGAACCTCTCAGAAGATATACGCATATTCATGATGCTATTTCCTCACCGATAATACGCACTTCTGTCTGCAATAATACGCCCTGTTTTTCTTCCACTTCGTTTCTGACATACTCAATCAAACGCTCAATATCTTTAGCCGTTGCATTGCTTGTATTGATAATGAAATTTGAATGTTTTTTCGATACTTCAGCGCCACCTATCGAGTAGCCCTTCAGCCCTGTTGCTTGAATTAAACGTGCGGCATGATCAGCTACTGGGTTTTTAAAAACCGAACCGCCACTTGGCATATTAGTAGGCTGAGTTTGCGCTCGCTTGGCTAACAACTGGCGAATTTTTTCACGGCTTTCTTCATTACCACCAGAAGGGATATCTAAATAACATGCTACAAACCATTCATCTGCTGCAAGTGATACCGAGCGATAAGCGATATCAAATTCATTTGGCCTACGTTCAATTAACTCTCCCTTCCGATTTAACAGCAACACTTTGTTCACAAGGTCCCATGTTTCACCCCCAAACGCTCCTGCATTCATGGCAAGCGCACCGCCCATCGTGCCAGGTATACCCGCTAAAAATTCAGCACCTGACAAACCTTTTTCTGCTGCCAATTTAGCAACTAATGCACACGGTACGCCTGCCTCAACTTTCAGCAAACCGTTTGTTGTTTCTTGCATTTGCTTCAAACAACCCCGCGTATTAATAACCGAACCTCGCACACCACCATCACGAATCAACACATTACTGCCCAAACCTAACCACAAAACAGGTTCATCGGCAGGCAGTGATTTTAAGTAGTGCTGTGTATCCTCTATGCTCGCTGGCTTATACAAACGATCTGCAACACCACCCACACGCCATGATGTATAGCGAGCCAAAGGCTCTCTATTGATCAGCTTTCCTGACAGTGGCTGGGTTGCTTTTATCATCGCTTGCATCGCCCCTTAACTGCCTTTACCTGACTCGTGCAGACTATTTAGCTGCGCTACTAATTTTGCAGAAGCCGCACCGATATCACCTGCACCCGAGGTCAATACGATGTCACCTGCTCGTAAAACGTCTTTTAAAATGCTCGGTAATTGCTCAATCTCTTTAACAAAAATAGGAATCAACTTTCCTCGTTGGCGAATCGCTTTGCTCAGCGCGGGCCCATCTGACCCAGCGATTGGTTTTTCACCTGCTGCAAACACATCCAGTAAAACCAACACATCTACTTCGTTTAACACTTCCACAAAATCTTCAAACAAGTCATGCGTTCTTGAATAACGATGAGGTTGAAAAGCTAACACCAAGCGATTATTTGGCCAGCCTTCACGCACCGCTTTAATGGTTGCGATAACTTCACGGGGATGGTGACCATAATCATCAACTAATAAAGCCGAGCCATTAGCTAAGTTTATTTCGCCATTTACTTGGAAACGACGACCCACGCCCTTGAATTGATTCAAACCAGCCGCAATGGCTTCATCCGGCACACCTAACTCACTCGCCACGGCAATGGCCGCAAGGGCATTTAAAACATTATGTTTGCCAGGCATATTTAAGGTCAGCGGGAGCAACTCATTGGTATGCAAGCGTTTTAAATTAAAGTGCGTGCGCAAACCTTCCTGCCTCACATCCAGTGCTTGAAAATCAGCGGCTTGCTCTATGCCATAACTTAAAACTGGCTTACCAATCGTGCTTGATAATTCACGTACATTTTCATCATCAACACACAGCACGGCTAAACCGTAGAACGGTAGCTGATGTAAAAATGAGTTAAAAGCATCTTTAACTTGTTGGAAGTCTCCACCATAGGTGCCCATATGGTCTTCATCAATATTGGTCACCACCGCTATCATTGGCTGAAGGTGCAAAAATGAGGCATCGCTTTCATCCGCCTCAGCCACCAAATAATGACTTTCTCCTAATTTAGCATTTGTTCCCGCACTGTTTAGCAAACCACCGATCACAAAAGTAGGGTCTAACTGCCCTTCAGTCATCAGCACTGCTAGTAAACTGGTTGTGGTCGTTTTGCCGTGCGTTCCCGCGATAGCAATACCAAACCTAAATCGCATAATTTCTGCGAGCATTTCTGCACGAGGAATAACCGGAATTCGTTGCTCATTAGCAGCTAACACTTCAACATTATCTTTTTGCACGGCGGTTGATGTCACCACTACATCGCAATTATTTATATTTTCCGCCAGATGCTCGATATACAGCTTTGCTCCCTGGTCAACCAAACGTTGCGTTACCTTGCTCTCACGAATATCAGAACCTGAAACATCGTAGCCTAGGTTAATCAGCACTTCAGCGATGCCACTCATTCCTGCGCCGCCAATACCAATGAAATGTATGCGTTTTAACTTTCCAAAACCCAAATGCGCTGAGTAGTGTTTGTGTGTGTTCGGTATCATAAGGCCACCTCTAAACATGTGTTGGCAACCAGCTCTGTTGCCTCAGGTTTTGCTAACGAACGCGCTATGGAGCTCATCTCAGTTAACTGCTTATGATTTAACAATAAACCTTTTAAAGTATCGGCTAACGATTGCGCTGTTAAAGTATTTTGCGGCATTAGAATGGCTGCATTTTCATCCGCCAGATAAGCAGCATTTTTGCTCTGATGGTCATCAATCGCATGTGGTAGCGGTATTAAAATTGAAGGCAAACCCATAATCGCCAGTTCAGAAATGGTCATCGCGCCAGCCCTACAAATAACAATATCTGCCCATTGATAAGCCGCCTGCATATCATCTATAAACTCACACACATCGGCTTTTACACCGACTTCGCTGTATCGTTTCTTGGCCATGTCTATGGTTGCTTTACCCGCTTGGTGCAATACATTTAGACCCAGCTCTTCTTGCAGGCCTTGTAATGCCAGCGGTACTGTTTCATTCAAAATAGAGGCGCCTAAACTACCGCCAACTACTAAAATATTCTTACCTTTTATGACTCGATCTGCACTTTCGATAAGCAGTTCTTTACGAACAGGGTTGCCGGTAAACATTGCGTTTGCAGATTGATCAAAGCTATCAGGAAAAGCCTCTAAAACTCGTTTAGCGACACCTTTTAGTAATCTATTGGTTGTACCCGGTACGCGGTTTTGCTCATGAATTACCAAGGGCTTACCATGCAGCCAACTCATCAGTCCGCCAGGGCCTGAAGCAAATCCACCCAACCCCAACACCACGTCGGGCTGTCGCTGGCGAATAATTTTAGACGCCTGATAGCAAGCCTTTAACAACATAAACGGTGCCAACAATAAACTCACCACACCCTTGCCCCGTAAGCCTGAGACGCTCAGCCAGTCAATGCTAATACCAGCCTCTGGCACTAAACGAGCCTCAATCCCTTTTTTTGTACCTAACCAACTCACTTGATGCCCAGCTAATTGCAGGTAATCGGCCACAGCTAACGCAGGAAACACGTGCCCACCGGTACCACCTGCCATAATCATTATGCGTACTGCCATGCCGACCTCCCTTTTAATTGAGCGACATAGTCTTGCTGAGTCTCATGGTGAATTCGGCATAACAAACCAACCACCATACACATAATAATCATGCTACTACCGCCATAACTCATTAATGGCAAGGTGAGGCCTTTCGTTGGTAGCGCCCCCATATTCACAGCGATATTTACAAAAGATTGCAAACCGACCCAAACACCTAAGCCATACGCTAACAAAGAATAAAACCTCAAATTCAACCGCTCTGCTGCCTTACCCATTTGAAAGGCACGCCAAATTAACAAGCCAAATAACAAAATAACAGCACAAGAACCGACAAAGCCTAATTCTTCTCCCAACACGGCAAAAATAAAATCGGTATGCGCTTCTGGCAAATAGAATAACTTTTGAATACTACTTCCCAAACCTACACCAAACCATTCACCGCGACCCATAGCAATCAGTGATTGAACCAACTGAAAACCTGAGCCCAAATGATCTGCCCAAGGGTCCATAAATGCGGTAACACGCTCCATTCGATAAGCTGATGAGCCAATGGCTACTACCCCTAATACCAGCCCCATTAATACTAATACGACAAATTCTATTAACCTCGCCCCACCCAAAAACATCATACAAACGACGCTAAAGCCAATCACGAAGGTGGCACCAAAATCTGGCTCGGCAAGAAGTAAACCAAACACCACCCCTAAGGGCAATATTGGTCTGACCAAGCCTTTGATCGACGCACGCACATCATTAACGTGCCGAGTTAAAAAACCAGCCATGTATAAAATACACACCAGTTTTACAATTTCTGACACTTGCAAACGCGCTACGCCTAAATTAACCCAACGGTAACTTCCATTCACCTTCACGCCGATACCTGGGATGAAGACTAAAACAAGCAAAGCAATAGCGACCAAAATTAAGCTTGGGCCACTTTGTTCCCACACTTTCAAGGGAATATTCGCCATAACAAACCCCAATAACACACCAATAACAATATGAACCGCTTGCCGTGCTGGATAATGCCAAATATTCTCGTACATCCTATCGCCAAGGTGCAGTGATGCAGAAACAACCATCACATAACCAATAGATAACAAACTAATCGCGGCAAACAACAACCAGCCATCAAGGTAGTAACGACCACGCCTTGGTGCGAGTGCTGAATCTGCTGCATTCGACATCACCACGCTCATGCCTTAAGCCCCTCTACAGCCGCTATAAATCGCTCACCACGTTGTTGATAATTCGCAAACTGATCTAAAGACGCACAGGCTGGCGACAATAAAACGGTATCTCCTTTTGTTGCCTGTTGCGCTGCTAACTGCACCGCTTCCTCTATTGTTGCAGCCAATTTATACGGTGTTTCAGCCACCGCCTCTTGCTGAAACTTTTGCGCATCGCGCCCAATCAAAATAACCAACGAAACATTCGCACTAATAGCTGCGGCCAATGTATTAAACTGAGCGCCTTTACTATCGCCACCGGCAATCAGAATAATTGGCGCACTCAAACCCTCTAGCGCTGCCAAACAAGCGCCTGGGTTGGTTGCTTTCGAATCATTTATCCAGGTCACACCGTTAATATCTGCCACCCATTGCGTTCTATGCAGCAAACCTGGAAACTCAAGCAAGGCTGCTTTTTGCGCAGCGCGTGGAATATTCAACTCATCAGCCATCGCAATGGCTGCAAGCGCATTTTGTACGTTGTGAGTTCCTTTAATTTTTAACTCAGCAACCGGCAGAATAGGACTGTTGCCTTTCGACATCACATCTTGGCCGCCTATTGAGATAACACCATATTCATCCAGCTTAGGTTGGTTCAAGCCAAAGGTAGTTACTTTACGACCTGATGGTAAAGGTAATGATCTAACAAAATCTTCTTGACGATTTAGCACCGCCACGCCATCCCCAAAAAAGATACGCTCCTTTGCTTCGTAATAGGCAGCAACATTATGGTAACGATCCATATGGTCATCACTAAGGTTTAATAAAGCCGCAACATTGGCTTTCAGTTGAGACGTTCTTTCAAGTTGAAAACTAGACAGCTCTAGCACGTACAAATCTGCCGGCTTTGCTGATAAAAGATCCAATGCCGGCACACCTAAATTGCCGCCAGCCCTTACATCCCAGCCGGCTTTTTTAGCCATTTCACTCAATAATGTAGTTACTGTGCTTTTCCCGTTTGATCCGGTAATAGCCGCCACAGGTGCATCAACACACACCGCGAAGACATCAATATCACCAAAAACAGGAATACCTTGCTCTGCAGCGGCTTGAATCTCTTCCTCATCCAAACTAATACCGGGGCTCACAATGATATGTGTCGCTGCCTGAAAGACTGCATGATCAAAACCACCCGTAAATACTGCTATATCACGAAATGACTCTTCAACAATCTCTAAACACGGAGGCGTTTCGCGACTATCTATAACAGCCACTTCAATATGGTTTTTCTGTAGAAACTTAATCACTGACAAGCCCGTCACACCTAGACCCACAACAAGCACACGCGCACCGTCTTGATCTAACCCTAAACGAGCTAAACCTAAACATTGATCGTGATATTCATTGTGCATCAGCGCCTCCATTATCTTAGTTTTAAAGTAGACAAGCCGATTAACACCAAAACAAAGGTGATAATCCAGAAACGAACAATAATTCTTGGCTCAGGCCAACCCTTCAATTCAAAGTGATGATGAATAGGCGCCATTCTAAAAATTCGCTTACCCGTCAATTTAAAAGAGATGACTTGCAAAATCACCGACACCGTCTCCATCACAAACACGCCGCCCATGATAACGAGCACCAATTCTTGACGTACCAGCACCGCTAACACACCTAAGGCGGCTCCAAGCGCTAAGGCACCAACATCACCCATAAACACCATCGCTGGATAGGCGTTAAACCATAAAAAGCCTAAACCTGAACCCACTATCGCGCCGCAAAAAACAACTAATTCACCCGTCCCTTTTATATTTGGAATAGATAGGTATTGAGCAAATTGAAAATTACCCGATAGATAAGCAAAAATACCTAAGGCACCGGCCACCAACACCGTTGGCATAATCGCTAACCCATCCAAGCCATCTGTTAAATTAACTGCATTGCTGGTACCCACAATAACGAAGTAGGTCAGTGGAACAAACAACCAGCCCAATTGCATGCTGACGTCTTTAAAGAACGGCACGAACAAAGTTGTTTCTAAAGGCGAGCTTGCTGTGTAATACAAGAAAAGTGCTGCGCCCAACGCAATGACCGATTGGCCTAAATACTTTTTACCTGCCGACAAACCTTTTGGGTCTTGTAACGCTACTTTTTTATAATCATCAATAAAACCTATCACACCGGTTAACAAGGTAACGAGCAACACTACCCACACATAACGATTACTTAAATCCGCCCATAACAAGGTACTGGCACCCACTGCTACCAGAATTAACGTACCGCCCATGGTCGGTGTACCGGCCTTTTTAAAGTGTGTTTCTGGGCCATCATCACGCACTGCTTGGCCTATTTTATGAAACGATAACTTACGAATCATCATTGGCCCTACTAGAAACGCAATAAACAACGCCGTTAATGTACCCAAAATAGAGCGCATCGTAAGGTATTGAAACACCCTAAAACCACTGTGATATTCCGTTAACCATTCAGCAAGTATTAACAACATTTGCTGCCCTCCAATAAAGTTATTTTTTCTACGACTCTTTCCAAATGCTGAGAGCGAGAGCCTTTCACCAAAATTACTACATCAGCGCCTATCTCGCGCAGCAAATGCTCGACCAAGGTAGATTTATTCAAAAAATGTATCGCTTGTTTGTTAGCTAACTGCGGCTGTTCATTAAAGGCCGTCACCGCGTGTTTCATTTGCTCCCCAACTGCATAGAGCCGACACACATTACTATTAAAAACATCAACACCTAACTGGCGATGAATGTTCACACTGTCAGTACCTAATTCTGCAAAATCACCTAACACCAGCCATACCGGCTGATCAATATTTTGCAAACAGCTCATCGCAGCAGCAAATGATTTTGGGTTGGCGTTATAACAGTCGTTTATAAGCACGCTGCCAGCCAAGCCTTTTTGCACTTGCATACGCCCTTTTACTGCGGTCAAACAGGCTAAGCCTTGTTTTATATTGGCTAGTGACTCGCCCAAACTAATAGCTGCACAAGCAGCAGCGAGTGCATTTAGGACATTATGCTCACCGATAAGGTTCAACTGAATATGAAGCTGTTCTTGCTGATAATTTAAAATAAAATCAGTCTTAAATTGGCCGTCTATCAAGCCTGTTTTAACTGACTTAATATCGGCCCATACATCCGCTTTGTTTGACCAACCAAAACTAAGGTGCTGCCTATCCCCTAGTAGTGCCAACCATTGCTCTAACCAAGGCTCTTCTTGATTTAAAATAGCAACACCACTTTCACTGAGGCCGGAAATAATTTCACCCTTCGCCTTAGCCACACCTTCAACCGTACCAAAACCTTCTAGGTGCGCCATGCCAACATTATTAAGAATCGCTACGTTAGGTAACGCAATTTCACATAAATGCGCAATATCACCCCGATGACTCGCTCCCATCTCAATCACTGCAATATCGTGCTCTTTTGTTAACTTTAATAAGGTTAAGGGCACACCAATTTGATTATTCAAATTCCCTTCGGTTGCTAATACCTGCTTTGACAGCCCTAAAATACTAGCCAACATTTCTTTCACGCTGGTTTTGCCATTACTGCCGGTTATAGCGACCAGAGGAATACCTAACTGTTCACGTTGCGCCCTCGCCATAACGGTTAGCGCGTCTAAGGTGTCATCAACTTTCACATACGGCATATCAACCGCAACGTCTTTGCTCACCAAGGCAGCTATTGCGCCCTTGTCATGCGCTTGAGCAACGAAGTTGTTCGCATCAAAATTTTCACCTTGTAGAGCAACAAATAAGTCGCCCTGTTGAATCTGCCTTGTGTCAGTGCTAAGGCCTTTGATGTGTACATTTTCACCCACAAGTCGGCCGCTCACCGTTGTTGCTAGCTGCTGTAGACTCATCGCTTGCATTCATCGTCTCCCGCATTGCTCATCAGTCTTGCCTTCAAGGCTTCTTGCGCCTGCGCAACATCACTAAACGTTATTTTATTCGCTTGTATTTGTTGATAATTTTCATGCCCTTTACCCGCCAGCAAAACAATATCAATCCGCTCAGCCGCCGCTATGGTTTGTTGTATCGCTTCGGCACGATCGAGAATAACCTTACATTCAGTCCCGCTTGGTATGCCCTGCTTAATTTGCTCTGCAATATCGGCTGCTGATTCGAACCGTGGGTTATCACTCGTCAGCAACACGCTATCGGCTAAATCTGCTGCAATAGCGCCCATCAGAGGTCTTTTGGCTTCATCTCGGTTACCGCCACAACCAAAAATGACGGTTAACATCCCCTCACAGTGTTGACGTAAACTTAACAATGCCAGCCTTAAAGCTTCCGGAGTATGCGCATAATCAACAACAACCGTTGGTGACAGCTCATTTTTAGCCACTTGTTGCATACGGCCCGACACGCCGTTAATTGAAGCAACCTTGCTAACCGCTTCCTCAAACGAATCGCCCAACGCGGTTAACACCGCCATTGTGGCCACTAGGTTATCAATATTAAAAGCACCAAATAAGGCTGACTGAACGCGTGCTGCTTGGCCGTTAAAAGATAGGTCAAACATTAAACCTGTAGAGGTCAGTTGTTCATTTGAAATAAACCAACAGTTTTCAGCCTCAAGTAACTTTTCTGAACGTGAAAAGGAATAAACCCTCACCCGTTCTGATAATGACTGAACAATGCGCGCACTAAATTCATCGTCTTTATTGAGCACAACAAATTCCAAGCTCGGGCTTTTGAATAAGCTTAATTTTGCCTCGCCGTATGCTTCTAAGGTTTGGTGATAATCCAAATGGTCGTGGCTTAGATTAGTAAACACCGCCCCTTTAAAGTCGACCGCGTTCACTCGCCCTTGATCCAAGCCATGCGAAGAAACCTCCATCGCAACCGTCTCAACCCCTTCTGTTAACAAGGTTGAAAGCTGTCGTTGCACACTAATCGCATCAGGCGTGGTATTGATGGTTTCTTGTAGTTGCCCAATCGGCCCCCAACCCAAGGTACCAATCACCGCACTCATCGGCTGAAGCTTACTGTTCTTAGTAGCCAGCGCTTGCGCGATAAAGTGGCTGACCGAGGTTTTACCATTAGTACCGGTAATACCAACAACGGATAACTCACGCGAGGGATGCTGGTATAAACGTGCTGCTATCGTACTTATATGAGCCGTTAAATCAGCCAATTCGATCAACTCGATTCGTTGCTGTTTTTTAATTCTTTCGGCTAAAAAATTACCGCCTGACGCTGGGTCGTAAATAATCGCTACGGCACCTGCTTGAATAGCTTGCTCGGCATACTCGAGACCATGCGCTTGTGAGCCAGCCACGGCAATAAACACATCGTTTTCTTGTATCTTGCGAGCATCCAACTCCATGTTCTCAACAAATAGGTCGGAACCCACGCTAGCTAAGCCTTTGAGCAAGTACTGCAATGAAACTAATGAGGTGTTTTGTCTTGCCGGCATCATGGTTTACCTCTTTCAACTGAGGCCAGCACCGTCGCGGTTGTATTTTCTATATCATCAGGTGCGATATTCATTAACCGTAGCGCACCAGACATCACTCTAGAAAAAACAGGCGCAGCCACCAGACCACCATAATAATCGCCAGCTTTTGGCTCATCAATAACAACAACCATCACCAACTTTGGATCGTTAGCAGGTGCCATACCGGCGAAAATCCCTAGGTATTTATCTTCTGAATAACCACCGGCTATCGCTTTTTTAACTGTACCGGTCTTACCGGCAACTGAATAGCCATGAACTTTTGCCCTTGGCGCTGTCCCTGTTTTACTTACCACGCCTTTCAACATTTCGCGCACATTGCTGGCAACTGAAGCATTCATCACTCTTACACTTTCAGGCACTTGCTTATCAAGCACTAAAGACACCGGCTCTAATAAACCATCATTCGCTATCGCTGCATAAGCATGTGCCAACTGTAAGGCTGATGCCGATAAACCATAACCAAACGACAAAGTGGCCGTTTCAATGGGCCGCCATTGTTCATAGCCAACTAACTTTCCACGCGCCTCACCCGGAAAACCTAGACCAGCGCTACGACCAAACCCTAACCCACTCAACATACCCCAAAGGCCTTCTGGTGGAATACCTAACGCTATCTTCGCCGATGCCACGTTGCTGGATTTTAAAAGTAATGTCGCCAAATCAATTGCACCGTAATTACGATGATCTCGCACCTGACTGCGCCCCACCTTCATATACCCAGGATTGGTATCGATAATCGTTGAGGTATCGAATACACCTGACTCCATTCCTGCTGCGACGGTAAACGGCTTCATCGTTGAACCCGGCTCAAACACATCCACAAATGCTCGATTACGCACGTGACTGGCTTTAAATTTTGAGCGATCATTTGGATTAAATGCCGGTTGGTTGGCAACCGCAAGTACCTCACCCGTTTTAGGGTTTAATAGTACTAACGAACCTGACATGGCACTTTGTTGCGCAACCGCTGCCTTCAACTCGCGATATGCAAGGTACTGTAAGCGCCTATCGATTGATAATTGAATATCTTGGCCTGAGATCGGTGCGCGAATATTATCAACATGCTTCACCACTCTACGTTTACCGTCACGAAGCACACGTTCAGCACCCGCCGTACCTTTTAGCTGCTCATTGAGCGCTAACTCAAGTCCCTCTTGCCCTTCATCATCAATATTTGTAAAGCCCACCAAATGCGCCGCGACTTCGCCATCTGGATAGTAACGGCGATATTCTTTTTGTAAGTACACGCCGGGCAATTGTAAATCGTCAATTTTTGAGGCAACTTGAGGATCCATATGCCGACGTAAATACACAAACCGCCTCGCCGCCACTTTTTTTAGCTTTTTATCCAACGCCTTAACATTAAAACCCAGCAGCGCTGCTAATTCTTTTTTCTTGCCTTCTAAACTTAGCTCCTGTGGATTAACCCAAACCGAACTAACTGGCGCGCTAATAGCTAACGCGTGCCCGCTTGCATCGGTTATTTTCCCGCGATACGCAGGTAATTTAATATCTCGTAGGTGCACCGCTTCCCCACGCTTTTGCAGATAGCTATTATTTAAAACCTGCAAATCAATCGCTCGATAAATAAGCGCACACATCACCAACATAAAACATGCCAAAATAAATCGACGGCGCCCAGCTAATTCAGGCACGACGACCTTTTGCGCTTTATCGTTAGATTGTGAATGTCCGTAGCTCATTTAACCTGTATGTAAACTATTTGTTCTGGTTTGGGGGTTTGTAAATTCAACTTTGTACGCGCTAGCTTTTCTATCCGGCTGTTGGACGACCAGGTGTTTTTTTCTAACTGTAAGCGGCTCCACTCAACACCGAGTTTATCTTGTTCACGCAATTCTTTTTGCAACTGGTTAAACATTAAACGGGCATCATATTTCACGTACACAACCGCCAACGCCGATAACATCACCAGCACCAAAAACAACAGTGACATAACCGCCAAGCTTTGATCAGTCATTACAACTTCTCCGCGATACGCAGCACAGCACTTCGGCTTCTAACATTACTCGCCACTTCACTCACCGACGCTTTAACCGCCTTACCAATTGTTTTTAACACGGGCTTTTTAGCATCCGCTGGTATCGGTAAATTACGTGGCACCACCACGCCACGAGACTGCTCTCGCATAAAGCGCTTTACAATACGGTCTTCCAGCGAGTGAAAACTAATAACCGCCAATCGCCCGCCTTGTTTAAGCGTGTCCACTGAGTTGGCTAATGCTTCTTCAAGGTCATCAAGTTCCTTATTAACCTTAATTCGAATCGCTTGAAAGCTTCGCGTCGCAGGGTGTTTACCCGGCTCTCGCCTACTCACCACGTTTTCTATTAATTTTGCCAACTGAGCCGTTGTTTCTATCGCTTTTTCTTCTCGCTGGCTCACAATCTCTGCTGCAATTCTTCGAGCAAATTTCTCTTCGCCATACACACGTAACACCTTCAGCAAATCAGCTTCCTTAACACGAGCTAACCATTGCGCAGCCGATTCACCTTGAGTGATATCCATCCGCATATCTAACGGCCCATCATTCATAAAACTAAAGCCACGCTCTGCCACATCTAACTGTGGTGATGACACGCCAAGGTCAAGCAAAATCCCATCGACTTTTCCATCCCATTGCCGATCGGCAGCCAGCTCATCCAGACGCGCAAAACTACTATGCGCGAGCTCGAATCGTTTATCTGTCAATAATTGTCGCGCCTGAGGAGAATTCAAAGCGTCCATATCCTTATCGATGCCCAGCAACTTTCCTTGAGGCGATAAAACCTGCAAAATTGCCCCGCTATGTCCACCACGACCAAAGGTTCCATCGATGTAAACCCCATCAGTTTGTCGTATTAGCCCGTCTATCGCTTCATTCAATAAAACTGGCTTATGTAATGCTTCACCAGACATTAAAGCGACAACGTTCCCAGTTCAGGCGAAAGCTCGCCGTCTTCTGCACTCTCCTCTTCAAACCATACGTCACGTTTAGTGACCCACGCTTGCTCATCCCAAATCTCGAACTTATTTCCCTGTCCAATCATGACCGTCTTTTTGTCCAATTCAGCAAACTCGCGAAGCGGTGGCGAAACAAGCACTCGACCCTGTCCATCCAGCTCACATTCTGTTGCATGCCCAATTAGTAAACGTTGCAAACGCCTAGCTTGCTTGTTAAGTGTGGGTAATTTTATTAATTTACGCTCTATATCTTCCCAAACAGGTAGTGGATACAATAAAAGGCTATGTTCACGATCAACCGTCATTATCATTTGCCCATCACAAGAGGTTTTCAACTGCGCACGATAACGCGTAGGGATAGACAATCGCCCCTTTGCATCCAACGTCACGTTATTAACCCCTCTAAACAAAACCGGCCCCTTATTTGATTTATTCCCTTTTCTACCACTTTACCCCACTTTTTTGCACTATAAGGATGAAAATACCACTCTGTCAAGCTTCCCTCTCCATAAATACTTTCTTTACGAACAAACACTTAGCTAGGATTTATAGAGTTCATTGGAAAACGCATTAAACTAAAGAATAAAGGCAATAAAAATCATTGAGTTGCGGAGTTTTATTAAAGAAAATACTAGAAATCTCTTTAATAAGGCATTCTTATCAAGAAATATTGCATAACAAGCCAATGATCGGCAAGCAGTGCCATAAAAACATAAGCTATTGAATATAAAGGATATTATAAATTAATTAGAATTTCATAAACACATTTATTCATTCACAACAGCAGCCTCGTCATTTAAAAACCCATTGATGCGGCTACACCGCAATCCACTTGCCCTTTTTAATCATCAAAAAACCGCCTAAAGGCTTTTCTTTTTAACAAGGCACAAGCGCTCGCCAGTTCTGATATATTAAGCATCAAGTTACAAGTGATTGCCTATACACACTTAGCCTTTGCACAACGCCTTACCTAGGAGACCAGATGGAAATTCGTGCCCTAACCTTTTTCATTGAACTGCCAAGCCATACCAACAGACAACAGATGGAGCAGCAAATTGCACCATTAGGCAAACAAGCCATGCAGGTTAAAAAGCTATTTACTGACGCAGGTTTTGCCGTGCAAAGTTTACGCCTAGCCAGCCAACCACTCGAAAAGATTTTCCCCGAAGGGGCCAGCGCGAAGCAGTTAGCCCTGTTTGCCAGCCAGTTCGAACAAGTTGCCAATAAGGCAGGCTTTAAACATGTAGCCCTAGGGACACTTGGAGCAAGCTTAACCACTGACGAGGCGAGCACTGAAAACAGCTTAATCAAACAACTCATGGCTGGAATCCCTGCCATCATTGAGGCAACTGATTGGGTGTTTACCTCTGTACAACTGGCCGATCAGGCCAATGGACTTAAAGCAGACTGCCTACCCCTTGCAGCGCAAGTCGTGGTTGATAACTCAACCATCAAAGAAGATGGATTTGGTAATTTACGCTATTGCATGGTCGCCAATATGCCAGCCTTTAGCCCGTTTTTTCCTGCTGCTTGGCACGACGGAAACGGCTCCACCGGCTTTTCAATGGCTATCGAATCCGCTGATAGCATCGTTGATTTATTAGAAACCTTTGATAATACTGAACAGCGCTGGTTAGCAGAGCCCTCCCTAACGGCCACTTTTAACAGCCTCGGAGCAACGCTTGATCAGCTGGGAGCCGAAGCTGCCGCGCTCACTAATATGACCTACCGTGGCATTGATATGACCCCTTCACCATATCCAACCACTCCTCGTTCTTTTGGTCGTATTGTGGAATTACTCACAAACGAACCTTTTGGTGGCCCCGGCACAATAGCAGCCATTGATTTAATCAAACAAAGCTTGGATGCTGCTAACTTCAATCGCGCCGGCTACTGTGCAGTCATGCTTTTGCCACTAGAAGATGCGGTGCTCGCACAAAATGCCATTAGTGAGAATTTTAATACGGCAACGCTATTGGCTTGTGCTGCAGTTGGCGGTACCGGCTTGGATGTCATCCCTGTTAGTGGCGATACACCACAGAAAAAAATTGAGGGATTAATGCGAGACACGGCTATGTTATCTATGTCCTTAAATAAACCTTTAACCGTTCGCCTATTGCCCGTACCTGGGCAACTAGCAGGTGAATTGACTCAGTTCAATTTTGATTACTTTTCTTCAACACGTATTTTTGACCTATAAATATGTTGAAGTTATGAAATAGCACTAAATGTTCATAATAAACTTTATGACCTTGCCCATACTCACAACACAGAACAAACCAAAGCACCAAAGAATCACAAACCATGCCCATTGTTTTTGTTTAG
>OJDD01000082.1_pt1 | contig 33667 bp, 36 predicted proteins | sample 1592591 | NCBI WGS metagenome assembly OJDD01 (sample SAMN05416809, study PRJEB24817) | seawater metagenome | isolation source: Sea water | place: Canada:Atlantic | collected 2013-07 | reverse complement strand
CCGGTCAACTGTTATTTAACCTGTTTGTCATATTCTTTGCTAAGTGATTGTTATCTTAGAGAACTTTCTTTTACCAACTTGAACTAGATATTCCTTTCCCTTCTCTAATAACATTTGCTTATCACTTATTTTATTATTATCTACCCTAACCGCGCCTTGCTTAATCATTCTATATGACTCTGATGTGCTTGATGTTAATCCGGCTTCCTTCATCGCATTTGCTATCAGTAGCCCAGCATCAGCTACAATTGTCTTTTTTTCTATATTGTCTGGTAGCTGCCCATGCTTAAAACGTGCTTCAAATGCTGAACGTGCCTTTTCAGCCGCTTCTGGGTTACTAAACCGCTCCACTATCTCTGATGCCAGTTTAATTTTAATATTTTTTGGGTTCTCAGCACCTGCCTCACATAAAGAACGCCAGTTATTTATTTCTGCCATACTTCTAAAACTTAGTAATTCGAAATAACGCCACATAAGCTCATCTGATATTGACATTATTTTCCCAAACATATCCTCAGGCTCTTCATTTATACCAATATAGTTACCCAGAGATTTCGACATCTTGTTAACACCGTCTAAACCTTCTAGTATTGGCATTGTCATAACGACTTGAGGGGATTGCTTATAAACCTCCTGTAATTGCCTTCCAACCAGCAAATTAAACTTTTGATCTGTTCCGCCAATCTCTACATCAGATTTAAGCGCTACTGAGTCATAACCTTGAATTAGCGGGTAAAGAAACTCGTGTATAGCTATTGGCTTACCATTTGAGTATCTTTTATTAAAGTCGTCTCTTTCCAGCATCCGCGCAACGGTATGTTTTGCTGCCAATTGAATAAGATCCGCTGCATTAAACTCTGCCATCCAAGTAGAGTTAAAAACAACCTCTGTTTTCTCTGCGTCTAGAATCTTAAAAACTTGCTCCGTATAAGATTTAGCGTTTTCAGCTACATCTTCTTTAGTAAGCGGAGGGCGGGTCGCTGATTTACCAGTGGGGTCTCCAATCATTCCTGTAAAATCACCAATAAGGAATAAAACATGATGCCCTGCGTCCTGGAATTGTTTTAGCTTATTAATTAATACTGTGTGACCTAAATGCAGATCTGGGGCTGTTGGGTCAAAACCTGCTTTTATTCTTAGTTTTTTACCGGACGCAACCTTCTTGTCAAACTCAGCTTCTACCAATATTTCGTCAACACCGCGTTTTAATTGCTCTAATTGTGTTTTTATAGCTTCACTCACCAAATTTTCCCTTATATATAGTATAGGGAGCGAAAGATACGTTATATCAAATATAAATCAACTATTTCACTTAAATTTTCATTCCTTTATATTTTTAAATTAACAGCTATACTCAATTCATAATTAAATGGCTTTAACTTACTCGTTTTATGCATTTCACTTTACTTGCTATACAATGTTTAAGTAATGACTTTATATGGCTTTTTGTAATTTAATTTAACCCACTTCTTATTGAGCATATTTTTATGATGAAACCTAGCTTTAATCGCGATTTCAAAATACCGATGAGGACGACATCCGTTCACACTAGGAAGTTACAACTGCCTGCTTTTCTTATAGGCACGATCATTTTACTGGCTACCGTTTTTTATTTTAAAAGCGCCACATCTAATGCCCCTGCAGATGATTACAAACCGTCTACTTTAAGCAATGTTATTTCTATAGACTTACCAAGCAAATCTGCTGATACTTTACCTACTCCAACCATTGAAAAAAACAGCAACAATACTATTAGCCGAGCCTCTGTTCAGAGCACTACGACTGAAAACCAAACATCATGGAAAGACTACACAGTAAAACCAGGTGATAATTTAGCTAAAATATTTAAGCAATTAAAATATTCACCGACAACTCTCCATAACATCATTCAGCTTGATGACAAGACCAAGGCATTAAAAAATATCAAACCGGGGCAAACACTTCGATTTGCACAAAATTTAAACGGTGAATGTACCGCCCTTGAATACGACTTAGACCGCATTAAAACGCTTAAAATACACAGTGAGAATGCACAATTCAATGCTTATATCACTGAAAAACCCGTTGTGATAACACACGAAACTACCACTGCTGATATTAATAACTCTCTCTTTTATGATGCTAAACAAGCTGGTCTTTCCGATAAAACCATTATGGAGCTGGCTAATATTTTTGGTTGGGACATCGACTTTGCCCAAGGCTTACGCCAAGGCGACTCGTTCACACTACTTTATGAGTCTAAATTCGTTGATGGGAAACGCATTGAAAATGGACATATCTTAGCGGCTGAATTTATTAATCGTGGAGATGCCTTTAAAGCCGTTCGTTTCACTGATGGTAATGGCAATGCTGAGTATTTCTCACCTGACGGCAAAAGCATGCGTAAAACTTTTTTACGTAACCCTATTCACTTCGCTCGCGTCAGCTCTCATTTTAACCTTAGTCGAAAACACCCTATTCTTAATAGAATTCGTGCTCACAAAGGTGTCGATTATGCTGCATCTTCTGGTACACCCATCAAATCAACAGGCGATGGCAAGGTGATTTTCCGAGGTTTAAAAGGTGGTTATGGGCGCGTGATTATTGTTCAACATGGGCAAAAATACAGCTCGCTCTATGCCCATATGTCTAAATATGGTGGCTATAAAAAAGGAGCTCGTATTAAACAGGGGCAAACTGTTGGATATGTTGGCAAGTCAGGCTTAGCAACAGGGCCACACTTACACTATGAACTAAGAGTTAACGGTGTACATCGCAACCCCTTAACCGCTAAATTTCCTGCTGCTAAACCAATCAGCAAAAATCTGCTAGCTAAATTCAAGCAACAAACATCACCGCTTCTAGCGCAATTAGAACACGCAAAACAAACTCAGTTAGCACTTAATTAAACCGCGTGAAACCGCTGTATATCGGCCTTATGTCCGGCACCAGTCTAGATGGTGTCGATGTTGTGATAGCGGACTTTAATAACAAAAAGCCCGCGCTAGTTTCAAGCTTATTTACGCAATACCCAAACAGCCTACTAGTATCATTAACTGCCGCGTGCCAAAGCAACAACATTGAGTTTGAGCAATTAGGCACGCTTGACTCTCAGCTTGGTAGCTTCTACGCCGAGTGCATTAAAAAAGCTCTCGTTAAAGCAAACATTAGCAGTGGTGATATTGCAGCGATTGGATCACACGGGCACACTGTTCAACACAGCCCAACAAGCCAACCACCCTTTACTCTTCAGATTGGTGATGCCAACCGTATTGCTGAGAACACAGGGATAACCGTAGTCACTGATTTTAGGCGTCGTGACATCGCCGCCGGTGGACAAGGAGCTCCGTTAGTCCCGGCCTTTCATCGAGATGCTTTTCAATCTAAAACCAAAAGCCTAGCAATTATTAATATCGGCGGCATCTCCAATGTCACTTTCCTTAATAAAAACCAAGAAGATATTATTGGCTTTGATTGTGGACCTGGTAACACTTTAATGGACCAGTGGTGCCAACTTAATTTTGATAGGCCCTATGATACATCTGGGCAGTTATCAAGGCAGGGTACAGTCAATGAAGCACTGTTAAAAAGTATGCTAACGGACGCTTACTTTGCACAAAAACACCCAAAAACCACCGGGCCGGAATATTTCAATCTTAATTGGCTAAAGACTCATCTGGCTCAGCATCCAAGCACCCCATACGATACCTTAAGCAGCTTATGTGAGCTAACCGCTCAATGTATTTCGCAAAGTGTAAAAAAATTACCTGTTAGCGATAACGTACTTGTTTGTGGAGGCGGTACCAAAAATTTATTTCTAATGGAAAGGCTTGCCCTCCAGCTTAGTTGTCCCGTTGAAACCACTGCTAGTTATGGGGTTCACCCCGACTGGGTAGAGGCCATGGCATTTGCATGGCTAGCTAAACAAACAATGGAAGGCAAGCCAAGTAACACACCTTCGGTAACCGGGGCAAAAAAAGCTGTTATTTTAGGCGCTATTTACCCAGCCTAACCTCTAAAAGCCTAGACTCTTTAATACCAATAAAACTTATGCCGCAAATGATGAGCCGCAGCCACAAGTCGTTGTTGCATTTGGGTTCCGAATAACAAACTGTGAGCCCTGCAAGTCTTCTTTGTAGTCCACTTCTGCTTTATCAAGGTATTGATAACTCATGGGGTCGATAACAACGACCACACCATCTTTTTCAATACCAAAGTCATCCTCAGCCATCGTTTCATCAAATGTAAACCCGTATTGGAAACCTGAACAGCCTCCACCAGAAATATACACCCGAAGCTTTAACTCTGGGTTTCCCTCTTCTTTAATCAACTCAGCTACTTTTGTAGCCGCGCTATCGGTAAAATTAATGTCCGCTTGTGCAGCAAATGTTGTCATATTTAAACTCTTTATCTGTTTTTATGTTACTAGGCTTTAGTACATTTTAAATTACGAAAGTTCATCTTCAGTGGGTTCTAATGCGACAGGAGCCTTCACGTTTCTAAACTCACCTTGTTGCCTTACTAGCTGACCATTCACCTCTGCACCCACTTCCATTTCAATAAGGTTGTATTGAACATTGCCGGTGATGCGTGAATTAGCAATCAATTGCACTCGCTCTGACGCCGCCACATCACCTAGTATCTCTCCATCAATAACAACTGTTGGCACATCCACACTACCATGAATAGAGCCTAGTTTACTTAAGGTGAGGGTTGCTGCTGAACCACTTTCAGCTGATACACTGCCCACTACTTTACCATCAATATGCAAGCCACCCGCATAAATGATATCACCCTGAATAACAGTACCTTCTCCAATAATTGTCGATACATTCGTTGTATTAATGTCTTTTAACTTTTTTGTATCTGAAGAAAACATATGCCTCAATCCTTAATTTCATTGCTAATTTATGTCTTAGTTTAGCTTAGATATACGCTAGCACCTAATCGCTAACCAATGCCTTTGACCATAACCACTGTTGGTTTAGACTTTTAGAGCTTTTTTTAGCCGGATCAACCACCACAATTACCTTCTTTGGCACAAACCCATCATCAAAGCTTATCTCACCCGTTAATATCTCATAGTATTTAAATGAAAAGTCATAAGCCTTCGTTTTCTCTACATCCCGCACCTCAACTGAGATGGTTTTCTCTTCACCTTGAACACTACCGACCACTGACAACGAATAATTCCCTTTGATGGCAGTCTTTTGGCTCGCCCCCTGCGCTAATACTAACTGGTATTCGTAAACGTCGCTCTCACCCAACGCCTGCACCTCAAAACTATTAATATATAAGCCTTTGATAAGTGTCTCAGGAGCGACCACTCGCTGATAAAACGCTAGTTGCTGCTTGGTATCGCTTAACTCGTCATGCAATTTAGTTAATGAGCGCCGCGCATCCTTTTGTGCTTGGGCATCTATCTGTTTAGCATTTTCAATAAAGTCCTGCTGCTTGATGAGCTGTTTATTGATTGCTGCTAATTCAGCGAGTGACATCTTCAACAGCTCACTTTCTGCTCGATATTCATCCACACTTTTCACCGAATATCGCCCTAAGATAAAAAGCAACACTGCACCTACAATAATGACAAAAAACGCACTTTTTTCTAGCCTACGCCTGCGCTTTGTTTTGTGATAAGGGTGTGGGCACTGGTGACGGATCATCGTAAAAATAACCGCCTTAGGGGTACAAGCCTACATGATTCAAACCAGTCCGCTCATCTAAGTCAAACATAATGTTCATATTATGAATCGCTTGCCCTGACGCACCCTTCACTAAATTATCAATCACCGATAGCACGGTCACCATTTGCCCTCCCTGTGGTTGATGAACAGCTATTTGACAGCGATTAGTTCCCCTTACATCACCCGTATCTGGATGCGCACCAACCGGTAACACATCGACAAAAGGCTCATCAGCATAAAACCTTTCAAATAAACCCTGAAGATCTCTATTTGTTTCTTTTAAAGGCGCATATAAGGTTGCGTGAATGCCTCGAATCATCGGCAGCAAATGTGGTGTAAATGTTAACGATACAGGAGAAGAGGCAATATTCTGTAGCTCTTGCGAAATTTCTGGCAGGTGTCGATGCCCGGGCACACCATATGCCTTAAAACTTTCGCCTGTTTCACTCATTAAACCTGCCACGCTAGCAGAGCGCCCCGCTCCACTCACACCGGATTTAGCATCTGAAATCAGCATTGAGGTATCAATCAAGTTTTCCTTAATTAATGGCAAAAAACCCAATTGAGTAGCAGTTGGATAACAACCTGGATTTGCGACTAAACGCGCACCTTTAATCGCCTCACGATTTGTTTCTGGCAAACCGTATACCGCTGTTTCAAGTAATTCTGGGCAGCTATGTTTAGCACCATACCATTGCTCCCAAACGGCTACCTCTTTTAACCGAAAGTCAGCGGACAAATCGATGATTTTCACCCCAGCGGCAAGTAAATCTTTAGCCATATGCATAGCTGTCGCATTGGGTGTAGCGAAAAAGACTACATCACAGGCTATCAAATTTTCAATAACTGGCTCAACAAACATCAAATCGTTAAAACCACGTAAATTCGGGTACACCGAGTCGACTCGTAGTCCTTTTTCAGCACGAGAGGTCACGACGTTAACTTCGACCTCTGAGTGCATAGCAAGCAACCTAAGCAATTCAACACCCGTATACCCTGTACCACCTACAATACCTACCTTAATCACGACGCTACCTCTTTTATTTAACCTTCATCTATCCGTACATTTTACACTAGCACCTTCTGATATACTTCATGCAATGCTAAACAACGATAAACATTCTATTTTACAGTTACTATCTAGCTGGAAAACACATATTGTTTTCTGGTTAGGTGCTATATTTGTTGGGCTGTCGTCTGTTGCGCTAACCGTTGGTAGCGAGTACATGAGCGCGCTATTTAGAGAGCTACACCAACAATATTTGTCGTACAGCTTCTTATTCACCCCTATCCTCCTAACACTGCTGGCATGGATAACCTTTACTTTTTTTCCTGGCTCAGAAAGGAGCGGCGTTCCTCAAGTAAAGGCAGCTCTGCAACCATCCAAAACTCTCCATAAAAAGCCACTGCTCAGCTTTCGAATTATTGTCGGAAAATTATTTCTGAGCATAGGCGGTATTTTTGCCGGTGCTTCTGTTGGTTTGGGCGGCCCTGCCATTCATATTGGTGCAGCGCTTATGACTTATTTTGCTAGGTTCGCCCAATTTGGCCCTCATTATCTTGAACGAGGACTCATTCTTGCTGGGAGTTCAGCCGGCTTTGCCGCCATTTTTAGTGCACCGCTAGCAGGTATTGTTTTTGCGATAGAAGAAATGGGGCGCTCGTTAGAGGAAAAAACCAGCGGACTTATTTTAACCGCCGTTATTTTTGCTGGCGCCACCGCCCTTATTATTCACGGGCAATATGTTTTTCTGGATAATCGGTCGACCTTTTTTCCATGGGGAAAAGCGTGGGCTATCATTCCAATTTGCGGCATTGCAACCGGCTTTATGGGCGGTGTCTTCAGCTTAATCTTGTTAAAAGGTGGGCCCTTTTTAAAATCCATCTCCTTTTTATCTCCGCTCAAAATAGCCTTTCTCTGTGGGGTCATTATTTCTATATTAAATTACTTGTCTGATGGCGCTACCGCAGGTACTGGATATCAGGAAACAAAAAACTACTTACTTCACGCAGAAACCATGTCTGCTGAATACCCGCTGATGCGGATGCTGGCCAGCATTGCTACATTTTTTATTGGCATTCCGGCCGGTATTTTTGTACCGTCGCTTTCAGTGGGCGCTGGCATTGGTGCAAATATTGCCGAGTGGTTGCCTATAGCTCCGGTATCCATCGTCATTCTTCTTGGTATGACGGGGTATTTTGCTGGCATGCTACAAGCGCCTTTAACCGCCTTTGTTATTATTATGGAAATGACAAACTCCCATGACTTATTACTCCCTATGATGGCCACCGCCTTTATTGCCAATGGGACGTCTAAGCTTATTTGCCCTTTATCGCTATACGCCGGGTTAACTCAAAATTACCTTAAATCAGAACCTAATGAACAAAAATAAAATATCCGCCATCACCGTTATTTTAATACTCCTCGGCTTTGCCACACTCTATTTTAATAATGGCGCGGTTAATCAAGCACCAAACATATCCATTAACACCATTGATGGCGAAAGAATTGCTTTATCTTCTTTGAAAGGCCGGCCAGCATTAGTGACATTTTGGGCCACTGACTGCCCGAGTTGCATTAAGGAAATTCCTCACCTGAAAGCTATTCACGCCGACTATGCAGCAAAAGACGTCAGCATTATTGCTATTGCGATGAAGCATGACCGCCTAGACCACGTCATTGCAATGACTGAGAGTAAGAAATTGCCATACAAAGTAGCCCTAGACCCAACGGGCGATGCTGCCAAAGCTTTTGGTGATGTCCGACTAACCCCCACTACATTCCTCATCGCACCTGATTCAAGCATCGCCATGCAGAAGCTCGGCGTCTTTGATGAACAGAAGATGCGGCAGCGACTCGATCAACTACTGGATAAAAGCTAATGTGGTACAAAGCGTTACATATAATTTTCATGGTGACCTGGTTCGCCGGCCTGTTTTACTTACCACGCTTATTTGTTTATCACGCAATGAGTGATGACTCCACGAGTCACGAGCGCTTTAAAATCATGGAACGAAAACTATATTTCGGCATTATGACGCCTGGGCTTATTCTGACGCTTGTTTTTGGCACCTTGATGCTAACAGACTATGCTTGGGCCGCCTTTGGACAATCTGCTTGGCTTCACGCAAAGCTGACATTAATTGCTTTACTATGCGTCTATCATATTTATTGTGGCAAATGGCTGCTCGACTTTAAACACGACCGCAATATTCATAGTCATGTGTATTTTCGCTGGATAAATGAAGTTCCCGTGCTGTTTTTAGTGGCTATTATTATCTTAGCTAGCATTAAGCCTTTTTAAACACAAAAGCATTGGTTTCGTCTCTTACCTTAAGAGTTATGGCTTAGGTCAGCAAACCTTGTATAATTGCCCTTTTACTAAAACCACAGCACATCATGACTAATACTGTTCAATGCGTCGTACTAAAAGCAGAAGCCGAAGCACTCGATAAAGCCCCTCACCCAGGTGAATTAGGCGAAAGAATTTTAGCCAACGTATCTAAAGAAGGCTGGAGCAGATGGCTTGAACGCCTGTCTATGATCATCAATGAGAATGGTTTAAGTACTGCAGATGTTGAAAGCATTCAAGTAATTGAAATGCACATGAAGGGTTTCTTCTTTGGTGAAGGCGAAATGGGGCAAGTGCCTGCTGGCTTTCATGCCGCCTAAAAAGATCAATAAAGCATTCATTGCCAAACAGGTTAACAACCGAGTATTAATAACTCTTTCCAAGAGTCTTTCATACTAGCGCCGACGTCAACGCCTTTCCGAACAAGATCTGCGGCGCTATCGCCGAGAATCTTAGCTATCTCTAGTAAGTAAAGCTAAGTAATTAGCTAAAATATTAAAACGGTTGCCTAATCATTTTTCAGCATCACGTGATGGCTATAAAATACCTGACTCAGAACGTCACCGCTTGGAAGGGTTTATGCAAGGAGCAGTTTTTATGGGGATAGCGACCAACACATAATTAACCGCGATAATGGAAAGCGTTTATTTTTCAACCTTCGAAAAAACGATCGCTGAAAAACGTCAAAAAATGTCTTCAAGCTGGCAAGAATCAGCCATTGATTACGAGATATATTCAGCCAACTGTTGAACGTAGAAACACCTGACAAGAGGCTTAAATGGACACAAAAAGCCTAGCGACTTTCGGTCCATTTAACTTTCGTGCTCGGTGCCTTTCACAATAGGAAGTACCGCACGTATAACTATTTAGCTACCGCAGCCACCGCTCGCAGAACCGCAAGAACCACACCCGCCTGAACCGCCTGTTGCTGCAAATACGTTATTGAAGACAAAGCTCGCTTCGCCCATCCCTTTATCTACAAAATCAATCTCAACGCCGCGCATGTAGTTTAGTGCAACGCTATCAACGTAAATTTTATAATTACCAGAATCCAGCACGCTGTCAAAGGGCGTTTTTTCATCAGAAAACGTCATCCCATATGACATACCTCCACAGCCGCCACCCGAAACAAAAATTCGAATTGCTTCCATTTCATCACCCACATCAGAAAACAGCTCCGTTAGCTTTTCGCTGGCCGCTTCGCTTATATTGATATCTTCCGCTGTTAGGACTGAATTAAATGAACCCATTGCACCCATGATTGACTCCTAGAAATATAGTAATTTGGACATTATACGAGAATCATCGCTAACTCGCTTTCTTATCTTTTAAGAACTGGTAATAATTTTCTTGATAATGAGAATTATTCGTATTACTATTCTTCCTCCCTTAATTTTAACTCAACAGGAGAACCGCCATGACGAAAGTTGGCATAAAAAAATCTACAGGCATAGCAGCTTTATTGTGCACATTTGCTGCCCCCCAAGCCTCTGCTCTAAGTCTAGAAGAACTTGCGAAAAGACTGGATGCATTAGAAGCACAAAACAAGCACCTTATGACAGAAAACAGTCAACTTCGTGAGGCCGTGGCCCTCACCAACGATAAAGTTGAGGCAGCTGTTAGTGCAACCGAGACAATCGTTGAGAGTACTAGCGGCATACAAAAACTAGCCAACTTTGCAGACAAAACAAGCATCGGCGGCTACGGCGAACTGCATTACAATAACTTGTCAGGCAAAGGCGGCGCTAAAGATAAAGACGAGATTGACTTTCACCGCTTTGTTTTATTCTTCGGTCATGAGTTTACCGATGACATTCGCTTCTTCTCTGAACTTGAACTCGAACATAGCCTCTCTGGAGATGGTAAAGAGGGTGAAGTTGAACTTGAGCAGGCCTATATTGATTTTGATTTAAATGAACAACACACTGCTCGCGCAGGTCTGTTTTTATTGCCGGTCGGTATTATTAACGAAACACATGAGCCACCTACTTTTTACGGCACCGAACGTAACCCCATTGAAAAAAACATCATCCCAGCTACTTGGTGGGCAGCAGGTGCGGGTGCTCATGGTGAGCTAGGCGCAGGTTTTAGCTATGATGCTTATATCCATTCCGGATTAAATGTCGGCGATGACTTTAAAATTCGCAATGGTCGTCAAAAAGTAAGCAAAGCCAAGGCGAATGACCCAGCTGCTACCGCACGTATTAAATACACTGGTATCCCAGGTCTTGAACTTGCTGTATCAGCACAACACCAACAAAATATGGGCCAAGGTTTAGTAGCCGGCTTAGACAGTGGCAACCTTATTGAAACCCACGCTATTTGGTCTACTGGTCCCTTCAAGCTAAAAGCACTCTATGCCGCATGGGATATTGACGGCTCAGCCGTTAAAGCTGCCGGCGCAGACCAGCAAAAAGGTTTTTATGTTGAGCCATCCTATAGACTCTCTGATAAATTCGGTGTGTTTGCGCGCTTCAACCAATGGGACAATAAAGCAGGCAGCAACAGTGGCGCTGCTAAAGATTCTGAAAAAGAACAGGTGGACTTTGGTGTAAACTATTGGCCACATGAAGATGTTGTGATCAAAGCCGATTATCAATACCAAAACAATGACGATGGTAAAGATCAAAATGGGCTGAACATTGGATTGGGTTATCAATTTTAATCAATTCGTTTTATACGCATGAAAAAAGTTCTACTATTCAGTGCTGTTTTTTTCTTTCAAACAGCCATTGCCTCAGGGGTTTATCAGACCCCTGAGGCTTTTCTAGAAAAAACGTTTAGTAACAAGCTTCCGCCTGTTTCCACTATTTGGCTGGATAAAGAAAAGAAACAAGCAATCAGTGGATTTTTGCAGCACTCACCCACATTTATCCGCGTTAAGTATTGGCAGCAAGGGTCAAAAACAGCATGGATACTGCACGAAGTGGGGAAATCTAAACCTATTACTGTTGGCATTGTCATTGAAAAAGGAAAAATCCAACAACTTAAAGTACTTACTTTTCGAGAATCCAGAGGGTGGGAAGTTAAACACGATTTTTTTACTCAACAGTTTGACAATATTAGCCTTAATGAAGAACTACAACTTAGCAGCTCCATTGACGGCATCTCAGGAGCGACCTTATCGGTTAGGGCGCTTAAAAAAATGGCTAGAGTTGCCCTCTATCTCGAACAACAACTCTAAGCGATGAGTCACAAACGAAAACACCGAAACAGTAGAAAATCGCTATATCTATGGCACCGGTACGTTGGTTTATTCGCCACCTTATTTATTATTTTCATTACGCTCAGCGGCATTGCACTTAACCACACCGATGACCTAGCGTTAAAAAAACAATATATTAGTAGTCAATTTCTACTAGATAGTTACAACATTCAAGCACCCACTCAGCTATTACAATTTAAAACACCCAGTCACACCGTTACCCAAGCAGATAGTTTTTTATTCATTAACACTAGTGATGCCATAACAGCCGATGCCCAATTAATCGGTGCCGTTCATCTCGATGAGTTCTTAGTTATTTCACTGACTAATGCTTTATTACTGATAGATAGTAATAATCAAGTGATTGAAACCCTAAGTGGCTTGGACGGTATCCCAAACACCATCACTGCTCTTGGTTATGATCAAAACCAACAAGTCACTCTACTTGCAAACGAACAGCTATATCAATTAGATTCAAATTTAAACGTAGAACAAGTCCCCTGGAATGACAATATCCATTGGTCAAGCAAGAATATCATATCTCCATCGGCATCCAAGCTTGCCATACAACAGTACAAATCGAATATTATTTCACTAGAAACACTTTTTTTAGACATTCATAGCGGTCGCTTTTTTGGTTCATACGGCACCTTGTTTTTTGATTTAATAGGCGTACTTGTTTTGTTCTTAGCCCTAACCGGAATTATTATTTGGGCTCGTCAACGAACGAAGCCAAACACTCATGACTAAAGAACAACAGCTTGTTTTTTACTACCAGTTATTACGCCAGCACTCGCTCAATGATTCGCACAGCGGTAATGGCTCGGTTCGATTAAGCGACTCCTTTGTTGTCACCAAAACAGGTGCTTGCGCAGATACGATCCAGCAAAGTGAGCTGGTCTCTTGCCATTTTGACAGGCCTCTACCAGAAAATGCTTCTTTAGATGCGAGTATTCACAAACTAATTTATCAAAGCAATAGTCAGTACGAAGCTGTTCTACATGCTCACAACCCCTACACAATAGCAATAACACTTCAGTGTGACACATTGAGCCCTGTAGATTTTGAAGGTAAACTTTATTTCGGTGACTTGCCCGTTATCCAGTGTAAAGCGGATCAGTATCTTGAAGTCATGCCACAACGAGTAGCTGATTGCTTGAAACAGCACCCTGTTGCCATTGTTCAATCACACGGTGTTTATGCAAGCGCAGAGAATTTAGAATTAGCTTACAAATGGCTATGCTCCTTAGAGCAGTCAGCAAAAATCTATTACTTATCTAAACAAGTTTAAATTTGGTGATGAACACGTAAGTCATACAAGTGCTGCTCCGCATCAATCAGGTGCTTACCCCAATGAAGAAAAAAACCATCACGCCACAAACTTAAAGCAAGGGGTAAATTTTCTTCACCGAATTGAATAAGGTCAAGGCCTCGTTTGATTTCGAAATAAAGATCTGCCAAATCACCGGACAAGCTACCATACAGCTCATTAGTCACTAACTCTTCACCAATTTCATAGCCGTCTTTTTCACCCAACACCTTTTTGAGGTTGCAGAATAAGTCAAAACGCTCATCAATGTCAGATAGCGCAAAAAAAACTTCAGTTCTATTATTTTGATGATCTATAACGCCCATCACAGCGTGAATTCTAGGCAAAATCAAGCTAATATCTGCCAACCAATCTTGCGCCTCAAACTCACCGATGTTCTCAATTAAAAAACAAAATCGCTCAGCATTGGTTTTCAACTCCTGAATTTGTTTCAATATTTTATTTCTATTTTCCATAAGCACATCGTAAGCTTAGACAAAATTAAAAAAATTGTTATGAATTAAGAAACAAATACAACATTTAATTTAACTGTATCCTATCTCACTTTTTACCAGCCTCTTCATGCTCCACTCACACTATGTGTGAACATATCCAATAACTCGTTTGGCCTTTTCTGGCCTAGAATAAAAGCAACTCTATCGAGCTTAGTAAGCTCTCAAGCATTCTAGTCATGCAAACTGTCCGCTTACTAGAGATTACTATAGAATATTTAGAATCTAACTTGATTAACGAGGGCATCACTTAAGCCAAACTGGCCATTGAGAATCACCCAGGCCAGCTTTACTCTAACCGCCGGTTTTCTCGATGGGGAAAGTGCACCAAGTGATGTGAAGGCAAGATGAGAGACTCACAAAAATTTAGCTTTTCGATGAGCATCTTCTTAAATATACTCAATAATGCAATTTTCAACATAAATGAACTTAAAAAAAACGCTCCATGATTAGACTTATCTTACTGCTAGCGGTTCTTTTAGGTGCCCTGTATCTGGTTCGCTGGTTTCTCACCACGCCGGCTGAAACCGTTGCCGCTAATATCAGAAAATCACTTTGGCTTTTATTGGGCCTAGGGCTTATCTTTCTTGCCGTTACCGGTAAATTAAATATCATTTTTGCGTTTATTGGTTCAGCTATCCCATTAATTGCGCGGTATATGCCGCATATTCTTCGCCTGTTGGGCATTGCCAAAGCAATAAAATCCACCGGAACCGAGCAGAAAAATAATAGCCCTGCTCACTCAACTCTATTAATGAACGAACAAAGGGCACTTAGCATTCTTGGGCTTCAAAAAGGAGCCTCTAAAAATGACATTATCGAGGCTCATAAACGGCTCATGCAAAAAATGCACCCTGATAAAGGCGGTTCTGAGGAACTAGCCGCACAAATAAATCATGCCAAAGACACATTACTCAAAAAAACATGACAACTGAACAAATACTAATATTCTCAATCTTATCTGCCACTTTAGTGTTATTTGCTTGGGGCAAATGGCGATACGATATTATTGCTTTAGCTGCTATGACGGCCGTGCTTTTGTTTGGCTTAGTTACCCCCAACGAAGCATTTGCTGGCTTTGGTCATACTGCTGTTATCACCGTTGCAGCGGTACTGATCATTAGCCAAGCACTAAAAAATGCCGGTGTAGTGGATGTTGTAGCCGCCTATTTATTACCGCATACCAGCAACGCTATTATTCACATTACCTTGTTAACTGGCATAGTGACGTTTTTTTCAGCATTTATGAATAATGTAGGCGCGCTTGCCTTATTACTACCCGTTGCCATCGCAACCGCTAAAGAAAATGGACGCTCACCTGCTATGGTATTAATGCCATTGGCGTTTGGTAGTATTTTAGGCGGCATGAGTACGATGATCGGCACCCCACCCAACATCATTATTGCTAACTACCGCGCTGATATTACAGGGACGGCTTTTAGTATGTTTGATTTTTCACCCATTGGTTCTGCTATCTCTATTATTGGCCTTCTTTTCATCACCCTTATTGGCTGGCGACTGATCCCAAAGAAACGCTTTGATGAAAACCAACCGGAAAAACTTTTTGAAGTCAGCGACTATTTAACTGAAGTTAAAGTCATGACGGACAGTCCATTAATAGGTGTTGCGGTTCATGACATAGAAGACTTAAAAAGTAAGGACATTGGCATTGTTGGCGTTGCCCGGGGCCATCGCTTTGCACTCAACACAAACCCCAATTATGCCTTACAAGAAAATGATATTTTAATACTTCGTGGTGACCCTCTAACCATGCAAAGTAAGTTTTCCGATTCGAATCTAGAATTTCAAACTGCTAGCGGAAAAGCCTTTGATGATTTAACCAAGGGAGACTTGGCGTTGACTGAATGCATCATTACTGCCAGCTCGCCACTGGTAGGGCGAGATGTTTCTTATTTGCGCAGGCGAACAGCCAACGCTGTGGCCGTTATTGGCCTTGCACGAGAAGGAACGGTCTTTAAGAAACGATTGCGTAACCACACCTTCAACACAGGCGATGTTTTACTCTTACAATCTGAACAAGCCTTCATCACGGATATGCTCACTGGGCTAAACTTATTACCGCTGGCCGAAAGGGGTATTCAAATAGGGCAGCAACGTCGCGTGCTGATTGCCATAGCTATTTTTATTGGCTCCATTCTCTTAGGGGCCATGAACATTTTACCCATGGCAGGCGCTTTTATTTTAGCCATTCTCATCTATGCATTAATGGGGTTTTTACCGGGTAAAGATGTCTACCGCGATGTCGACTGGCCTATTATTGTTCTGCTTGGCGGAATGATTCCGGTTGGTCGCGCACTAGAAAGCACAGGAGCGACTGAACTGGTCGCTAGCAGCATTGTCAACCTAACTGATGGGCTCCCAATTTATATAGTATTAACACTGATCCTAGTCACTACGATGTTTTTATCAGACATCATCAATAATGCCGCCACCGCCCTCGTTATGGCCCCAATTTCAGTCGGTATTGCCAACCAACTAGGCGTTAGCATCGATCCCTTTTTAATGGCGGTTGCGATTGGTGCCTCTTGCGCGTTTTTAACCCCTATCGGTCACCAATCAAATACGCTAGTGATGGGGCCTGGAGGTTATCAATTTGGTGACTATTGGCGCATGGGACTACCGCTAGAGATTATTATTACCCTGGTTTCCGTACCGCTTATTGTTTATGTCTGGCCGCTTTGATAGCGACCAGACATTATCAAACATGCTCAACGCAATAGAACATCCGAGAGGTCAATCACATCAATAACGGTGCCATTTCCTTCTAAAACACGGACGACTTTATTCCCTACTCGACGAATTGCTTCACCGTCACGCAATTCAGGCAATTGTCTGGCTAACTCATGAGGAATACGCTCAGAGTGTCTTAAAATATCATCGCCCAACACTTCACCACGTGTCACTTTTGTTTGCCAACCTGGAGGTAGTTGACCGCCTCGCTCTAACTTCTTTTGTAGGCCGTAGGGTAAATGCTTGTCTTTATTTTTATTCTTCTTACCCTTTTTATCGCCATGCTTATCACGGTCACGGCGATAATACTCTTCTATATGAGATCTCTCTGATTTACTAAAGTAATGCTCGGACTTTTTCTTCTGCTCAGTTCTTTTTTCTTTCTGATATCTATCTGATTTATCAGTGTTAGTAGCTTTTTCACGCTTCGCTTCAACCTTCTCAGAACGGGAAAACCATCGATCCCAAAACGACTCATTATGTTCCGCTTTGCCGGCTTGCATTTCTTCAGGCTTTGCGGCTTGCGCTACACCAACAGATATTAAAAGGAGCGCGATAAAGAGACTCAGTGTTAATTTTTTTCCTAGCATAATCTTCTCTTATTGATGTAAATGGTGGTCACTATAAACGGCATTAAATGAATACCCGCTTAATCTGTCATTGAAAGCTCTTTTATATATTGAAAAATTTTTCGCGCAGCCACAGGTGGCTTTTGTTTCTCTAACTCTAATGTTGCTTTGCGTTGAAGTTGTCGAATATGCTGGCGGTCAGCTTGTGGATAACTAGCTAAAAACTCGCTGAGTGCCGCATCACCTTGTTCAACTAATTTGTCTCGCCATTGCTCCATCATGTGTAAGCGAGACGTCGCCGCCCTGTCTTTATCTAATTGACGCTCCAACGCCTCATTAATGAACGTTACATCGGTACTGCGGAGTAATTTACCAATGTATTTAAACTGACGCTTAATTGCGCCCCCCTTGGATAGCTTTCTGACCACCTTAAAAGCGTCCCTCAGTTCATCAGCCAATGGCATTGCTTCAAACTGATCTTGCGATAAATATGCAATCCTTTTCCCTAAGGCTACTAGGTCGTCTGCTTCTTTTTTAATTTGCGTTTTGCTAACTAGCTCTGCCGCTCTTGCTTCTTCTTCGTTCATTTATTACCAACCCAACTTAACAGTGAACACATGCTACCAAATTAGCCATACATTGGCTTAATACAATCTGTTTTTATTGCTGAAACCTTAGTCATTTCATAGCTAGCGTTTCTAAGCCGTCATCACCAAAAAGATAACGAATAAAATGACTGCTGCTATCGGCAGCAAAATACCAGCCCAGTCCTTTTCCGCCTCTTCGCTTTGCTTAAGCGCTGCCTTAATGCCCGGCCTAAACCAAAAAATAACCAATAATGCGACCGCGCCAAGCGCTAATTGCTCCCATAGTGCCATACTCGCCATTTAATGCTCCTCTACTTTTCAATCAATCTTTCTTTTTCACAATTCCAGCAATCTGTAAACTGGCCATCGCTCTGTTCCCCACAAAAACGACACGTCCATGCAGGTAGTTCCTGTTCGCCCAACGGATCACTGGCTAAATATTCTCGGGCTAATGCCTCGTCCGCTTTATCATGAATCCACAATTCTGGCCAACACTCTATTGGTGGTAGTTCGCCGGCCGCACTGCCTAGGAATTCATTTTTGATTTGGCAGCTAATGTCATGTTGTTCCAGATAGTTTCGCCAAAAAGCAACCTCGATAAAATTTTGCGCTGAAAAAACCTTAATCATCGTTTACACTGCCTCAATTCCTACAACCCTTGCTGTTATGACAAAACCTGAATATATCGACACTTCTGAACAACTCATAGATTTTTGTGAAACCATAAAAGAGGCACCTTGGTTAGCTATTGACACAGAATTTCAGCGCGAAAAAACCTACCGTTCAATACTAGCCCTGATACAAATCGCCACGCCCGATATAGTCGCTATCATCGACCCGCTAGCCTGCGACATCAACCCCTTATTAGATATTTTATACGACAAACGTATTTTAAAAATATTCCACGCTGCTCGCCAAGATCAAGAAATCTTTTATGATCTACGTGGCGAGCCTTTAGCGCCGGTGTTTGATACACAAATAGCCGCGCCCATTTTAGGCCACCCCGAGCAAGCCGGTTATGCGCGCCTAGTGGATGATATATTGGGCGTTCAGTTAAGCAAAGCGCACTCCCGAACAGATTGGCTACGCCGACCACTGAGCGAGGAGCAAATCACCTACGCTGCAGATGATGTAATCTATTTGGCTAAACTGTATCCTCTTTTAGAAAATCAACTTAAAGAAAAACAACGCCTAGATTGGTTGGCTCCGGCATTTGCTGACCTCTGCAAAGCAAGCCTTTACGCCAACCCACCAGCGTTAGCATGGAAACGGATGCGTGCAGCAAAACGTTTAAAAGGCGGCTCTTTATCAGCCTTGCAAAAATTAGCCGAATGGCGCGAAGCGTTAGCACAACAAAAGAATATTCCTCGCGGCTGGTTAATTAAAGACGACATTTTAATAGAAGTTGCTAAACTTAAGCCGAACGACCAACATGCCTTATCAAGCATTCGAGGCGTGACTGCTAAGTTCCTAGAAAAGTTTGGCAGCACCGTGCTTGAAATTATCAACACCGCCATTGATAAAAAGCCAACCCCGCAAACGACTCAAAAAAAATCAGCGCGCATTAGCGAAAACGATGAAGCTTTGGCGGATCTTTTAATGGCCCAAGTCAGGTTAGCAGCGGCCAAGGCGAACGTTAACCCAACATCAATTACCAACCGTAAAGAGCTAATCCAGCTTATTCAAGGCCAGCGTGATCTTGATTTGCTCAGCGACTGGCGACAGGAAATGATTGGTAACGATCTTGTTACCACACTCGACGGTGAGAATGACTTCAAGGTAGTGGCTGGAGAGTTAGTTATTTCCCCTTCTGCAACATAAGCTAAGCTACTTCTGCTTTTTTGTAACCGTTGGAACCGTTAAACGAGTACCAGCGCTCACACGGTTTAGATCGACGCTGGGGTTATATTGCCTGAGCAACCACATCGGGATGTTTCGTTGTTGCGCGAGCAGCCAAACCGAATCCCCTTTGGCATAAACTAGCTCCTCCGTTTTAAGCACTCTATAGCGCTTAAAATAGTCATTTTGTAAGGTCTGATGATAGGTTAATCTTCGCCGTTCAAATACCGCTTTTTCTATTCCCGAAAAATCAAGCAGAAGGCGCTGCCCAACGATTAGCCTACCCTTAGAACTCATTTTATTCAGTTTCCTGAGATCAGTCGCACTTAAGCCTAACCAACCCGCTAAATGACTCAGTGTTTCCTGACTTTGAATTTCAACTGAGCGATCCTTGGCCACCAAATAGTTGCTCGGATCGGCTCGCAAAATATTTTCTTTAACCGCCACCTTTGGGTTAAGCACCGTCGCATTAGCCGCAATCGATAAAACATCGGGCCTTTTTCTTAACCTAAGCTTCTGACCCACATATAAAAAGTTTTTGTTTTTAAGTTTATTCAAAGCCAATAAATTCGCTTCGGATACCCCCGATTTACTCGCAATAACAGACAGCCGATCACCTTTTCTCACAGTATAAAAAACAGCACCTTCGGCCACTTGATGTGCGCCTCTCATTTGTTGCTTAGCCGCACTGGGTAGTTTTAACACTTGCCCTATACGAATTTTATGCTGGCTTCTAAGGCCATTTATCGCCACCAACTGACTAGTTCGCACCTTAAAGCGCTTAGCAATTTTAGATAAGGAATCGCCTCGTCTTACTTTGTACGAAGCATCAGGCTTTTGTTTTACCGATTTTTCATCGTGCGGAATAGTCGCTATTAAAGCGCTGTGTTCGGCCTGTCTCGTTTCAACCGGCACTCTAAGGTGATAGCCCTTTGGGACATATTTACTATTGGCCAAAATAGAGGGCTGTAATGCAGGGTTAAGTGACTTAAAGATGTTATTCTTCATATTAAACGCCGCCATTAAACCTTGCGCCGTATAATATGACGGTAATTTAACCTCTTGAATCTCCATCGGTTTATCGCGCTGTACTTGCCCAAAGTAGGCTGAAGGCCGTTGATCAATATCATGCGCTGCTACAAAAGCATTGTAGAAATTTCGCGAAGCAAAGCCAAATGTCCGTCCTTTGTACTCACGCACAATCTTCGCGATATCTGTTCCACCTGTCGCCTTAACTGCTCGCCTCATCCCTGCAGCGCCATGATTATAAGCAGTTAGGGCAAGTGGCCATGTCCCCGTTATTTCATGATTATTTTTTAATAATAAACCTGCCGCCCTTGTTGCTAGAAACGGATCAAGCCTTTCGTCCACCACATGATCTATACGCATAAAGCGCCGACCCGTTGAACGTGTAAACTGCCATAAACCGGCAGCACCTGCGTGCGATCTTGCATCTGAACGAAAAGATGATTCCACATGTGGTAAAGACGCCAACTCCATGGGCAATCCTAGTTTATTGAATTCTTCTTTGATATACGGTTGCCATCGACCTGATCTTACTAAACCTTGTTTAAACCGGTCTGATTGCCCCAACTGAAAACGTAACCGATCTGCCGCCTTCTTAAACTCTTTTCTGCTAGTTCCTGTTGGCCACAAGGCTTTAACATGTCTATAACGTGCTTTATCAAGGCGTTTATTTGAGTTAACCGCAAGATAAAGCAAAATATCTTGATAGTACTTTTTCTTCTGTTTGATTGTTTTTTGACGAGTTTTATAGCTCGTTCCTGGGGTAAAAGACAAGCGCTCGTATATAATGTTTAAGTGCTCCTTATCATGAATAAACCCTTCGCTTGTTGTAACCTCTGTATATACCTTTAACCAAAAATTCACATCTGGTTTTAATGTATTAGGCAACGGAAAGGCTGTTGAATCTCTTGCCAGCAGTGCGCTAGAAAACAACACTAACAATAGCCCCAAAAACACTACATTACATACGCTTTTCACTTAATTTCTCATCCGTTCTAAAACGGCCAAAAAGACCAGCCTGTATCTAAACTAGATTCACACCTTTTCAATTGTGAGGCATAACGCTTCGCTTCGACACCTACTTTTTTGGCCACACGCTGCAACCAAGGTTTGGCTAAATAGCTACCCCGACTGTAACCGCCATGGCCCTCGTGATAAGCCAGATACTGCTTTTCACCATCCCATTTTGACACACCTAATTTTCGTTGTGACACATTGGTGTACCAACCGATAAAGTCGGTCACATCAGAAAAGTCATCCCGATCAGCACCATAACTACCGGTTGACTTTATGTACCAATCCCAGGTTGAATCTTGCGCCTGACCATAACCATACGCACTTGAAGAACGGGGCAAGGGAATAACACCCAAAAACCAATCCCTTGGTGGCCGAACATCTGATTGAAAATGAGATTCTTGATGAATGATTGCCATTTGGACTGCGATGGGTGTTCCCCATTTTTTCTGCGCATCTAACGCTGCCGCGTACCAATCTTCTTTCTGGTAAAAAATAGAACACAGATCGGTTTGGTTTTTAGGTGGCGTTGTTGCACAACCTAACTGAAGTATGAACAACGCACATACAACTATTATTTTTCTATACTTATGCCGCATCACCTTTCCACTAAAACCTGATTAAGTTTTGCTTCTTGTTTAAAATTGTCGTCTTTTATCTGAGCACACCAGTCTGTTTCTGTTTTAATTTACCGAATAAAATTGAGAAGCCGCACCATTAAATAAAGCAAGCCTACGCACTATGTCTCGCTCTTTCCCAACTATCTATCGCTATAACAAATTTTTTCGCCGCTTGCTCTAATAGCGCTAGAAACTGCTCATGCTCACTCAGTTTCATCGCTTCCCAAGCTCGTTTGATATCCGTATCAGACTCTGTTGTTATATCATCCTCTCTTATCTGTTGATAGGCCCTGCCAAGCGAGCTAATCATCAACCCCAACTCATCTTTACCAACATTTGCCTCAGTTAACACCATCATACATGCTGCCTCTGCTGCTTTCTGTAGCGATGCATGACTAGACATTGCACTCATCACCGCCCATTCGTCAACATAGTAATCTTTAAGACTGGTCACCAAGTGCATTAAGCAGAGCATGCTAGGGAGATCTTGATATAACGTTGGATCACCTCGGCTCGCCGCAAGCTCTGCCGCCACCTTCAACGATGGACCAACAATCATTTGGTATTCCTCTGGACTCAGCCAGTCTGGTTGATTTTTATTCATAATTACTCACTCACACTTCATTCAAAATATCCTTGATAAAACACAAACTGTCTATTCAGCTTGTATTCACTTAATTTGTATCATTATAATCGACTCACTGTTGCACATTTCGTTTAACAGTCTTTAGAACTCAATAAATTCAGGGGAAATAATGAAATACTCAACTTTACTTATCGCTACACTTGCTGCCAGCCTTTTACTCTTAACCGGTTGTGAGGAAGCCGAAAAAGCAGCCTCTAGTGTAAAAGAAGCCACTGTTAGCACAATGGATTCTGCAAAAGACATGGCCACTGATGCTGTAGATGCAACAACCGAAACGGCCACTTCACTAGGTGAAGCGACAACTGAAGTTGCAAACACAGCGGTCAATGCAACTAAAGAAGCAACTACTAATGTTATAGAGTCAGCAAAAGAAGCCACTACTGAAATAACTGACGTGGTTAAAGACAAGACATCTGAGGCTATAGATTCTGCTATAGAAATGAAAGATGATGCTATTTCTAGCGTCACCGCTACCGAAGCCGAAGATACTGCAGCAGAAGCAGAGGGTGCAGCCACCAATCTTCTAGACGAAGCAAAAGGCACGATGGACAACCTGAACCAATAAAGAAACACTTAGACTAAAAAAGCCCCTTTAATAGGGGCTTTTTTAGCTTTAACAGCATACAAATAGAGCCTTACAAATGTTTGCTGACTAGCAGCCATTTTTGCCTTACCCTCTTCCTTATAAAAACATCAGTCCGATAGCCGCAACTGGTATCCCGCCAACCCTGTTAAACCAAAAACAATAAAACCAACACCCGCCTCATTCAAGTATGACAATAAAAGCCTCAGGTCGTGTAATACATTCTCCCCGAGCTTAGCTACCCATTAGCTTGCTAAATATATAGACCCTTTGTTTATAAGGGTCCCATATATTTACATATTAATTTCTTACAGATAATAAAAAGCCCTTAATCACTGAAGAATAAGGGCTCATGTGTTTTATTTTAACAAAACAAATAAAGGTGAATTTTAGAACGGTATATCATCATCAAAATCATCCATTGGCGCGGTGGGTTGCGCAGGTGCTGAGGAAAAATTACTGGGCTTAGCAGCAGGCGCTCCGCCAGCTGGCGAAAATTCAGCAGAACCGCCCCCACGGCTGTCTAACATTTGCATCGTGCTGGCTTTAATTTCTGTGGTGTAACGATCTTGACCACTTTGATCTTGCCATTTACGTGTTTGCAAAGCGCCTTCTACATAAATTTTAGAGCCTTTTTTAAGGTATTCACCAACCACTTCGGCCAAGCGGTTGAAAAACACCACCCGATGCCATTCTGTTTGCTCTTTTTGTTCGCCTGTATTTTTATCTTTCCAAGACTCTGATGTTGCAACCGTTACATTCGCAACCGCTCCGCCACTGGGCATATAACGAATCTCTGGGTCTTTACCCAAATTGCCCACCAAAATTACTTTATTAACGCCTCTACTTGCCATGTCGTGCTCCGCTTGTTCTTGCCCCTATGGGGCATTTAAAATTCAATATCTACTCTATAAAACTCAAGCTTTTTGGATGTTAGGAAGAATCATATCTAGCCCCACCTCATCTAACAGCTCATTGTCCACCTTGAGGTAAGCCGTTGAATCATCCACTGATATGCCAACGTCTAACACTCCTTTTACCGCTAATAGCTTATCAGTTATTTGACTTGCTTGCTCAGCCGTTTCAACCTCTAGGTGCTTTAGCAAACTGCTCATATGGCGTGGGGCCTTCATGCTTAGCGCTACTAAAAACCAAACCAATAAAACACCTGCACACACTAAAAATACTGTCGCTAAGCTATAGTTACTCCAGACTAAGCCACCCATTAAGCCACCACAAAAAGCACCAAAAAATTGCGAGCTTGAGTAAACGCCCATCGCTGTTCCTTTACCACCAGCAAAGGCTATTTTAGAAATTAATGATGGCAGACTGGCTTCCAATAAATTAAATGCGGTAAAAAATATAAATAAAGAGGCTAGCATGCCCCATAAGTGTTCACTGAATAAATACAAGCCCACACTAGCCAGCGATAAAGCCCCTACTGCACTGACAAACACGACTTTCATTTTGCGTTTTTTTTCCGCGATAATAATAAATGGCACCATCGTTATCACTGATAGGCCTAGCACAGGGAGGTACACCATCCAGTGATCACCTGCAGCAATACCCAACTGCCCCCGCAGGACTAGGGGTAGCGCAACAAACATCGCGGTCATCACCAAGTGCAAGCAAAAAATACCAAAATCAAGGCGTAGCAACTGGGCATCCTTTAGTACCTTACCCATTAAGGCAGGAATAGGTTCTGCATCTTTATGTATTGATAGTTTTTTTGCTTGGGGCACCACCTTATGCAAAATGAGAATACCCATTATCGCCAAAGCAGCAGTAAACCAAAAGATACCTTGCAATCCAACAACCGATGCTAACACTGGCCCTAGCACCATAGCGACAGCAAATGAAATACCGATGCTGATACCTATCGTTGCCATTATTTTGGTACGGTTTTGCTCCAATGTTAAATCGGCAGCCAACGCCATAATTGCCGCCGCAACGGCTCCACTGCCTTGAAGCGCTCGCCCAAGGATAATCCCATAGATGGTCGTAGACAAGGCCGCCACCACACTACCAGCAACAAATAACAACAGCCCTATCGTTATAATCTTTTTGCGCCCAAAACGGTCCGACATCAAACCAAACGGAATTTGGAATAATGCCTGCGTTAAACCATAAACACTGATAGACAAGCCCAATAGCAGCGGCGTTACCCCGTCAAGGTGTTCGGTATACAATGACATCACGGGTAAAATCATAAACAAACCAAGCATGCGCATTGAAAAGATACCCGCTAAACCTAAGCTGGCTCTTTTCTCTTGCTCACTCATCACTGACGATTGGCCTGAATAATCAGCCATAATTACTTTGCCTAGCCTTTAAAAAGAGGGGTATATTAACAGGTTTGGCAATTTAATTAGATACGTAAATGGACACCATTCAAATTCGTGGCGCAAGAACCCACAACTTAAAAGATATTAACCTCGACCTCCCACGGGACAAGCTCATTGTCATCACCGGACTATCAGGTTCAGGTAAATCCTCTTTAGCGTTTGACACCATTTATGCTGAAGGTCAACGTCGCTACGTCGAATCACTTTCAGCTTATGCTCGACAGTTCTTATCGGTAATGGAAAAGCCCGATGTCGACCATATTGAAGGCTTATCACCGGCTATTTCTATTGAGCAAAAATCCACCTCTCATAACCCACGCTCAACAGTCGGTACGATTACAGAAATTTACGATTACTTACGGTTATTATTTGCCAGAACAGGTATTCCTCAGTGCCCTGAGCATGGCACGTCCTTAGAAGCGCAAACAATTACGCAAATGGTTGATTCTGTGCTCACTTTAAATCCAGAGAAGCGCTGGATGTTGTTGGCACCTGTTATCCAAGAGCGCAAAGGCGAACACTTTAATACCTTAAATGATTTACGTAACCAAGGCTTCATTCGTGCACGTATTGACGGCGAAGTGGTTGAGCTTGATGATGCACCGCCGTTAGAGCTAAAGAAAAAACACACCATAGAAGTAATCGTTGATCGTTTCAAAATTCGTGATGACCTGTCAACCCGACTCGCTGAATCATTTGAAACTGCCTTAAAACTAACCGAAGGTATTGCCGTTATCAGCAGCATAGATGATGACGAGGAAATTCTATTTTCTGCACGTTTTGCCTGCCCAACATGCGGCTACAGCATTAGCGAATTAGAACCACGTAGCTTTTCGTTTAATAGCCCTAAGGGGGCGTGTCCAAGCTGCGATGGCTTAGGCATTAAACAATACATTGATCCCAAGCAAGTTTTGCATAGCCCCGACATTAGCCTTGCCGGTGGCGCTATCCGCGGTTGGGATAAGCGTAATATGTATTACTATCAAATGGTGATGTCGCTCGCCAAGCACTATCAATTTGACCCTGAAGAACCGTTTAATTCTTACCCAGAAGACATTCAACATGCCATTTTGTTTGGTAGTGGCGACGAGTCAATCAATTTTACAACGCTCAATAGTCGCGGCGAGTCAATTAAGCGCTCGCACCCTTTTGAAGGGGTTATTCATAGTATGGAACGCCGTTATCGTGAAACCGATTCCAACACCGTGCGAGATGAATTGGCCAAGTACCTATCGAGTAAAGCTTGCCCAGACTGTCAGGGCCAACGTTTAAACACGGCTGCTCGCCATGTTTTTGTCAATACACATACCTTGCCTGAAATTACTCATCTTTCTATTCGCCAATCTAGCGACCTATTTGCATCATTGAAACTGGCTGGGCACCGCGGTGAAATCGCCAAAAAGATTATCAAGGAAATTAAAGCTCGCCTCGATTTTCTTATTAATGTGGGCTTAGACTACCTTTCGCTAGATCGAAGCGCAGACACATTGTCAGGCGGTGAAGCGCAACGCATACGCCTAGCCAGTCAAATCGGTGCTGGGCTTGTTGGCGTTATGTATGTGCTTGATGAACCCTCCATTGGCTTGCATCAACGTGACAATCAACGCCTTATTAATACGCTATTTCACTTACGCGATATCGGCAATACCGTGATTGTTGTTGAGCACGATGAAGATGCCGTTTTAGCCGCTGATCACGTGGTTGATATTGGCCCTAAGGCCGGCATTCATGGTGGCGAAGTGATTGCCCAAGGCACACCTGAAGAAATCATTAAAAACCCTCTTTCTGTCACCGGCCAATATTTATCAGGACAGCAATACATTGCTGTTCCACAAAAACGTCACTCGGCTGACGCCAGTAAACAGTTACGCATTAATAATGCGCGAGCTAATAATCTGAAAAATGTCAGCGTTGATATTCCCATCGGTTTATTTACCTGCGTTACCGGGGTCTCTGGCTCTGGAAAATCCACTTTAATCAACGAGACCTTGTACCCAACCGTTGCAAAAGTACTGAATAAATCATCTTTACCTATCGCCGCGAATGATGGCGTTGAGGGCTTAGAACATATTGATAAAGTCGTCGATATTGATCAAAGCCCGATCGGGCGCACACCGCGCTCAAACCCCGCTACCTATACTGGGCTATTTACACCCATTCGTGAACTGTTTGCAGCAACCCCAGAGGCCCGTTCACGTGGTTACACACCGGGGCGATTTAGCTTTAACGTAAAAGGTGGGCGCTGTGAAACCTGTAAAGGTGATGGCGTTATTAAGGTAGAAATGCACTTTCTCGCCGATGTTTATGTCAATTGTGAAAGTTGCAAAGGTCAGCGATACGGTCGAGAAACGCTTGAAATACGCTACAAGGGTAAAACAATCCATGAAGTGCTATCAATGACGGTGGAAGATGCCTGCGCCTTTTTTGATGCGATTCCAGTTGTCTCAAAAAAACTTCGTACCTTAATGGATGTAGGGCTGGGGTATATCACCTTAGGACAAAATGCCGTTACCTTATCGGGTGGTGAGGCTCAGCGTGTGAAATTATCACGCGAGTTATCGAAACGCGACACAGGAAAAACCTTATACATTCTTGACGAACCCACCACTGGGCTACACTTTGCTGATATTCAACAGCTACTGACGGTATTGCACACCCTCCGTAATCATGGAAATACCCTTGTGGTGATTGAACATAATCTAGATGTTATAAAAACAGCCGATTGGATTATTGATATCGGCCCTGAAGGGGGCGATGGTGGCGGCCAGGTTATTGCCCAAGGCACACCTGAAGCCATTGTTCAACGCAAGGAATCTCATACAGGGTACTACCTAAAAGATTTTTTAGATAAAGCTATCAGTAATCAGTCGGCATAAAAGGGAACCACGTTGATTAACACAGCCACTAAGCTTTTCCCCGTTTGGGCGATATTGTTATCTATCGTCGCCTATCTCTTGCCCAGCCTATTTATCCCTCTTAAGCCGAGCCTCTTTTTCTTGCTCGGCTTAGTGATGTTTGGCATGGGGATTAGCTTAAAAGCCGGTGATTTTTTGCGTATTCTCAAATCGCCCAAACCTATCGTGCTTGGTCTATTGCTGCAATTTATATTTATGCCCTTTTTTGCTTGGGGCATATCCACTTGGTTACAATTACCATTGGCGCTCGCTATTGGTATGGTTCTCGTCGGTGCAAGCCCTGGCGGCACTGCCTCTAACGTTATCTGCTATCTAGCTAAAGGTAACGTCGCCTTGTCTATCACCATTACAACTTTTTCGACCTTATTCGCCGTCATTGCCACCCCTGCATTAAGCCTATTCTATCTTGGGAAGCACGTTGATGTACCGACAGTGAAAATGCTCATGGACATAGTGAAAATTATTATTTTACCGGTCGCTACAGGCGTTATTGTTAATCAACTTTTTGGCCGTTTTTTACACTCAGCTAGGCAGGTATTCCCTTTAATTTCTGTCTTTGCCATCGTGTTAATTATTGCGATTATTGTCGCACTCAATCAGTCTCGTTTAGGCTCTGTTGGGGCCCTATTGATTACCGCTGTTGCCATGCATAATGCTCTTGGCTTAGCCGTGGGGTATTGGTTACCGCGTGCGTTTGGCATGGATCAACGCACCAGCAAAACCCTCGCAATTGAAGTCGGCATGCAAAACTCCGGCCTAGCTGTCGCTTTGGCTGTTAAATACTTCGCACCCTCTGCCGCACTACCGGGGGCGCTCTTTTCCCTGTGGCATAATTTAACCGGCTCGCTGCTTGCCTCTTACTGGTCTCGCACTAAATAATCAGGCATAAAAAACGCCCTCTATATTTTTAGAGAGCGTTTAGCAGCCTTAAACGAGCGTTAATTACTGAGCATCTGGGTAAAACAACTGCTGCCCGCCTTTACGGAAGTTTTGAATAATGCCTTGACCTTCTGGTCCTGTTACAAATTGAATGTACTTCATTGCGAGATCGTTATTAACCCCTTCATGTTTTTTAGGGTTAACAGCCATCACATGGTAAGGGTTAAATAACTCCTTATCACCTTCAAACAATACCTTCAACGACACTTTATCTGCAAAAGCAATTTGAGTCCCTCGGTCAGTTAGCGCATAAGCTTGCTTTTCATTGGCAATATTTAACACAGCACCCATGCCTTGGCCTACCTCTACATACCAGCCCCCTGCTGGTTTAACACCTGCTTTTTTCCACAAAATTCTTTCTTTTTTATGTGTCCCTGAGTCATCACCTCTAGAAATAAAGGTTGCCTCTACATCAGCAATTCTTTGCAATGCTTCCTCGACAGTCTTCGCCGTGGCTAATGTGGCGGGGTCTTTGTCCGGCCCTATCAACACAAAATCATTATGCATCACTGCTTTACGATCAATAAAATCACCAGACTTAACATATTCTAATTCCGCACCTGGTGCATGAACAAACACCACATCGACATCACCTTGTGCGCCCATTCTCAACGCCTTACCTGTGCCAACGGCAATCACTTCAAGTTTTATATTATGCTGCGCTTCAAACGCGGGGTTTAACACCGCCAATAAGCCTGAATTTTCTGTACTGGTTGTGGTCGACATTCTAAGAACATCCGATGCTGAACTATTCGATGCGAACACCATCAATCCAACGACACTGATCCCCCATACTATTTTTAATATTTTTTTCATCACTTCCTCGTTATTTATTCATTTATAAAAATAAAGGGGCGACGCGCGCCCCTTTGTTGCCTACTCGCTTAAAATGCCCATTGACCACGAAGTTGCATAATGTCTGCTTCCTCGTCTTCGTGCTTTCCACCGTCTACGTCTAGCACTTTAATGTAGTTAGCAGAAAAACGTAAACCTGCTACTGGGAACCAGTTTAGACCCAGTGTCATATTGTCCATTTCACCACCGTCTATGCCAGAATCCACTAGATCAATCGTGCTATAACGCAAGGCCAATTCCCACGCACCTATGCCACCATTACCAAACGGGCTATTCGGTTTAACGGCTTTAAATTTTGCGCCTTTATGCGTATACGGGCGCGTATCATTCGTTAGGAACCAACCTGTTTGTGCATACCAACCATCAAATGTAGGGTCGCTAGTTGTATCGCGTTCTAGCTGAGTATGAATGTATTCAGCTTGGCCAGAAAACCTATTTTCAACAATAGCCACTTCGGCACCTAATGTTAAATAGCTATCTACATCTAGCAATTTACCCGTATCCACAAAGTTCACTCCTGAGATATTAGTTTCAGGTTGCTGTTTAAATTGAACCTCACCGCCACGGGTACTACGGTAGTTTGCCGCCAAGCCTAAATGCACCAACGAGCCTTTTTCATTAACTGGCATCCACGTAGAGCGCGCGCCTAAACCCCATCCTTCATCGTCTGAGCCACCATTTGTATTGGCTTTATCACCAAACACGCCAAGCGCTGTTGTCCAATGTTTACGATCGATACTACCCATAACGCCAATATGTCTGCTCGCTGTAAAGGCATCAATTGAGGCTCTTTCGGTAAACTGCGTATTATTGTCGCTTATTTGATCTTGCAACATAAACGGATCTCTAAAGTGTCCAGCCTTAACGCTTAACCCGTCAAAATCAAAACCCTTATACCCTACCCAAATATCGGTAATACCTTTTCTCGTATCCCCTGTACCAGCAAAGTCATATTCAAACTTATAGAACCAATCTTTATTTACCGTGCCTTTAATATATAACCTTGCTCGACGTACCTTTGTACCATCGCCCAACGTGCTACCCGCTGCCGAATTATCCTCTCCATACCAAGCGGAGTCTAACTGCATACGACCACCAATCTGCGTAGTGAAGTTACCGTCACGAGATTTAACAGCTAAGCCACCTTTATTAACATTTACTTCAACATTGGTTGCCTTATCAAGCTTTTCTTGAATATCCGCTGTCTGCGCTATCGTTTTTTCTTCTGAGGCTTGTGCTTCGGCCAACACACGTTGGTATTGCGCATCCGATATCGTGCCATTTTCATGCAACAACATGAGTAGCGTTGTCAGCTCCGAACCAGCTTGGGCTGGTGACGATAAGCCTATAGAAATAGCCGTTGCTAACGCTAATTTGTTAAATTTCATTCAATTTTCCTTATTATTGATTTAAAAATACCCGCTAGCACAAAGCAAAATGGGTGCCACTAGCTATATCAAATTCTCAACCTGCTGATTTACTAAACTTTTTACTGAAAGCTAATTAAAAAATGGCTTCCAAGAGACTAGACTTATGCGACATTTTGTCCGAAGATAAAGCCGTTTACGACAAAAAGTCTCACCACCATTCATACTCATGCAAAAAGACCCTCAGCTTCGCAAAGCGATTCGCGATCGCCACTCATTTTTTGGCCATAACCCCATTGTCGTAAAACTATTGGAAGATATTCAGCGTGTCGCTATTAAAAACACACCTATTCTATTAGAGGGCGAAACAGGTACCGGCAAAAGCTTATTGGCTAGAAAAATTCATGATATCAGCCAACGCAAAGGCCCCTTTGTATCCATTAACTGCGCAACCTTCAGCCAACACCTATTAGAGACCGAGCTCTTTGGCCATGCAAAAGGCGCATTTACAGGCGCCAAAGACGCACGCAAAGGGCTAGTTGCCACCGCACAAGATGGCACGCTTTTTTTAGATGAAATTGGTGAGCTTCCGCTCGACTCGCAACCAAAGCTTTTACACCTTTTGGAAGAAAAAACCATTCGCCCCGTTGGCTCTGACAAAGAATTTGACACCTCTGTGCGTATCGTCGCTGCCACTAACCAACGATTGAAAAGCCTCGTTAAACAAGGTTTATTTAGAGCCGACTTATATTACCGCTTAAGCGTCGTTCCTTTTACCTCGCCCCCTCTTCGTGAACGTCCAGATGATATTGAAGCGCTGACCAAAACTTTTGTCTCTCAACTTTGCGAGGAGCACGAGCTCTCAAAACCCAATATTTCAACTGAGTCAATCAATGCATTAAAAGCTCATCATTGGCCCGGCAATATTCGCGAGTTGCGTAACCACATTGAACGCTCGTTACTGTTATGCGTTCCCTTAGATCAGAAACTACCAATCTATGAAAAAGGCTCCACAGCTATCAATAAGCACTGTTTAAAGTCACTCGAAAAGGCACACATTCTTATGGTTATCGATGAAAGTAGTGGCAATAAATCACAAGCCGCGAATAACTTGGGCATTTCTCGTCGCACACTCGATAGAAAGCTTAAACGCTGGGAACAGGAAGTCGCCTAACGATATCTTGTGCATTGCCTCTAGGTTGAGGCCATTTTTCAGCGTAAAATGTCGCGCTTCACCCGAACTTCATTAACCTAAGAAAATAACTATGCGTACTAGCCAATTCCCGCTCAATACCGTTAAAGAAACCCCTTCAGATGCCGAAATCGTCAGCCATCAATTAATGATTCGCGCGGGGCTTGTTCGCAAGCTAGCGGCTGGCTTATACAATTGGCTCCCTCTCGGTGTTCGCATTCTGCAAAAAGCACAACATATTGTTCGTGAAGAAATGAACAATGCCGGTGCATTAGAAGTATTAATGCCGGTTGTACAGCCATCTGAACTTTGGCAAGAGTCGGGGCGTTGGGAACAATACGGCCCTGAACTAGCTCGCTTAAATGACCGACATG
>OJDD01000081.1_pt1 | contig 33715 bp, 31 predicted proteins | sample 1592591 | NCBI WGS metagenome assembly OJDD01 (sample SAMN05416809, study PRJEB24817) | seawater metagenome | isolation source: Sea water | place: Canada:Atlantic | collected 2013-07 | reverse complement strand
CCCCTGACTGTGACTCAGGTTGTCGAGGGTTCGAGTCCCTTCATCCACCCCATTTCGATTTAAAATCAAACGCTTGCTCAATCATATAAATTCCACGGCCTAGCGTTTATAGCAACTGTCTAACGATACTTTCACTCACTAGGCTACTCTTTGTTATCCACACCATTTCCCATCTATCTTAAAGAATCCGATAAGCCTTCTATTGATATAAAGGATTTACTGGACAGAGGGTGTTATCAAATAATAAGTAACACGGAGAAGGTGGATTGCTTTTTACACTATCACGAGAATTTGCTGATGCTTCAGCTTCGTTTACATGATAGTGACTTAAGCTTATGTATTGATTTTGTTGATGGTAAGGCCAAGCACCGTCGGCAATATGGTGGGGGTAAAAACCAGCCACTGGCAAAATCCTGTGGTTTAGATAAGCACCCCGAATGGACGATATTAGATGCCACAGCAGGGCTAGGAAAAGATGCTTTTGTGTTAGCGAGTCTGGGTGCTGAAATAACATTATGTGAGCAACACCCCGCCTTATTTGGCTTATTAGCCGATGCACTTTGCCGGGCTATTCAAGACCCAGGTGTGGCGGCGATTGCTAAACGGATGAGCTGTGTTCATCAAGATTCAATAGAATATATGAATGAATGCGACTCCTCTTCAAATAAGCGCCCCGATGTTATCTACTTAGACCCGATGTATCCAGATAGAAAGAAGTCGGCAAAAATAAAAAAAGAAATGCAGGTATTGCAGCACCTCACAGAGCATACAAAGGGTGATAACGAGCTATTAACAGAGGCACTAACAACAGCCGCACACCGTGTCGTGGTAAAACGACCTAAGTCTGCACCTAGCTTGAATGATAAACCGGCTAGTTACACCGTCAGTAGTGTTAATACTCGATATGATGTTTACGTTCTTTAATTTGTATAAGCAGTTCCTTATTCAGCTTGTAAAACACTAAACATTTAGCCTGAAAGTGATAAGATAAAGCGCAATAATATCTTGATATTTAGCTAGAGAACGCTTTTGTTTTTTATCTAGATAGTAGGGCCTTACCATGTATCCAATGAGTGTATTTAACGTCACGTGAACCTTAAAACCAGTACAACGACCGCTACAACGCCTTCACCCGCACAGCAACAAGTGATTAAGCTGCTAAAAGAGTCGGCTTTTTTAGCGCTATTGGCGTTAAGCTTATTTTTGCTGGGCGCGCTTTTTAGTTATAACGTTAATGACCCTGGTTGGACACACACTGGTGTCGATCAAACCGTTGTCAATATCACCGGTGTAGTGGGCGCGTGGATTTCAGACTTTATGCTGTCTATTATTGGCTTGATGGCATTTACCTTCCCATTTATGTTGATGAGCAGTGCATGGAAGTTTCTTTCTGAAGCACGCACAAAACATGCCGATACGATGTTGCATCAAATCATCCGCTGGGTCAGTTTTATTACTTTCTTAGTGGCGGGTGCTGGCTTGCTGGATATGCATTACTATCAAAGCTGGCTAACTATTCCAAGTTCACCGGGCGGCATTATTGGTTTAGAACTAACAGATTTTTTAATTGATTTATTTGCTTTTCAAGGGGCCACATTAATTCTTTTTAGTTTCTTTCTTGTTGGAATTACCTTATCCACGGGACTATCTTGGTTAGGCTTGATGGATAAAATGGGTGCCTTATCTGTACGGGCTTACCATTGGCTAAAACATTACATTGAAGATAGTAAAGAACGTAAAGCCTCTGTAACGGTGAAGAAAAAACGTATTGATACGTTTAAAAAACAATCGAAAATATTTTCTGCTAAACCCAAGGCACGTATAGAACCGGTTATTCGAGAGATTAAAAGCAGTGAGCGAGTTGAGAAGGAAAGACAAGTTGCTTTGTTTGATGAGCCAGCAGGTACGCTACCTACGTTGGCCCTATTAGATGAGGCGAATGAGCAGGTAGAAGGTTATTCTAAAGCGGCACTTGAGGCATTGTCTAAATTAGTTGAGTTGAAACTACAAGACTTTGGCGTGGATGTTGATGTTGTTGCGGTTAACCCAGGCCCTGTTATTACTCGGTTTGAAATTCAACCAGCACCCGGTATTAAAGCAAGCCGCATTAGCGGCCTTGCACAAGATTTAGCGCGTTCTATGTCAACCCATAGTGTGCGTGTCGTTGAGGTTATACCGGGGAAATCCGTTATTGGTTTGGAAATACCAAATGAAGCGCGAGAAATGGTACGGCTTAGTGAAATTTTATCCTCGCAAGCGTATGAAAAGTCCAACTCGCCACTGACCTTGGTTTTAGGTAAAGATATCTCGGGTCAACCTACCGTAGCCGATTTAGCTAAAATGCCACATTTATTAGTTGCCGGTACAACCGGTTCGGGTAAATCAGTGGCGATTAATGCGATGATTTTAAGCTTGTTATATAAAGCGACGCCAGAGCAAGTACGAATGATAATGATCGACCCGAAGATGCTTGAACTATCGGTATACGAAGGTATTCCGCATCTTCTTACTCCTGTTGTAACCGATATGAAAGAGGCCGCTAATGCTCTGCGTTGGTCAGTTGCCGAAATGGAGCGTCGTTATAAGTTAATGTCTTTACTGGGCGTTAGAAATTTAAGTGGCTATAACAAAAAGGTAAAAGATGCGATAAAAGAGGGCAGCCCACTGGCTGACCCACTTTGGGAACCGACTGCATTTATTGATGACGATGAAGACGAAGCGAGTACGCTGGCTGAATTGCCGCAAATTGTCATCATTATTGATGAGCTGGCTGACATGATGATGGTTGTTGGTAAGAAGGTTGAAGAGCTGATTGCTAGGCTCGCCCAGAAAGCGCGTGCGTCAGGTATTCATTTAGTACTCGCTACGCAACGTCCTTCGGTGGATGTATTAACTGGACTTATTAAAGCAAATATTCCATCGCGGATAGCCTTTCAAGTATCATCCAAAATTGATTCGCGTACGATTCTTGACCAATCAGGTGCGGAGTCCTTGCTGGGTAACGGTGATATGCTCTATTTGCCACCGGGTTCGGGTTTACCGCAGCGTGTTCATGGCGCTTTTGTTGATGACCACGAAGTTCATAAAGTTGTAAAACAATTGAAAAAGTCTGGTAAAACAAACTATATAGACGGTATTTTAACAGCGTCTGACCCTGGTGAGTTTGATGGGGGTGGAGCTGGAAGCAGTGGTTCAGAAGATTCTGATGAACTATATGATCAAGCATTAAAAATTGTCACAGAAACACGCAGAGCGTCCATTTCAGGTGTGCAGCGCCAATTAAGAGTTGGTTATAACCGTGCAGCGCGAATGATTGAAGAAATGGAACGCTGCGGTGTTGTAGGGCCATTACAGTCTAATGGCTCGCGTGAAGTATTAGCCCCTCCACCACCTGAGCTGTAATTTATGAAAATTTCTCATCTGTTTCTTTGTTTTTTATTTCTACTCAGTGTAGCGGCGCCAAGCTTTGCAACGAGTAGCCAAGATAGTCTTGAGAATCATTTGCAAGGGTATAAAAACCTGAGCGGGCAATTTACACAAATTATTAGTAGTGAAAATAGCAGTCATAGCCAATCATCAACGGGGGAATTTTGGATTAAAAAGCCAAATCAGTTTCGTTGGCACTATTCAACGCCCTATATTCAACAGATTATCTCCAATGGGGTGTCTCTGTGGGTTTATGATGAGGACTTAGAACAAGTCACCATTAAAGATGCATCACAGTCAATTGACTCTTCACCACTGGCGATTATTCTTGGCTCGGCGAAACTCGATAAGTTATTTAATATTACTCAATTAGGCGATAGTGATGATTTGCAATGGCTAAGCCTAACGCCTCTTGAAGAGACTAGTGGTTTTGAGTTTATTAATGTCGGTTTTAAGAACGGTCTGCTAACTAGAATGGTTTTACAAGATAACTTTGGGCAAACGACACGCTTATTATTTACCGATGTGAGTGTTCAAATACCTATTGCTGATAATAAGTTTGAGTTTATTGTGCCTGAAGGGGCCGATGTTTTTGATGAAACAGCTGAGCAATGAAACCGATTGAACCCTTAGCCGATCGCCTTCGACCATCAACACTAACGGAATTTTCAGGCCAGCAGCATTTACTTTCTAAAGGTAAACCACTGTATGAGGCTATTCAAACAGGTCAGCTGCATTCGTTAATTTTATGGGGCCCACCAGGGGTGGGTAAAACCACCTTGGCAAGAATTATTGCGCAACAGGCAGAGGCAAACTTCATCGCATTATCTGCTGTGTTAGCGGGCGTAAAAGATATTCGTTTGGTCGTTGAGCAAGCAAAAAAGAACCGAGCCGAGTTTCAGCAAAACACCATTCTTTTTGTAGACGAAGTGCATCGTTTTAATAAATCACAACAAGATGCTTTTTTGCCCCACGTAGAAGCCGGTGTTTTTACCTTTATCGGAGCAACCACCGAAAACCCGTCTTTTTCACTCAATAATGCGCTCTTATCGAGAGCACGGGTCTACACATTAAAATCTCTTGAAGACAAGGACTTACGATTCATTCTTGAGAATGCATTAACGAATAATGAAAAAGGGTTCGCCGGGCATTTTTCTATTGAAGAGGAGGCGGTTGAGCTATTAATTAACGCCGCAGATAAAGATGCCAGACGGCTACTCAACTTTATTGAATTGAGTGGACAAATGGCCTCAAACTCCGAAAGCAGTACTATTTCAACGGTTATCGTCGAAGAGGTTATTAGAGAAGGTGTGCGTCGCTTTGATAATCATGGTGAGGATTTTTACAACCAAATATCAGCGCTGCATAAGTCAGTCCGTGGTAGTGATCCAGACGCATCGCTGTATTGGTTAAAACGTATGCTGGATGGTGGTTGTGACCCTTTATACGTTGCTAGGCGCATCGTACGTATCGCCTCAGAAGATATAGGAAATGCCGACCCACGTGGCTTACAAATAGCCTTAAATGCATGGGAAACGCAAGAAAAATTAGGTAGCCCAGAAGGGGAGTTAGCGTTGGCCCAAGCGGTAATCTATTTGGCTTGTGCGGCAAAAAGTAATGCCGTGTATAACGCTTTCAATGCGGTCGGTAGCGTTATTAAGAAAACCGGTAGTTTGGATGTTCCCTATCATCTACGAAATGCACCGACAAAGCTGATGAAAGAGGAGGGCTATCATAAAGGTTATCGCTACGCACATAATGAGCCTAATGCATTTGCCGCCGGAGAAACTTACCTGCCTGATGCCTTGCTCGACGCAACCTTCTATGAACCTGTAGACAGAGGTTTAGAAATAAAAATTGGCGAAAAATTAACTCATTTAAAGCAACTCAATAAACAAGCTAAAAAGTTAAAGGCACGCTGATTTTAAACTAATTACGAAGACCCAATAGAGTAGCTAGACATGGAAGGTGTAGGGCTACATAATTTTAAATCAAGATAAAACACACTATGAAAAAATATTTTGTATTGATAATGGTGCTCTTAAGCATAAGCCTAACAGGGTGCACCACGCTCTTAGTGGGTGGCGCTGGTGTAGCGGGTTACGCAGTGGGTACCGATGAAAGGCCATTGGGAGTAATATCTAAGGATGCTTCAATAACGGCCAGTGTTAAAACAGCGTTAATCAAAGATAAGCAAGTAGATGCCTTTGATATTAATGTTGATACTTATCGAGGCGTTGTTACCCTACATGGGCATGTTAAAAGTTCGGCTCAACTCACGCGTGCTGTCAGTTTGTCGAGAACAATCAGTGGCGTTAAAAAAGTTATTCCAAAATTAACTATCATAAAATAAAGTTACCTGATGAAAATTTTACTTATCCTCGTTGTTATTGCCTTATTTTTCTATTTAGCTCAGCATTTTTTAAATGGCAATGCGAATCAGAAGACGCAAGATAATATTAAAACAGGCGAAGAATTTCTGGCCAAAAACAGCCAACAAGAGGGCGTTCTAAAGACTGCATCTGGCTTACAATACAGGGTGCTTAATACGGGTACGGGCACTATCCACCCAACCGCAACTGATAAAGTGACAGTGCATTACCATGGAACGCTTTTAGACGGAACGGTATTTGACAGTTCTATAGACCGAGGTGAACCGATAAAATTTGGCTTAAACCAAGTTATCAAAGGCTGGACAGAAGGTGTGCAGCTGATGGTTGTAGGAGAAAAAACGCGCTTTTTTATCCCCAGTAAATTAGCGTATGGCAACCACTCAACGGGCGCAATAAAAGGCGGGTCAACACTGGTATTTGATGTTGAGTTAATCGAGATTAATTGACACTTTTAACTATAATTAAAAGCAACCTAATAAAATAAGGAAATTTATGATACCTGTTATTATGTCCGGCGGGAGTGGGACACGCCTTTGGCCACTATCTCGAAAACACAAGCCGAAGCAATTTATCGCCTTGTTTGGTGAAAACACAATGTTTCAAGAAACGCTAAGTCGTTTAAGTGACATTGATGATAGACAAGCGCCGATTATTGTTTGTAACAACGATCATCGTTTTATGGTGGCAGAGCAACTGGATGAATTAGATATTAGCTCGGCAAATATTATTTTAGAACCAATTGGGCGCAACACAGCACCAGCTTTAGCTATTTCTGCTCTTCAAGCACAATCGATGGGTGAAGATCCTACTTTATTGGTGTTAGCAGCGGATCATGTTATTGAAGATATACCGGCCTTTCATCAAGCTATTGAAACGGCAAAAACGCAGGCGGAAGCTGGCTTATTAGTCACTTTCGGCATCGTTCCTACGTCGCCCAATACCGGCTATGGCTATATTCAAGCATCTGAAAAAAATGTAACCAGCCCAGTAAAGCGTTTCGTTGAAAAACCTGATTTGGCAACCGCCACAGAGTATGTCGACTCAGGCTCATATTACTGGAATAGTGGTATGTTTATGTTTAAAGCATCCACCTTAATTGCTGAATTAGAAAACTACGCGCCAGATATCTTAGCTAACTGCCGTGAGGCATTATCTAAAGGCGTAAAGGATCTCGATTTTATCCGTTTAGATGCCGATACCTTTTCAAACTGTCGTTCAGAGTCAATTGATTATGCGGTAATGGAGCAAACTAATAAGGCGGTGGTTGTGCCCTTAGATGCCGCATGGAATGATGTAGGTTCATGGTCGTCTTTATGGGAATGTGCAGAGCAGGACGAGAATAATAATGTTTTGCAAGGCGATGTGATGATTGACGATGTGCAAAACTCATATATACATAGTGAGCACCGACTGGTATCGGTGTTAGGGGTGGATAATGTCGTCGTGGTTGAAACGGCTGATGCGGTAATGGTTGCTAGTAAAGACAGTGCTCAAAATGTTAAAAATATTGTTAACCGCTTAATTGATGATCAACGTCAAGAAGCAGAGAATCATCGTTTATGTTATCGCCCGTGGGGAAATTACGATTCCATTGATGCAGGTCAGCGATTCCAAGTGAAACGGATTACCGTCAACCCGGGCGCGTCCTTATCTTTGCAAATGCACCATCATCGTGCAGAACACTGGATTGTAGTAACAGGCTCTGCACAGGTCACTTGTGATGAGAACGTGATGTTACTTGCAGAAAATCAGTCAACCTATATTCCAATTGGTGCAAAGCATCGTTTGCATAATCCAGGGCAAGTTTTGCTAGAAATGATCGAAGTACAGTCAGGTTCTTACTTAGGTGAGGATGATATTATTCGTTTTGAAGATAACTACAGCCGTGCTTAAGTTTTCGGACTAGAGGAATTATTAGCATCCGTCGTCTTGAATAAAAAAAGACTTAGTCCATCATGGGTTAAGTCTTTTTCAAATACATAGGCGTCAATAAAAGAGGGCGTTAATACTTTATATTAAAGTACCTACTAGTAACATTCCACTGTATTCGATAGTGTGTAATTTTGAATCCGTAGTCGCGTATTCTTCACTCAGCTAGCCATTCATCTGTTCTTCAAGGGGTTTTATTACGTCATACTGATCATTGGCCTTAACTAACAGCTACATTTCCCTTAAGGGAGTGGTAAAGCCAAATTTACGATATTGCTTTGATAGACCCATTCAGTATTTTTAGTATTTTCATCTTCAGCGTGTACTGCAAATAATAGCTGAGCTTTTTACTTATATTATGTGTTTTTACGCAAACGATGATGCCTCTGATCGGCGTAACTATCTCTTTTTAATGCTAGGGAAAATCAGACGCTATGACTGTTTTTATCAAGTAGCACAATTATGGTGCAAAGCAATAAATGCGGGCAAACATAACTCATTAAAATAACGAGAGCATTTCTTAATGACCTTTTTTGTGATGGTTAGCCTAAGTTAAATTCTCCATTTTTATTGTTATTAATAATCTTCCATATAAAATCCTAATAGTACAAATATAAAAATTTATTAATTAAAACAATACTTTACTAATAGTTTATAAGCTATTTTCTTATTATTAAATAGTCGCTTTATTATATTTTTAATTCCAGCTCATGGATTTTTTGAAATCGCTTGGCATAACCTTTGCTATGTATGAAAGTAAGCATATGAAGTATGTGACCTTAGGGTTATTTCATAACCCATTGAAGACTGATTAATATTAAAACGTTTACAAAGGAATTTTTTATGACTCGTAATGAAGTGACCGAATTAATCATATTGCAAAAAGTGGTTAAAAAACTAACTTGGCCCCAACTTGCTGAAGCCATTGGCATGAGTAAAGAATGGACGACAGCGGCTCTATTAGGACAAATGACCTTAACTACAGAGCAAGCGAATACCGTAGGGGAGATGCTCGATTTGCCCGAACAGGCGATTGCGCAACTTCAGGTGGTTCCTTATAAAGGTTCTTTGCCAACAGCCGTTCCAACTGACCCACTTATTTACCGCTTTTATGAGTTAGTTAATGTGTACGGAACAACCTTTAAGGAGCTCATTCATGAGGAGTTTGGCGATGGCATTATGAGTGCTATTGATTTCAGTATGGATTTAAAGCGCGAACCAGATGCAAAAGGTGACCGTGTCAATATTGTGATGAGTGGGAAGTTTCTTCCCTATAAAAGTTACTAATAACTTAATTAACTGTAAAAACTGGAGTATTTAAAAATGTCTTATTTAGAACCGAGTGAGTTTGTAACAAAAATGGTGGATTCTGGCGAATCTAAAGTCTATATGTCGACCAAGGATACGTTTATTCGTGCTTATATGGCCGGTGCCATTCTAGGGTTGGCGGCGATTTTCGCGATTACCGTAGCGGTAAAAACTGGTTCACCATTAACAGGTGCCATTTTATTCCCTGTCGGCTTTATCATGCTATATCTAATGAAGTTTGACCTATTAACAGGTGTGTTTACCTTAGTGCCACTGGCATTATTAGACAAAAGGCCGGGCGTTACTGTTGGTCAGGTATTTAGAAACTGGGGTTTGGTGTTTATTGGCAATTTTGCAGGCGCAATAACAACAGCATTTATGATGTCGTTTATTTTGACTTATGGTTACACTGTCGATGGTGGCGCGATTGCTGCAAAAGTGAGCACGATTGGGGAATCCAGAACATTGGGTTATAAAGAACAAGGTGCTAACGGCTGGTTTACTATTTTCATTCGTGGCATGTTGTGTAACTGGATGGTATCAATGGGCGTTGTTGGTGCAATGATTTCCACCTCTGCTACCAGTAAAATGCTAGCCATGTGGATGCCTGTTATGTTGTTCTTCTTTATGGGCTTTGAGCATTCAATTGTGAATATGTTCTTATTTCCATTTTCTATGATTATGGGCGGCGATTTTACCTTTGTTGATTATTTGGTTTGGAATGAAATTCCAACAGTATTGGGTAATCTAGTGGGCGGATTATGTTTAGTAGGCCTACCTTTGTATTTTACTCACGTAAAAACAAGTCCCAACCGTTCAATATAAGCGTTATTATTAACAACTACTTATAGGCAAAGGTCAGCCCTTAAAAAGGCTGACCTTTTTTGCAAATGACAAACCAATTAAAAATATCCAGTGGGCAGTATTCAGACAAAGGCCGAAAGGACATTAATCAAGATTTTCATGGCCTATATATACCTGATGACCACCTGTTAACCTCCAAAGGTATTGCAATTGTGTTGGCTGATGGTATTAGCAGCAGTGATGTTAGCCATATTGCCAGTGAATCATCGGTCAGTGGTTTTTTATCAGACTATTTCTGCACCTCAGAAACGTGGTCCGTTAAAAAGTCGGCTCAACGGGTGTTAGCGGCTACCAACTCTTGGTTATATGCTCAAAGCCAGCAAAGCCCACATCGGTTTAATAAAGACCGTGGCTATGTATGCACCTGTAGCGCAATGGTTATAAAATCAAGAACGGCCTACTTGTTTCATGTTGGCGATAGTCGTATTTATCGCATCAACGGAAACACTTTAGAACAGCTAACCAACGATCATAGGCTTTGGGTTTCAGAAGATAAAAGTTATCTAAGCCGTGCCATGGGAATTAATCAGCAGCTAGATATTGATTATCAAGAGTTGGTAGTAGAAGAGGGAGATACCTTCTTTTTTGCAACAGATGGTGTTTATGAGTTCGCAAGCGATACGTTCATTATTAATGCTATCAATGATCATGCGGACCAACTTGATGAAGCCACTAAATTAATTGTTAATGAAGCCTATGCACAAGGCAGTGATGACAATCTAACGGCACAAATTATTCGCGTAAATGCACTACCAGACCATGATAGCGGCGAGCTTTACCAACAAATAACCGAACTGCCATTTGCCCCTTCACTCGATGCACGCATGACATTTGATGGTTATAAAATTATTCGAGCCATTCACCAAAGTAGTCGTAGTCACGTTTATCTAGCAGTTGATGAAGACAGTGGCCAGCAGGTTGTTCTTAAAGTCCCATCAATAGACCTTCGAGACGACCCAACGTACTTAGAGCGCTTTACGATGGAAGAGTGGATTGCGAGACGTATTAATAATGCGCATGTATTAAAACCTTGCGAGCAGACCCGTAAGCGAAATTACCTGTATACCCTAATGGAATTTATTGAAGGTCAGACATTAACGCAATGGATGATTGATAACCCAAAACCCGACTTAGGAACCGTACGCGACATTATTGATCAAATAGCGAAAGGTTTACGTGCTTTTCACCGTTTAGAAATGTTGCACCAAGATTTGCGGCCAGAAAACATCATGATCGACTCAAGCGGCACGGTAAAAATTATTGATTTTGGCTCGACTCGAGTCACTGGAATAATGGAAATCGCCGGTTCACAGCAGCAAAACAATATCCTAGGTACAGCACAATATACCGCCCCAGAATATTTTCTGGGTGAAGCGGGAACCAGCCGTTCTGATCTATTCTCGTTAGGGGTTATCACTTACCAAATGCTCACCGGAAAATTACCCTATGGTGTAGAAGTTGCTAAATGTAAAACCAAAGCCGCACAAAATAAATTGCGTTATAAAACCGTATTGGATGATGAACACGAAATACCCGTTTGGTTTGACGATGTTTTAAAAAAGGCCGTCCACCCAAACCCATACAAACGTTATGCAGAACTATCAGAATTTATATTCGACCTGCGCCAACCCAATAAGGTGTTTTTAAATAAAACCCGCCCACCGCTGATGGAGCGTAACCCTGTTTTATTCTGGAAAAGCACTTCCTTTATCCTGTTCGCGTACATCTTATATTTGCTTAGCCAAGCGCCTTAGTAGCTTGATTGATAGTTAATAAAAAATCCTAGTATGGTTAAAGTGGTGTCGATTTCTTAAATGCCAGATTGAATGTGTTTAGATAGCCAAGAATTGAGGCTCTGTACGTTAAGAATTCGAGTGATTTTCAGCTTGCTAAACTTCATAAAAGTCCATGCTTGAAAGGGCGCTAAAAGGTCTTAGTTTTGGCAAGACCTTAACTCACTTTTGATGCATTAATGGAGCAAAATTTAAGATTGCTAAATAGTCAGCACTTGAAGTTTAATGGGATGATAGATAATAGCAAGGATGCTGTTGAATAACGCTTATTTCCAAAACAGAGTAAGTCGAACTGTTGTCAGATTTGTTACATCAGGCAGACATAGACTATTCCCTAAAATGTTTTTAATAATAAGAGAGTGAATCAAACACCCAATAATTTGGCTGCATACTGCTGGTCAATTGCAGATCTACTACGCGGTGATTTCAAATAATCGCAATACGGGCGAATTATTTTGCCATTTACGCTTCTACGTCGTTTAGAAGGGGTACTTGAAGAAACCAAAGAGCAAGTACTGGCCGAGTACGAAAAGGTCCAAAAAATGAACTTACCAGAAGCGGCGCAAGAAAAAATTGCTACGCCGTGCAACAGGCGGTTTAAGTTTCTTCAATACTTTCAAAATGGACCATTCCAAACTGGGTGAGTCGGGGATTAAGGCTAATCTTGAAAGTTACATTCAAAGTTTTAGCAAAGACGCCCGCGAAATTTTCGAATACTTTAACTTTGCTGAATTTATAGGCCAGCTCAACGATGCCGACCTACTTTATAAAGTGGTGCAAAAAGTTCGCAAATTTGAGTCTAAATATATTTATCTTGCTTTAAATTGCCCACTGGTAACGTGGAAAACTAACAGAACGATGTCGGCTAAAGCGCCGTCTGCGTATATGCATGAAAGGATGTGTGTGGGTGAGGACGAGATCAGCAGAAGGTTAAAGTCTCACCTGATTATAAAGAATGATTTGACCTCTGATAATTATGAAACACTTTTAGATTCCAGAGCCAGTGAAATGCACGCAGCCATATTGGATATTTGTGGGTAAAGCATGGAAGGTTAAGTATGTGGGTGATTCGGTTTAAATAATCCGGCCATTGAAGTGGCCAATTATTTATAAAAAAAACTATATTTGTAGCTATTATTCTAATAACATCATAATGTTATTTTTATTTTATCTGGCCATATAACCGGTCATATTTTAGTTTTTTAGAACGAATTAGGATGCAGGATGAGTGATTCAATATTTGATATTACACCGTTTATACCCAGCGATGAAGCATTGGGACAATCTACTTTACCTGATTTGGCGGTTGAGTTAAGCCAAAAGTCTGCAAAGCTTTCTGGTCAATTGACTGATAAAACGGCGGATACACTCGAAACGTATATGCGAGTGATTAATTCTTACTACTCAAATTTGATTGAAGGCAATGCAACACGACCCCATGAGATACGTGCTGCCCAGCGTGGTCAATACAGTGATGATCCTGCAAAACGAGATTTACAAGAAGAGTCGTTAGGGCACATGGCTGTGCAAGCGTGGTTACAGCAACAAGCGCCTAGTTTAGAGCAAATATTTACACCAGCTTTTATTAAGCAGGTGCATGAGCAGTTTTACTCTAATATTCCTGAAAGCTTGTGGGACATTAAAGACCAACAAGGTGATGTTGTTGGACGCGTTGTGCCAGGGCAATGGCGTAACTGCAAAGTTGAGGTGGGTGCGCATATGCCGCCTGATGCAGAGAGTTTGCCAGCCTTAATGGATAAGTTTTGTGAGACCTACCAACAGAATCAGTTTACGGGTGATAGGCGACTGATTGCTATTATGGCTGCGCACCACCGGTTTGCATGGATACACCCTTTTTTAGATGGTAATGGCAGAGTGGGGCGGTTGATAACAGATGCGGCCCTTAAAGCAGCAGGTTTAGATAGCTATGGTGTTTGGTGTTTAAGTCGAGGGCTAGCGAATAAGGATGGCGATTACAAAAAGACATTGGCTGTGGCGGATAAGGTTAGGCATGGTGATTATGATGGACGAGGGCAGTTAACGGAAAAAGGCCTGTTGTCATTTTGTGGCTACATGCTGGGTACGGCCATAGATCAAGTTGATTATATTAGCAGCTTGCTCAGTTTGGTTGATTTTCGCAAACGGGTTGATACTTATATTCAAGCAAGAAATGATCACCGTATAGTTTCTATGGATAAGGAATTAAAACCAGTAGCAGGGCTGATTCTTCATACTGCTTTTATCTATGGTGAGCTTAGCCGGTCGCAGGCGCTTGAGTTGTCTGGTATGCCAGAACGAAGTGCTAGGCGTTTATTAAGTCAACTGAAGTCAGAAGGTTTGCTGAGCGAGACCAGTAGCAAATCACCTTTGCGGTGGGAGATTCCTGAGCACGCAGAGCCTTGGTACTTTCCTGAGTTAGCGCCGCAGGTCTAAATGTTGGTTAAGTTAAAGGATGAATAAAAACAAGAAGCTACCCACAAGGAAAACAAGATAACCCACATAAAGAGTGTTGGCCGTGGCTTATAGAAGGCCGAAGTATGTCTACTAAGTACGGTGGCCGTTGGTGGAGTATGACCTAGATAGAAAGTTGCTGCTTGAGGAATTTCTTGATGAGTACCCTGATGCAGCTGTTACTGGAGCTGGAGCTAAAACGCTTGGTACTTTGAATTATGGTAGCGATAAAGTCGAAGTTACAAAACTGTTTGCCGAGTTCTTGATATCAAAAATTGATGCAACCGATTTGCTTTGATTAAGTTCTAAATACTACCCGTTTTAATCAGTTAAGTCCTGAACAAAGATAGTAATAAATAGAGTGAAATGGAATCGCACTGCCAGCAAGTGGTTTTTTAAATTTTGTCTTAAATATCGGAATAGCTTCGCTTTAGCGCCTGCTCAGAACACGCGATTAGCATAAGCCCTTGCAAACATTCAAATGCTTAAATATAGGCACCTTGAACGTGTGGGACTAATCCTCCCTATTGTCGATAAGACCAGCTTTGCACCAACATAATTAAATTGTGATGAAATGATTGGTCGACAGACTTTAATTCTATTGATCATGAAAAAACAAAAGCCCCTTAAACGTGAAGAACTCTATAACCTTGTATGGTCAGTACCCATGATAAAGTTAGCCAAACGCTTTGATCTAAGTGACCAAGGGTTGGCTAAGAAATGTAAAAAGCACAAAATTCCACGTCCTCCGATGGGTTACTGGGCAAAGCTTGAACATGGTAAAACTGTTGAGAAAACGCCACTCCCAAATATTACTGATCAAAGATTGGCCTTTATTGAGTTTCAACCTAATTATAAAAAGTCAATTCCTGAGTCTGTATTGAGTATTAAAGAGGAACCATTGGCTAACGGCACCGCTTTTCAAATTCCAAAGCGCGTGACGCGTTATCATCCATTAATAAGTGAGTATAGAAAGCTTAAGGACTGTAAAACCTTAGATCAGTATGGCCGTCTTAATTTTAGAAACCCCTCTGTAGATATGGGAATGAAAGTAACGCCAAAAACGTTCAATCGCGCCTGCTTGTTTCTTCAAGGTATTATTAAGTTGTTTGATTCTTATGGTTGGATAATGCAGAAAGGTATTGGGAACTCTAATCAAGCTGCCTTTATATTTGAGGGTGAACGATTAAGCTTTGAATTGAAAGAACCCGTAACGCAAGTCCCTGCTGAAATTACTAATCTCAAGAGAAAAGACGGATACTTATGGCCTTTAAAAGAATACGCCCCTTCAGGTTTGTTTGAGTTCACTATAAGCGGTATGTATTTGACTGGGTTACAGGCACGTTGGAAAGATACGGCAAAGGAAAGGCTTGAAAATCGACTGCCGAGTATTGTGCAAGGGTTTAGGCAGGCTTTTGAATATAAGAAGCTTGAAACCATTAAAAGAAGAGCCAGGGACCTCGCATGGGAGCAACAAGCAAAGAGAAAGCAGGAGTTGTTACGGTTAAAGGAAATCGAAGCAGCACGACGTAATCATTTGTTTGAACTGGCTCAGGCATATAATCAGGCAAAATCTATTCGGAATCTGATTGTGGCCTTTAAGGAATCAGGGAGTAAGGAAGAGGGTTTCGATATGTGGTTGGATTGGGCTGAGAAGATAGCTAATCAAATTGATCCAATTGAAAAACAAGCAGAAATTTTGTCCCGTTACCACCATATAGAGACAGAGGCAAAATAGCGTTGGCAGTAATGTTCTCTTAGTTACTGACATGAACTTAATAACCTATTACGATGGGTCTCATTTATCAACATAAACAGAAGAGATTAGGCAACAAGGATGACACCTCCTCACACTGATAAAGACGAACTTCAAACGCGCATAGAAATAGACCAAAAGCTAGAGCAAGCAGGCTGGTCTATTCAAGATAAAAAGAAACTCAATCTTCACGAGTCTTTAGGTGTTGCTGTCCGGGAAATGGATACCGACACTGGCCCCGCTGATTACATGTTATTTGTCGATGGTAAAGCATGCGGCATTATAGAAGCCAAGCGAGAAGGGGCTAACCTAGGAAAAGTTGCCGAGCAATCTGGCCGCTACGCAACATCTAAAACCAAACACATACAGCGCTGGGCGGCTAACGATCAACCTCTGCCGTTTTTATACGAATCTACCAACCATGAAATCCGCTTTCGAGACGAACGTGATCCAGCCCCTCGTTCTCGTCATGTATTCCATTTCCACCAACCCAAAACTTTAAAAGCTTGGTTAGAGCAGGGCGATACCTTCAGAGCACGATTGCGACAACTTCCAGAACTAAATACTAAAGGTCTTCGTGATTGCCAAATCGACGCCGTTGACGGTATTGAAAATTCTCTAAAGCAAGGTCGCCAGCGCGCATTATTACAAATGGCCACAGGTGCGGGTAAAACTTTTACTGCCTGCACTCAAGTGTACCGCCTAGCCAAGTTTGCCAAAGCCAAGCGCGTATTATTTTTGGTAGATAGGGGCAACCTAGGTAGACAAGCCCTCAAAGAGTTTCAGCAATACACCACGCCCGACGATGGCCGCAAATTCACCGAACTCTACAACGCTCACATACTTGGCCCCAGTGGTATCGGTGATGAAATCAAAGTCACCATCTCCACCATACAGCGCATGTACTCACAACTCAGCGGCAAAGAGCTGGATGAAGAAATAGAAGAGCACTCCTCCTATGAAGTGGGTTTTAATACAGCCGCAAACAATTACAAGCAAGAAGTCGTCTACAACCCCGGCATCCCCATCGAAACCTTCGATGTTATCATCATTGACGAATGCCACCGCTCCATCTACAACCTGTGGAGTCAGGTGCTCGACTACTTCGATGCCTTCTTAATCGGCCTCACCGCCACACCCACCAAAAAAACCATCGGCTACTTTCACCAGAACGTCGTCTCAGAATACACCCATGAAGATGCCGTCATCGATCGCGTTAATGTCGGCTACGACATCTACCGCATCAAAACCGAAAAAACCGAACAGGGCGGCTTAATCGAAGCCAACACCAATGTAGAAATACGCGACCGCCTCACCAAAGAAAAACGCTGGGAACTATTAGACCAGGACGAAGAATATCGAAGCAAACAGCTAGACCGCAGCGTTATCGCCCCCAACCAAATACGCACCATCGTCACAGCCTTTAAAGAACACTGCCTGCCCGAATGCTTCCCGCAGCGCAGCTGGGTGCCAAAAACCTTGTTCTTCGCCAAAGATGACGACCACGCCGACCGCATTGTGGATGCCGTGCGCGAAATATTTAACGAGGGTAATGACTTCTGCAAAAAAGTCACCTACAAAGTCGGCAAGAAGAATGCCGAAAACACCATCGCCGAATTTCGTACCAGCCCACGCCTGCGTATCGCCGTTACCGTTGATATGATCGCTACCGGCACCGATATCAAACCGCTGGAATGCGTAGTATTTATGCGCGATGTAAAAAGCCCCGCCTACTACGAACAAATGAAAGGCCGAGGCACCCGCGTAGTGGATAATGACGTACTGCTTAAAGTAACACCCGACGCCCCCACCAAAACCCGCTTTGTACTGGTAGATGCCGTAGGCGTCACCGAAACCGACAAAACCGAAACCAAAAGCCTCGAGAGCAAACCCTCCGTCTCAACCGAAAAACTCATGCAACAAATCGCCATGGGTGATCGCAGCCCAGAAAGCCTGCAAAGCCTCGGCAACCGCCTCATCCGTTTAGACATGAAACTCACCGACGGCCAGCGTAAACAAATCAACAAACAACTTAAAGACACTTTCGAAGGCATGGGCGAAAACAGTGAAGAGGCTAACCTAACACTTGTGGCCAGTAAACTCATACACGCTGGCAATCCAGACTTCATCGCCGATAAAATCAAAGCCGTACACGGTACCGATGAGGTGAGCGAAAAAGAAAGCAAAGCCATCTTCGAGCCCATTGCAGATGAAGCCGTAAAGCCCTTCCACAACCCAGACCTGCGCGAACTGCTCGAAACCCTGCGCCGCGACACCGACCAACTAATAGACGACAGTGCCGACGAGCTGCTAGACGCCGCTTACGATGAAGAAAAAGCCCAGGGCATCATCACCCGCTACGAAGAATTTATACAGCAACACAAAAACGAACTCGACGCCATACAACTGGTATACAGCCAGCCCTATAAAAAACGCCACCTCAGTTACCAACAACTCAACGACCTGGTGGAAGAAATCGAACAGCCCCCCTATAACATCGCCCCCAAAGATGTTTGGCAAGCTTATGAAATGTTAGAAAAACTCAAAGCCAAAGGCGCAGCGCCCAGCGAAAAGCTGCCAGCACTCATTAGCCTTATTCGCTGCTCCATCGGTGTGGCTAACGAGTTAGAACCCTTTCCACAAATTGTTAATCAACGCTTTGGGGCCTGGTTGAAACAGCAACAAGCAGGTTTTAGTAAAGAACAATTACAGTGGTTAGAACGTATCAAACAACAGATAGCCAACAACGCCGAATTTGAAATGGATGATTTTGACTTTATTCCCGAGTGTAAGCAGCAAGGTGGCTTGTTAAAGGCCCAGGCATTATTTGGAAAAGAATTACCTGTGATTGTGCAGGAACTTAATGGATATTTGATTGCATGAGCAATGTTGTTAAAAAAGAATTACCTGAAAATTGGGCCTGGACGACAATGGATAACATCTCTGACGTTGTTGGAGGAGGCACACCTAAATCTAAAGAAAAACGCTTCTACCAAAATGGGAGTATTCCTTGGCTTACTCCAGCGGATCTTTCAGGCTATAAAGAAAAATATGTCTCAAATGGTGCGCGGTTTATAACAGAAGATGGCCTTAATTCTTCATCAGCTAAGATTATGCCAGCGGGCACGGTGCTTTTTACTTCACGAGCACCGATTGGTTATGTGGTAATCGCTAAAAATGAAATATGCACAAACCAAGGATTCAAGAGCTTCGTTATTAAGTCAGACAAGATACTACCTGACTATGTTTATTGGTGGCTAAAGGGTAGCAAGCAATTAGCTGAAAGTTTTGCCAGTGGAACAACCTTTCTAGAGCTGTCTGGGTCCAAAGCAAAACAGTTACCAATTCCAATCGCTCCCCTCGAACAACAAAAACGCATCGTCGCAAAAATCGAAGAACTCTTCTCCCATATCGACGCCGGCATCGAAGCCCTCAACAAAGTCAAACAACTACTCAAACAGTACCGCCAATCCGTTCTCAAAGCCGCCGTCACCGGCGAGCTCACCAAGGAGTGGCGTGAACAGAATAAAATTTCATTAGATGAGTGGGAGCAAACTACGATTGGTGAGATAGCTTTAGTTCAAACAGGCAAAACTCCAAAGCGTTCAAATCAAGAGTTTTGGGAAGGCGGAACTATTCCTTGGTTAACAAGTTCGGCGACTAATAATGATTTTACAAATGAGGCTGATCAGTTTGTAACTCAAGCGGCGGTTGACTCAGGGCTTAAGCTCTTTGGTTCTGGAACATTGCTTCTAGCAATGTATGGCGAAGGCAAGACTAGGGGCCAAGTAACTGAAATTACTTTTCAGGCAACATGCAATCAAGCTTGTGCAGCTATCATTGTTGATCAAGAAAAAGCTAGTAATTCTTATGTGCGACTGCGTTTATATGAAAATTATGAAGAGACGCGAAAAGCTGCATCAGGTGGAAATCAGCCTAATTTAAATTTAACTAAAGTTCGAGATATAACATTGCCGTTGCCAGGTATGGTCGAGCAATCTGAAATAGTAGGGCAGGTAGAAGCTAAATTCGATGCTATTGGGCGTTTAGCAAATGAGCTTGATATTCAGTTACTAAAAGCAGAAAAAAACAAACAGTCGGTCTTAGCTTCGGCTTTTTCAGGGGTGTTAAATTAGCTATGCAAAAACCAACAGATTTTTTTGAAGTGAGAGTTCATGACTTAAGTCTTGCTCCTGGTTTAACAGGCCTATGTGTGGGATATGAGTTAGGTGAGTGGCGTTATGATGGATTAGTTGATCATTTGATGGAGTGGATGCCTGAGTTTTGTTTGACTTATGAAGAGATCGCAAACCTTGATTCAGGAAATATGATTTCCTTGATGCGAGAAGCATTTAGGAAGCTTTATACATCTGGGAAATTTAAAAATCGTGGAGAGTTTGGCGAGTTAATGCTTCATGCTGCAGTTAGGCAGGTTTTTGGCTCATTGCCCGCAATATCTAAGATTTATTATAAGTCTGCAGCAAATAATACAGTTAAAGGTTTCGATGCAGTTCACGTTGTACCTAATGGCCAAGATTTAGAGTTGTGGCTGGGCGAAGTTAAATTTTACAAAGATATTAATGGTGCAATTAGAGATGTTGTTGCAGAGCTCGAAGATCATACCAATAAAGATTATTTGAGAGATGAGTTTTTATTGATCAAAGGGAAGATAGATTCTAATTGGCCTCATGCGCAAGAGTTAGGGCGACTTTTAGATCCTAATGTGAGCTTAGATGATGTATTTCGTCAGGTGGTAATACCGGTATTGCTAACTTATGAAAGTAGTGCGGTAGATAGTTTTACTAGCTGCAGTGATGAATACAAAGCAGCGTTTGAGGAAGAGATTGCTAGTAATTACGAAAAATTTGCGGGTAGATCATTGCCAGAAAACGTAGTAATTCAATTGTTTTTAGTGCCATTGAAGAACAAAAAAGAGCTAATTACTAAGCTGGACGAAAAATTAAAGACTTGGCAGGCATTGTAATTATGGAAGATATAATAGCAGAAATATCCTTATTAGAGCCTGACTCTACAAATCAGTTTGAAATCTTGAGAATGATTTCGTCAGTAATTAATGAAGGTGAAAGTGAATCATTTTCAAGAGAGCTGGTCCTTAGGGTTCTTGATCAAAGAAAATATTTTGAAGAGTTTAATGAAATTATCGATGCCCTTGTAAGGGAGGTGGGTCTATTGCCGTATATTGATGAAGATACTTTGAGTTTAAGGGATAGCTTAGCTTATGAGTTTTTTAAGCCCTTAAATGATGATGGAAGTATAGTTTTTCATCGTGCACAGGCTGATGTATACCATAAGCTGATCTCTGGCGAGAATGTGATTTTGAGTGCGCCAACGAGTTTTGGAAAAAGCAAGATTGTAGATTCTATTATTGAATTGAATCGCTATGAAAATATTGCGGTAGTTGTTCCTACGATTGCATTGATTGATGAAACTAGGAGAAGACTGTCTAGATTTTCTGGTTTATACAAAATAGTAACTCAAATAACGCAAGAGCCTGCCAATCGAAATATTTTTATTTTTACTGCTGAAAGATTAAATGCTTATGGAAACCTTCCTAAGATGGATTTTTTTGTAGTAGATGAGTTTTATAAAATAGGAGCTTTGGATCGCGATGAAGAAAGGGCAGTTTCGTTAAATCAGGCATTTTATAAGTTGTTTAAAATGGGTGGTCAGTTCTATCTGCTAGGTCCAAATATCCAACAAATTCCTGACAATCTTGATCGTGACCTAAAGTGTAACTTTTACAATACTTCTTTTTCTACAGTAGTAAGTGAGGTTCAATATATCCAGCCTGGAGAAGATGAGCTCGACTCCTTGATGGATTTGCTGGCTGGGTTGGATGGACAGACCTTAGTATATTGTAAATCACCCAATAGAGTTAATAAAGTCGCACATAAGCTTTTGGAAAGGCTCGAAGTGATAGAGGATGTTGATGTTAATGAGGCCGCAGAATGGATAGAAGGTGAATTTCATGAGGAGTGGGTTTTTCCAAGATCTTTACGACATGGTGTTGCACTACATCATGGCAGATTGCCTAGGTCGTTAGCTCAGGTATCTGTAAAGCTTTTTAATGACTGTAAAGTTAAATTTCTATTATGTACTTCAACATTGATTGAGGGTGTGAATACTTCTGCAAAAAATATTGTTATTTTTGATCACAAAATTGGCAATAGAAGATATGACTTTTTTACTTTTAATAATATTAAAGGTAGAGGAGGCAGAATGTTCCAGCATTTTATTGGGCATGTTTATATTTTCAATGCACCGCCGCAGGAAGAACTTCCATTCGTGGATTTTCCATTTTATTCACAAGGTGAAAATGTTCCTGAGAGCTTACTTATTCAATTAGATAAAGATGATTTGAAAGAAACCTCTAAGCAAAGACTAAGTGAATACTTTGATCAGCGTGTATTACCAATTGAATTAATTCGCTTTAACTCAGCAGTTAACCCTAACGACCTAATAAACCTAGCTAAGATAATTGATGAGTTGGGAGCTGAGGATGCTTCCAAGTTGATTTGGGATGCATATCCAAAGTACAAACAGCTAGAGTTTTGTTGTGACTTAATATGGGAGCATCTTGTTAGTAGAGGAAAAGCGGGGATAGTTTCACCAAAACAATTAACTTTGAAGATCTTTTCTTTATATAAAGACAGAAATCTAAAAAATAGGATTGCTGATGAGCTTAAGCCGGGACAATTTCAGGCTAAAGATGCTGATGAGGCTGTCGAAAGGATATTAGATTTTGACCGTAACTGGGCAGGGTATACTTTCCCTAGACTTCTAATGATATTGGATAGCATACAGGAATATATTTTGCGGCCTAAGTTTGGTTCTGCTGGTGATTATTCTTTCTTTGCTGCTAATGTCGAATCTTTTTTTGGGAAGTCTTCTTTAATAGCTCTTGAAGAGTTTGGGCTTCCTATACAAATTGGTGAAAAAGTTGATGCCCAAATAAGTATTTCCGAAAATATTGATTTGGCTATTTCACAGCTTCGAGGCTATGAATATGATCAAGATATTTATACTCATTTTGAAAAACACATCATAGAAGATGTGAAGGAACATATTTAGTTTATGAGCGCATCAGAAATAGTAAACAAAGTCTGGAACTACGCCCACGTACTACGCGATGACGGTGTAGGCTACGGCGACTACGTTGAGCAAATAACATTCCTTATTTTCCTTAAAATGGCCGATGAGCGAGAAACCTCTGGCCAGCAAGTGGCTGTACCAGATGACTACAGCTGGTCAAAACTGGTAAAGCTCGATGGTGATGCACTGGAAATTCAATACCGCCATACCCTGGAAGCTTTAGGTAAAGAAGGCGGTATGTTAGGCACTATCTTCCGTAAGGCGCAAAACAAAATACAAGACCCTGCCAAGCTGGAGCGTCTGATCAAAATGATCGAAAAAGAGGCCTGGTCAACTCTACCGGTAGATGTGAAAGGTGAAATTTACGAAGGCTTGTTAGAACGTAACGCCCAGGATGTTAAAGGCGGTGCAGGCCAATACTTTACCCCGCGTGCATTGATAGAAGCAATGACAGAGGTGATGCAACCCGACGTTAGCAAACTGAACACCGTTGCGGACCCAGCTTCAGGCACGGGCGGTTTTTTGTTAGCCGCCTATGACTACATGGCCCCTAATGCCAAATCAAAAAAAGAACAAAAGCATTTACGTGAAAACGCATTACGCGGTAACGACATTGTTGATAGCGTTACCCGCTTATGCGCCATGAACCTTTACCTGCATGGCATCGGCAGTGCCGATGGCGAATGCCCGGTAATTAGCCAGGATGCCTTGGCCAAAGAAGTCGGTGACAAAGACCGTGTCGATATCGTGTTAGCTAACCCACCGTTCGGTAAAAAAAGCTCAATCACTGTGATTAGTGAAAAAACCGGCAAAGCCGAAACCGAAAAACTCACCTACGAACGAGAAGACTTCTGGGCCACCACTTCAAACAAACAGCTTAACTTTGTTCAGCATATTGCCAATATGCTAAAAATCGACGGTAAAGCTGCCGTGGTAGTACCCGACAACGTACTCTTTGAAGGGGGTGCTGGTGAAACTGTTCGCAAAAACTTGTTAGAACGTACCAATTTTCACACCATTCTTCGTCTTCCTACGGGTATCTTTTATGCACAAGGCGTAAAAGCTAATGTTATCTTCTTCGATAACAAACCTGCTGCGAAAACAGCATGGACAAAAAAGCTTTGGGTTTATGACTACCGCACCAATGTACATAAAACGCTAAAACAAAATCGCTTAAATAAAGGTGATTTTGAAGAGTTTATCGCGCTTTATAAACCCAACGATATTAAAAAACGTAAAGCGACTTGGGATGAAGAAACAGGAGAAGGGCGCTGGCGTAGTTACAGTTATGATGAAGTGATAGCCCGTGATAAAACCAATCTAGATATATTTTGGTTAAAAGATGACTCACTAGAAGACACAGAAAACCTGCCTGCACCGGATATATTGGCATCCGAGATTGTTGAGCAATTGGAAGCTGCTTTGACCGAATTTCGTTCAGTTGAGGAAATACTAACGATTAATGGCGTTACGACATAATGGCTTACCCAACTACTATCAAACTGTTTTTAGCAAACGGTCAACCTGATGGTTTGCGCACGGCGGAAATTTCTAATTGGTCTGGCTTGGCGATAGCTGGCCCTCGTTCAGAGCTTTCTGAACTGCGAGCACGACTAGAACTAAAATCCCCTGGTATTTATTTTTTAATTGGTGTTGATGAAAATACAGGTGATCAAAAAATCTATATTGGTGAGGCAGATAATGTTTCGGATAGACTCGGCCATAAGTCTCACAAAGACAGAGAGTTTTGGACCAAGGTTATTAGTTTTATCAGTAAAGACAATAACCTGACCAAGGCACATATTAAGTATCTTGAGGGGCAGGTAATTAACAGAGCAAATGAATTAGCGCTTGTTACCGATAATGGTCAGGGAAGTGGGTCTAGTTTGCCTGAGTCCGATGTCGCTGATATGAAACAATATTTAGACAAAATTTTTCAATTATTACCGGTATTGGGATTAAATACTTTTGAAGTGCCTGAATCTATCCCGTTAGATGCAAAAGAGTGGATATTTTGTTCAATTAAAGGGTTAATCGCTAAAGGACGACGTACATCAAACGGTTTTCTTGTTGCAGAAGGTTCGCAAGCGGTGAAAAAGCATCGCCCTTCAGCTAAATCTTGGCAAATTAAACGGGAAGAATTAATCGCAAACAAAACACTAACGGATGCCGGTGACCATTATGTATTTGCCCGTGATTTTGAGTTTAGCAGTCCAAGCGCAGCAGGTGCTACAGTTAGAGGCGGGTCGACGAATGGTTTAACCGCTTGGAAAAACAAGGCAGGGCAAACGCTTAAAGATTTGGATAATTAATTTGCTAATTTTAATTATATTACGAAGTTAATGGATATTTTTACGCAGCTTAAATTAACCAGTACCGTCCTATCGATAGTAGGTCAGGTCTGTAAACTTCTTGGTATCAAAAGTTTTATCAAGCCCAAAAATCAGATGAGCGTAGCTTCACGCTTTTTCTTATTGTTCGAAAATCACGGAATTCACAAAAATCAAATACCTGGTTTCTTTGGCCATGGGTTAAGGCTTGTTGATGTAAAAGATGAAGACAGTATTCTGATTAAACTTGATGAAGAAATACTGAATGATGCTTGCGAAATGTTTGCTGTACGTCGTGAATGGCTAGATGGTGCCGACAGTCAGGTTTACCCACTACATAATTTCTATAAAAAACCAGAGCAGTTTGAGACCTTTATTTGTGGAATAAAAAGCAAAAACCCCAGTGATTTGCATGCTGAATTAGTTGTTACTTATGATAAATTCCAAGAAGAAGACGCCCTGTTAATTTTAGAAGAGACGATTGGTTATATTGGTGAGAAGCCAATATATCGCCAACATATTTGCAATGGGTGGGTTTTTAAATATTGGAAATGTCGCGCTTACTTGACTGCATGTATTGCACTGTCGTGTAAAAATAAAGTTTGGGTTAAAGGATATGAAGTACCCATTAAAGAAATAAACCGCCTGAAGGAGGGCTCACAGTTTATTTGCAGCAATGATAACCAGCATAATGGTTTTACTACTAATTCATGGTACCCAGAGGATATGGCGTTATTACCGGATGCATATTTGAATAAAATTGATCCGGAAAAAGATAACTTTGGTACTCATGCTGCTTTATCGCTTTGGCTGGAACTATACGACAAGGGGCTAATGCATACTGACTACCCTGGTGAGAACCCTCGAAGTGGATTCGAGGATGCTTTAAAATTAACTGCCAAGCAATAAAAAAGACCTAGTCCGAAACGAACTAAGTCCTTGTTATTCAATGGTGCCTGGGGCCGGAATCGAACCGGCACGACTGTTAAGGTCGCGGGATTTTAAGTTACATGTAGTACGGTTTTACTAGCCCCGCTTAAATCAATGCATCAGACCTCTAAAGCCTTGTATGTAAAGGGATGGTGACTTATTTCTTTGTCTCTTTAGATAACTAGGATATACTCATAATCACTGGAAATCATTGACCCGGCATTGACCCGAGATACTCCGGCCCCATCAGAAGGTGATTACAATGAGTAAAAGAATTACATTCACACAGCCACGAATCAAAGCGTTACCGATACCCGAAAAAGGTCGTGTTGATTATTATGACAACGAAGTAAAAAAATTATCCTGTCGAGTGAGTTGCACTGGCAATAAATCATTTGTGGTGCTCAAGTACGTCAAGGGTAATGCTCAACGTGTAACACTAGCCAACACTAACGACATGTCAGTAACTGAAGCAAGAAAGAAGGCTCAAAACATATTAGCGGCTATTAATTCAGGCATTGACCCAACCGCTGAAAAACGCAAACAGAGAATAAAGAAGACTAGTCTTTCTGATGTACTTGAGCTGTATTTATCAGAACGTGACTTAAAGCCCTACACGATTGAAAACTACCGATATAAGTTAAAGCGAGGTTTTAGCGATTGGTTAACAAAGCCGGTCAGCAGCATCACCGAAGATATGATATTAAGACGGCACAAGAAAATTAGTCGAGCTGGTAAAACCACCGCTAATACAACTATGAGAGTTCTTCGCCTTACGCTTAACTATGCCAATGCAGTGGGCATGATAGATGAAAACCCAGCCAATATATTGAGTAAGGCGCGCTTATGGCATAAGAGTAATCGTAAAGACAGGGTTATCCCAAGTGATAAGTTACAGGCATGGCATGAAGCAGTTGAGGCTTTGGCAAACCAAAAGGCGAAAGTCTTTTTTTTAATGATTCTATATATGGGGTTCCGTAGTGGCGAGGCCTTAACGCTGGAGTGGGCACAGGTTGATTTAAAGTCAAAAAACATCAGGCTACTAGATACTAAAAATGGTACAAATCACAGGCTACCGATACCAGCACCGTTAATTAAATACCTTGAGAATTTAAAGAAGCTCACAGGTGATCATAAATGGGTGTTTTCTGGTAGGGAGCCCGAAATGCACATGCGGCATCCCCGCGAACCAATGAAGGTGGTTACTAAAGCAAGCGGTGTGGAATTTAGCCCACACGATTGCAGGCGCACTTTTGCAACCATTGCCGAAGCTGTAAACATCCCTTTAACAATGATTAAACGACTAATGAACCATGTTACAACCAATGACGTGACAGGCGGGTATATCGTTACAGAAGAAGCGACACTAAGAGAAGCCATTAACAAGGTGGCTGGTTATATTCAGGCAAGAGTGACCCAAAAAGATAACCTAATCAAGTTACACGGATAACGAACAACAAAAAGTGTATTAAAGATGGAAGAAGTAATTAGCATAACGGCTTGCATTAATAACGAATGGCGTTAATATATAAATATGATTAAAAGCTACGCTAACAAGCTGACCGAAAAGGTAGCAGCGGGTGAGTTTTCTAAGAAACTCCCCAGCAGTATAAGAACACGTGCCTTAATGCGTTTAGTACAGTTAGATAATGCCCATGATCTTGATGACTTAAGGTTGCCCTCATCCAATCAGCTTGAGAAATTAGGCGGTGACAGAAAAGGACAACACAGCATACGTATAAACAAACAATGGCGCGTGTGTTTTAAGTTTAAGAATGGTGACGCTTTTAATGTAGAGATAACTGACTACCACTAGGAGTAACTATTATGATTAACAATCCATTTCACCCCGCCGTGTTTCTGCAAGAACTGCTAGAGGACATGAGTATTACCCCCTATCGCTTGGCTAAAGACACGTTTATGCCAGCTACAAGGGTGAGCGAGATTCTAAAGCAAAGACGCTCAATAACGCCTGATACCGCGCTCAGATTGGCTAAATATTTCAACACCACGCCTGACTATTGGGTGAGCCTACAAAGCAGCTACGACCTAAGTAAATGTCACCCAGAGCATATTGAGGATATACAGGCAATAGCGTAAATGAGAGGGGTTATATCATGAGTAAGCAAGCGTCTATTAGGCTAGACGATGATATATATGAAAGGTTACAAGAACTTGCCGCAAAAACAGGCAGAACCGCCACGTTTTATATGCGTGAAGCCATTGAGACACACCTAGACGACATTGAAGACGTGTACCTAGCAGAGCAAACGCTTAAGCAAGTTAAGAGCGGAAAACAGCGTACATTCTCATTAAGTGAAGTGGAAAGTAGCATAAAGCCAAAAGAGTAAACCGACTAAACCAAGCCTAGGGTAGCTCCCGAAAAGGTGGACACGTTCACCAGCCTGACTTGGTTATTATTTGAACGATACGAGGGAACGACGTATGGCAGTACCAACTAAGGAAGAGTTTCAGGAATACATTGTGTTACTTGAAAGCCTTTATGTTCATAAATTAGAAGATAAACTCAGGGATTTACCGCCTTCATACTCAGAAATTTCTGATGCGATATTAGAAATTAACAAACGAAGACATGAGGCGTCTCTTAAGTTAAATAAAACAGTAGTTGGTTTGTGGCTGGATGGACAGCACGTCTATCACTTGGGTATGGACTCTTTAAACCGAGGGTTTAACTATAAAAGCCCGGATGATTTGTTGGAACACCAAACAAACGAAGTTTTAACTGAGCTTAAAAGCAACAAGGATGATAAGCCTAGATGGTTAATCGGTAAGTTGAATTGCAGAAAAAATCTGATGGCTTACTCAGAAACTTCAAAGCCGTTAATTGAAGCACTTTTGGTTTATTACTACGGCGGCTCAGCTGAAAGTATCATTCAATATCAAAAGGAAAAAAAGGAGCTATTGCAGAAAGCTAAGGATTTAATGCAAGAGCTGCAAGTCCATTTCGACAGTCCATTGCGACTTGAGGTCAAGTCCACGTATCCCTCCTTTGCTAGAATGAGTATAGATCGAACCCCTCATATGATATATAAGTTTGCTGATCACGTAGACAAGATTGTTTATGCATGCGAAAGACAAGGGAGTCCAATAAAGCGGAATGATGACACGGCAAAAGAGAGGCTTTTGGTATTTAATTTGTATACAGCACTTCAAAATACCCCTGTATTTCGTGGCAGTAGCAAGTCAGCTGCAATAAATCACTTTCTAAGCATTGAAGGGATAAATAATTCTATCGGACAGCGGGGTGTTGAAAAGTTAATTCAGGGTTGGAGAAAAGAGCTAAAGGAAGCTAATTTATTACGGAATAAACGACCCAGCCGCCCCCAATAGATGTCAAAAAAAAGCTTATTAACTGACGGGCAGTAAGTGCATAAAATAAGCATCTTTACCCACGTTCTAAACTTAGTAGAGATTCTCTAAAGTAACCATTAATCCTGCCACATGGCGCAGGCTTACTAAAGGTTACTTTCATGGAAAACAAACAAAATACTCAAGATTTAATGCCACCTTTAGTGGCGGCTATATTTTTGTGTACGTCTGTTAAGACACTCGCAAAATGGCGATCAACTGGTGAGAATAACGTTCCTTACCAAAAATTAGGTAAGAAAGTTTTATACAGTCGTTCGGACTTAGAAAGGTATTTAGCAAAGCATAGCTTCAATGCCGTTGAAGGCGGTGAGTCATGAGCATGCTACCAATAACTGGCTCGTTCTTAGTTAATGTCGAAGGTGAGCAGCGCATTAGTTCGGCATTAATTGCTAAGAGCATTGGCGTGGAGAATAGAGCTATATCAGCGTTAATCCGTAAGCATAAGGCGCGGCTATCAACTTTTGGTCAGGTAACATTTGAAATGTCACCTAATGGGCAGAAAAAAGTAGTTTTACTTAATGAAGACCAAGCTACTTTTATCCTTACGCTGAGCAAAAATAGCGAAAAGGTTGTCGATTTTAAACATCAGCTTGTCACTGCCTTTTCTAATCTCAGGCGTAAGCAAGCAATCGTTGACGAAAATCATGCAAAAGTTGAATGGCAGGAACGTAGAGAGCTGGGTAAATTAACACGCCATACTCAAACAGGTGCAATACAAACGTTTCTGGATTACGCGGGCAATCAAGGCTCAAGCAATTACCCATTACGCGGTTATTCGATATTAACAAAGATGGTGAACAACGCACTCCAAATAGACGACCGTGAGACCGCATCTGAAGAGCAACTACACCTTGTCGCAACTGCTGAGTTACTGGTAGCTAGAACACTGATAGAAGGGATGAACGTGGGTTTGGCGTACAAAAATATTTATCAGCGATGTCGTACAAAGGTGCATGACTTGGCTGATTTAATCGAGGTAGATAAACGTAACGCTGCTTAGTTATGTTTTTCAAAGCCGCCCCATCAGCACAAGGGGGGATAAACCGAGCATTCGCACATCCATTATACCTAGTCACTTATCAGTGTTCTAGGCATGGCTGCGAACCCACCACCCCCGAATAACAATCAATCAAGGTGGGTAAACGTGCAGAAAAAGCAGCAATCCAACAGCAACAAATCGTTGAGTCGGTGGAAACGCTTGCCGGCTTATGTATGCCGATAACTCACACAACAATCAGCAAAATGACAGGAATATCACGAAGAACTGTAGAGCGTAAATTGGAAAAAGATCCGGCTTTTTCTCTAAAAACGCTACAAAACAGACAGAAAGTGCGCACGTTCTCGGAAGCATATAACACTACTATTATGTTACCCAAAAGACGGGCACTTTATACCGAATCTACAAACATGAGAAGTGAGTCGTTGGGGCGGTTTGGCGACGGCACCTTGTTTAGTTGTTTATGCGTCTTGATAGGCTCAATCGTACGCAGTCTTGGTGAAATCAACTCGTCCAATCGTTGCAATAACGCATTCAGTTTTGGACATGACTTCACTAATGTGATGATTCGTGTTGAAAATAGCAATCAAAAGCGCAGGGGGATCAGCAGTCGTTTTGTGCCATTAAGAAGGTTACGCGAAGAGGGGCACTTTGGACTGTGGTTTACCCGCACGGGTAACTATAAGTGCGAAGAGAAGTGTTTTAGTTACACCACAACTTTTCACAGTGCAGCAATTTGGGGCGAGGCCATTCGGTTATTCGGCCAGCTATCACATCCAGACTGTAACGAGGTACACGACTACAAGGTTGCGGTTGCCGACCTAGTACACATAAAGACACATGACGTTAAATTATTGCTTAGTCGTTGCATTGGAATCCGTGACGGCTACATTCTTATGCAAGACGATTGCAAGCCTTCAGCTAGTGATACTGAAAATAGAAGTCGCGTTTACGGCACGATTGTTTCATTAGGTAGCAAGACACGGCTATGTGCCGGTTTAATCGGCTATGACGTGACCGCCTGTTTTCAATCAATCGCCATTACTCGATGTGATCAATCTATCGAATCAGCCGAGTACCGCAAATTTATAGCCAACCCAAAACAGTATCGAAAGGATTTGGCATCAAGCGCTGGCAAAACTTATCCAACCATCAAGCGTGCCATGAATGCGATTGCGTTTGGCGGTAAGAATTCAATCCCTGAGCTTGATGTTTATGCGAAAGAAGCAAAGCAGATTGGCGCATCAGTTATTGCACAAGCCAAGCTACACCGTCCTAAAGATTATGAGTATGCGAAACGCTTAATGGAGCAAAAACAGGGAGAAGGTAGTACATACGAAAAAGAGCAGAACACCGTCTTATTTCACCTGTTAGCAATGGATGAAAGGCTGGCAAGGGATGCGATGAGTGATTGCTTTGATGATTACCCACTGCAAGTGCATGACGCGGTGTACAGCTATCAAGTTTTAGACGTGAGCGTGCTTGAGAAAGCGATAGCGCAACAAACTAATTTCAACATGAAGGTAACTAAGGAGATAAAGGATGACTAAATCAGAGCTATACAATTTCTTCAATCAAAAAATATCTAAGACTGCGATTGTTAATGAAGGTGATGAGTTTCAGTTGATTGGGAAATTCTGCAAGGTGAGTGTAGATGAAGGTGTAATTGACCTGTGGCTATGCAATCCAAGGGATTTAGCTAAAGGATTGGGGGCGCGAAGGCTAAATAGCATCGTTGCTGGCATAAAAGGTACTGTAGAACGCCCTTTTACGGTATTAAACGGTGAAGCTTATACCAAGACAAGGGATAAGGATTTAATTCTCACAAACGGCCGCCTACTAGGACTGAGATTGAAACGACAATTAAGTGCTGAAGCTCTTGTTGTTGCGAAAGAAAGATTGAGTCGAGCTAGGATGCAAAACAGGAAAAGCGCATGAGTACTAGACCTAGAGGATTTGCTGATTACGAACCTAAAGTACTTGAGTTAATAAACAAAGCCCAAGAGGTGTTGGTAAATGTTGGTATTGATGAGGACGATATGACAGAAGATGAAAAGCGCAAAGAGTATATTGCCTACTGGAAGGCAGGTAATCCAAATACACCATTCCCGCAACATTTGCATGACTGGCAATGTGGCGCAAAAACTCGAAGCGGTACACCATGCAAACAACGTGCGCTTTATTCAAGCGGCCGCTGCAAATTTCATGGGGGTTTAAGTACAGGCGCACGAACAGCAGCAGGGAAGAAAAAGGTTGCTCTGAATGGTTTTAAAAAAGGATGGCGCAAACTAAGTCCATGCGAACCTAACAAAACCTAACTTTAATTTATACCGCACATCTATTTGTAGGTTGTTCACAATTGTAGACATTAGTGACGAAACAAAGCCCATGATAAGGGGGGGGTATTGGGGGGCGGTTCTGGTGCGTTTTCGTACTAAGTAATTATTCAGCCATAAACGAAGCCCATGTAGACCACAAGATTACCACAAGGTTGATGGGTCGCCGGTTGCCTAAGTAATTTATAAACCTTGGTCTTTGAACTGCTTAAATGAGTACGCTTTGTAATGCTGGGTAGCAACAAGACCGCAACACGGTTAAACGAGCATAGAACGGTAACTTCACGGTAAGGGTAAATAGTTTAGTGGCAACTACGCGCACGCACGCGAGGGGTGACAGATAACGGCAAGTTTACGGCAAGATTAAATAGTTTCCTCACAAGTACGCGCGGGCGCGCGAGGAACAGCACGGGGAGGTTGCGGGTAGTACCGACGAATTGCGTAGTACGCACGCGAAGGAAGCAACACTAAGGTTGCACTAATGTTTTATCTTTAGCATCTCAATGTTGCGGCATGTGTAATAGGCAGTCGTTACTCCTTGGGTGGCAGGCGGCAGCTTGCTTCAGGACACATACGCGCGCACGCGCGAGGAAATGAGTAGTTTTTACCCTCCCTAAAGGCGAGGTGTAAATAGTTTATGCACTCCCTAAAAGCTGTCTCTTATACACATCTCCGAGCCCACGAGACGCTACGCTATCT